>Ga0114920_10001489_pt1 | contig 10760 bp, 12 predicted proteins | sample ChitaG_FD_88683 | JGI IMG/M metagenome (GOLD analysis project Ga0114920, IMG submission 88683) | Deep subsurface microbial communities from South Pacific Ocean to uncover new lineages of life (NeLLi) - Chile_00310 metaG | ecosystem: Environmental > Aquatic > Marine > Oceanic > Sediment ...
AGTCTCCATCTAAATAATGGGCTCCGGTTAATACTCCATTAGGGTCTGTTTTAACCTTTTTCACCTTCTTCCTCCTCTTTCTTGAGAGTGACAAATATGGCATATTCAGGGCATATGGTCTCGCAGAGCTGACAGTAGAGGCATGCATCCTCTTTCTTGACGTATGGTGGATGGTATCCTTTGACGTTGAATTCCTCTGACAATTCAAGGACCTCTTCTGGGCAGTATTCCACACAAAAAGCACATCCTTTGCATCTATCATTGTTAATATGAATTTTGCCCTTCTTGGGTTTCAGATCACCAAAATAAGCCATTTTCCCCTTAAATTAATCCTTTTTGTTTTAAAATAGGCTTTGGGTCGATAAAGTGAAGGTCAAACCTCAATGATTCCTCTGGACAGCCCAAGGCAATGGCCATGATCTGGGTAAAATAAAGGATAGGAATGTTCTTGAATTCCGGATATTTCTGGAGGGTTTCTTTCTGGCGGTTGTCGAGATTAAAGGCACAGAGAGGACAGCTAACAGTCACTATCTCTGCACCTTGGCTTTGAGCTGAGGTGAGAATATGGTAAGTCCTCTCAGCCACAATTTCAGGTTTGTCGACTGTCTGGTAAGCTGCACAGCATTCGGTTTTATAAGGAAAATCGATCGGAGTGGCGCCCAAAACGCTCGTAAGATTCTCTAGTATGGTGGGGTTTTCCACATCATCAAAACCGATCTCCTTAGGGCGGACCAACATGCAACCGTAGTAGTTAGCAACTTTTAAATCTTTTAGAGGCTTGACTACTTTTTTGGCGACGTTTTCGAATTCTATTTCATCCCTGAGTAGTTCCAGGAGGTGGAGAACCTTCACATCGCCTTCGTATTTAACATCTTCGCGATACATGAATTCGTTGATTTTATCAAGGCTCTCCTCATCGCCTTTAACGCGTTCATTTGCTCTTTTTAAGGTGTTGTAACACATGGCGCAGAGAGTCATGACTCTGTCAGTGTTGGATTCCTTGACTCGGATAAGGTTTCGGATGGGAGCCACGTGATGGATCAAATCATCTGTGGCCAATGAGAAGACAGTCCCGCAGCAGTTCCATCGGGGCAGTTCTACAACTTCAACATCTAGCTGTTTTAAGGAACATAAAGTTGAATCTTCAAAGTTTTTCGCATTGCTTTTCAGGGTACAGCCGGGGTAATAACTTATTTTCATTATGATTCCTTGTTTTGTTTGTATTAATGAAAATATAATATATCATAATTGAAAATTTATGATGTAAATTTCCTCATACTGCTGACCATGGCTATGGGAGGCACATCGCTCTTCTCGGCGTCAGAAAGTTTTTCAATTTTGAGATGGTCTTCTCTTTTGCGAAGCAAGATTTGTCTTAGGGCTTCGATGACTTCAGCTATGTTTATACCTTTTGGACAACGGGCATTGCATGTCATACAGGAAGCACAGACCCAGATAGCCTTTGATTTGAGTAACTCATCTTTAAAACCGAGTTGAGCATAGCGGATAATTTGATTGGGAAGAATATCCATTTGAGAAACAGCAGGGCAGCCTGCAGAGCATTTGCCGCACTGATAACAGGCGAGAAGGTTCTGACCGCTTAATTCTTGCACTTTAGCTACGAAGGGGGATTTGATTTTTCTTTGTGAAAGATTGATTCTCATGATAGTCGGCTCTCTTTGTGCAAGAATCTATTTACCCTATAATCAATATAGGATTAATAAGGGAATGGATTACCTTATAGTACACCATAATCCGCGATTTCTGTCAAGATAAATTACCAAAAAAAGATGCCTCCTGCTGGAAATTTATAGTTTTCTCCATGCAGCTAACAGAAAAAGAAAACAAAATGAGTTAATCAGGATAAGATATCTCGAAAGCAGTGGAAGTCCGACTAGAGGGATAAGAATTGAAGAAGTGGCCAGTGCTCCAAGGAAAGAACCCAATAGGTCCAATCCGTATCCCATGCCATAGTTTTTCTTTTCTTTTAGGAAGAGATGATTTGAAACAATAAACAGATCTCCTCCTAAGAATCCCAGGATAAGCAGAAAGGCAAAGAGGACTATTTCAGGGGGATACATTTTCAAGGAAAGGTGAAGGAGAGAAAGAATGATAATGAAGCCCAGCTGGATGAGGAGAAGTTGGCCGAAGTCAAATTTTTTTCTTCTTTTTCCTCGAAAGGAACCCAGAGCTAAGCCTGCCATAAAAGAAGCAAATAACAGAGCGATTCTCTGATAAAGATAGCCATAGAGAGATTGGAAGGCAATTATGACAATAATTTCTGCCACTATAGAAGTAAAACCCATAACAGCCAGAGGAACCAGAAAGAAAGTTGACTTTTTTCTTTTCAGCCACAACACGGTAAGTAAAGAAAGAAAAAGAAGCAGAGGGAGATCCAGGAGCCAGAACGAGTGAATTTTAGAGAAGAAAGAAAATATTTTCCTTTCCAGGCCCTTAAATTGAGTGCTCCATAAAACGGAATTGTAAAAATAGCTTATAGGGGAAAAGTCTAGGTTTACTGTTTTCTTTCCAGTTCGAACCTTTTCCCTCAATAGGTCGACTCTAAGCGGATTAAGCCGCGAGGAAAGGAGATGAGGAGTTATGTAACTTGTCTGAAGGTTCAATTTAACAATTTTTTGGCTGAGTTCCTCATTTTTTATAGATACAGGAAGTGAGGACGCAAGAAAAATGTTTGAGTCACCAGGGACCACCTCAATAAAAGGAAATACTCCTTTGAGTGTATGATACAACGAGGCTAAGAAGTTCTGAAGTTCAAGGCTGATGTAGTTTTCTGCAGAGGGAACCCGGAAGGAGAATACGCCATGCGCAGCTAGTCTTTCTCTGACAGTGAGGAAGAATTCTCTGGTATAAAAGCGATTGATCTGAGCTGTGGCCGGTTCGGGGAGGTTGAGGATAATAATGTCATATTTTTTCTGGGTTTTGCTGAGAAATGCTCTTCCATCCTGATAGAATATATGGATTCGTCTATTTTTCAGTAATCGTTGCTCTTCCTCGGGAAGGAATTGGAGGGAGAATCGAATAATTTCAGGATCCAGCTCTACATAATCCACTTCCACTTGAGCATATTTCAGGATTTCCTTCAGACATCCACCAGCTCCTCCGCCTACCAGCAGAACCTTCTCTGCGATGGGATTTTGGAGAAGAGCGAAATGGACAGATTCTTCTGATGAGGCTAAATCAGGATAGGAATAGACAAGAAAGCTGTTGTTATAGAGAGAAATCTGCTCCTCTGTTTTCAAGAGCTGAAGCTTCCCGTAAGGGCTGTCCTTGCTTTTTATTAGATCGAAAGGCTTCCAGTAGAGTTTTTGACTGGGGAAATCAAAGAAGTAGAAAGCTCCAAGCAGTATGAATATGGAAATCAGAAAGAATATTTGTTTCCGTTTCCCTGAAGTAATGAAGATTAAAAGAGAGGCAGATGCCCCCACGATCGAAGCGCCCTGCCAGTTGGAAAAGAAAGGAATCAAGAGGAAATAGACAACGAGTCCTGCTATGGCAGATCCTAAGGATTCGAGGAAGTAAACCCGCGAAAGATTTCCTTTTTGAAAGTGAGTATTGAAAACAAAAAGCATACCCAGGGGAGAACTGATTAAGAAGGTTAAAACGAGCGAAGAGACGAGCATCGGAATGATTCCGGTGATCTCCCCAGGAAGGACTTTCAGGATATACCGTGAAAACCTGAGTCCTGTAAGGCACAGAGGAAAGAAAAGAACAACCACATAATAAACATGCGGGAGTTTTGTAAGGCTAAATTTCCATTTGGAGGCAGAAATGCTTCCTATGCCACCCCAGAGAAGCCAGGAAGCCAAAATGAGACCAAAGGTGATTTCATTTCCATAAAAGTGGACAGAGAATTCTCTCAGCAGAAAAATCTGAAAGGACAGGGCAATGAAGCCCAAAAGAAATGGAGGAAAAAAATATTTCAACTCCAGATTCCTGGAATGCGGTTATTGCAGAATTTGCATCTCCCTTGTTTGAGTTCAATTTTTCCTATTTGATAGCCCTTTCTGGGAATAACAATGTTTTTGCAATTAGGACAAAAGGTGCTTTCGGCTTCGTGGCTCCAGACATTGCCGATATAGACATAATTGAGTCCTTCATCAAGAGCCGCCCTCCTTGCTCTTTCCAAAGTAGATACAGGGGTTTGAGGAAGATTTTTTACAAGATACATAGGATTAAAACGGGAAAAATGGATAGGAACATCAGGTCCAATCTCTTTCATAATCCACTGGGCCAGGCTTCGAATTTCTTTTGGGCTATCATTCAGGGTTGGGATGACCAGATAGACTATTTCCAGCCAGATTCGTTTCTTATGGACAATTTTTATGGCTTCAAGAACAGGCTGTAATTCGCCTCTGACATAAGATGTATAAAAGTCTTGGGAGAAAGCCTTTAGATCTATCTTTATCGCATCCACAACTTTTATCAGTTCTTCAAGCGGTTCAGGATTGATATGTCCACCAGTGATGACCACACTCTTGATGCCTTTTTTCCTGGCTTCAAGGGATGTGTCATACATATATTCATAGAAGATGACTGGTTCAGAGTAGGTATAAGCAATAATCGGGCTCTTGTGTTTCTGGGCGTATTCCACGACTGTACGGGGAGGAAAGTCGAAGTGTTGGATCTGTTCAGGCCTTACTTGAGATATTTCCCAGTTCTGGCAGAATTTGCAGTTTACGTTACAGCCCGCAGTTGCTATCGATAGGGCACTGCTTGTAGGGAGAAAATGAAAAAGTGGTTTTTTTTCTATTGGATCGACATAGACAGTACAGGCTTTCCCATAGACCAGGGTATAGTATATGCCACCCATGTTTTCTCTTACACCACAATAACCTCTTTCTTTATCTCCCAGCTTACAGAAACGAGGGCAAAGAACGCATTCTATTTCCCTATCCGGATGTTTATTGTAGTAGCGGGCTTCGACTTTCGATAGATTTGCATTTCCACTGAATGCATAGAGATCCATGAGCGAGAGAGGAGGTTGATTGATCAAGCCCGTAGTTGCCAGAAGACTAGCACCCCCTGCTGCTTTAAAAAATTGCCTTCTTTTCATTTTATTTTCACACTTCTTCTTCAATTATTTGAATATTATCAAGATGGGCATTTCCCAATCCCATTTTTTCAGCGGTTTTTAGATAACCGGGTTCTCTCATTTCTTCTTTCAGGGAAGCAAGGCCTTTCTCAGATCTAAATTTTTCAATGAGTTGCCAGCCGACAAAATCTGCTGCTACTGGATCAAGACTGAAAATGAGAGCTTTATATTTCTTAGTCCATCGGGAATGGAAGGATGGACCCAGGTGATATTGAACGATGAGGCTATCCAGAATAGAGAGTTTATGCTTTTTTTTAATATATTTTGTCTCAAAAAGTTCAGCTATAAAGGGATCACAATTGAAGTCATGGTATTTATTGGGATTATGAATAGCTCCAAAGTAATTTTTCATTCCTGCTGTAACTCCTGCCATGCCGTGGTCTTTTAGAACAGCGAGACTTATGGAAGCAGTTATCATATTAGATTGGATCAAGGAGAAAAGACTTCCGATATTCAGGTGAGAGGTAAGCTCAGTACTGTAACCAATGCCATCTGTATCTGTACCCAAAACCTTGAGACCGCTCCGGTTCAGGCTAAGGTGGTATCCTGCATCCTTCAATTCCCGGTTGGTTCGATCCCATATGATTATATTTCGCTGAGGGATTCCGCTTTTTTCAAGCAAGTTTGCTAGAGTAAGGGATACATCCGGACGGGGGGACATCTTCCTTCCAGCAATAGTGTTGATCTTTATACCCACTCTATCATTTTTTTTGAAAAGAAGGCTGAGTGCTTCTGCCGAATTCCGAAGACCTGCCAGAATTTGAAGACCTCGGTTGTACATGCGTGACAGTTTTTCTTGATGAATGTCTCCTTCTTGTGTAAGGACTCCTTTTCCTCGGACAACAACGACTTTTGAACGGGCCATCTTATTTAAAAATTACTCTTCTTTAATTATGATGTCAACTTAAGGGTGGCTCTATGACAAAAAGTGGGGATAAAATGAATCCAATGGGGCCAGACTTTGAAAACTTTAGAAAAAGGGGACAGGCTACTTTTTCTCAAGAGAATACTAAACGAGAGAGCGAGTCGAAAAAGTAGCCTGTCCCCTTTTTCTCCCTTTTTCAAATAAGTACCTCACTTTTCGTCATAGACCCCTTTTTATTCCTGACATTTTTTTGGAGGTCTTTTCTGCTCAGCGGAGTGAAAGATCAGATCGATTTCCAAATACCCTTTGGCTTTGGATGACTTATAATTCATCAAGGAATTGAAATGCCTATGTCATTATTTTTTAACTTGTCAAAAATGATTTTGGAGCTTATAGTGAAATACTCATATGAATAATTCAAGTTAAGGGAGTTTTAATAATGAGAAATTCCAATTCCAATAAGACACTCAAGGGCTTTCTTATCTCTATCTTGTTTTTTTCCTTATATGGTTCGGCCGGAATTAATTTGGAGGCAGAGATTGATTCCTCTCTTCGCTCACTTTTACCTGAGGTTGAATCGTGGGAGTTTTCTGAGGCTCCCCAAAATTACCTCCCCGAGAATCTTTACGAATACATCAATGGAGCTGCTGAGATCTACCTCGCTTATAACTTTAAGGAATTGATTGTCGGCCAGTATAAAAAGCCAGATCAAGGGGCATCTCTTACCATAGAGATTTATGATATGGGGAACGGGAAGAGCTCTTTCGGGATCTATAGTGCGGAACGATTTCCTGATAGTAAATTTATTTCAATGGGTAATCAGGGATATCTGGAAGAAGAAGTCCTGAATTTTATTGTTGGGCAATACTATGTCAAGCTTCTTTGTTTTGACTGTGATGAGAAATCCGAGGAGCTCTTAAGATTTTTTTCACAGGAAATTACAAAAGGAGTCAAAAATAAGGGGAACCTTCCCCAAATTCTCAGACTTTTCCCAAAAAAAGGGCTTGTTGAGAACAGCGAAAAATTTATCCTCCACAATTTCATGGGCTACAGTTTCCTGCATAATGGTTATATCGCCAACTATAGGCTTTCGGATCTTGAATTTGATTGTTTCTTTATTGAAGGCAAGAACAGAGAAGAGGCTCAAGGAATGTTAAAACAATATCTGGATGCCAAAGGCCGAGCGGACATTCAGAAGATTTCTCTAGGATATCGTCTCAGAGATCGTTATTACCATAATATTTATCTGGTCCAGATTGAGAATTACATATGTGGCGTGATGAAGATAACAGACGGATCTGAGGAGATAGGTGAAAGATATTTAAGACAACTGATCAAATCGTTGGAAAGGTGATTCTCCTGGTTTCAAACAGAGAGGTATTTTCCTTGTTAAGGTTGGTTAATAAAAGGGTCGTGAAGAGTTTTAGCCAGCATGACCCAGTTGCGGCCCTTTCTTTTTGCTAATAAAAGAGCATTATCGCTAGTTTGCATAAGATCGTTTGCAGATGCATCAGATGATATCTCTGATGAAGTCCCACCTATGCTGAGAGTAATATCAAGAACCGCTGCTTTTGTCTTGATTTTTTTCTCTGATATACAACGGCGCAGGCGCTCCGCAACCAGTTTCAGATTTTTCATGTCGCAGTTTGGAAGAATAATAAGTATTTCGTCTCCACCATATCGTCCTGCTTTATCATAGGGCCGAATTGTTTTTTTTAAGCGGGCTGCCACTTGGACAAGAACTGTGTCACCAGCGGAGTGGCCAAAGGTGTCATTGACCTTTTTAAAACGGTCAATATCAGCCATGATTACCGCTGTAGGATGATCTTCCCTCCAGCCGCGATTGAGTTCATCGCTAAGAAATTCGAGGATTTTATTCCTGTTTAGCATTTTCGTTAGAGGATCGAAGGTAGCTAGTTTTTTACAACTGTCTTCGAGTCTGATGATGCGCTCGCCATTCTGAATCCGAACTTTCAGTTCAAGAAAACCGAAAGGTTTTATCACGTAATCATCAGCCCCCATTGAGAGTCCTCTGGCAATATCATCTTTCCGGCCTTTTTCAATGAGTAAAATTATGAAAGTATTTTTCATTTTTTTTTCTTGGATATCTCTACGAATCTTCCGGCAAAGCTCAAATCCATCTATATCAATCATCATCGTATCCAAGATAGAAAGGCGAACTTCACCATTTTCTATGAGTTGCCAAGCTTCTTTCCCGCTATTTGCTGTGATGACTTCGTATCCCCAATCTTTAATATCTTTTTCTAGGGATTCACAAAAAGCAACGTCATCTTCAGCTATGAGCACTTTCATTATCAATCCTAGCTAAAAAAATTGTATATCTTTTAGGATTATATATCCATTTTTTAAATTCTATACATTTCGGAAGATAGAGGTCAATCGCCTTTCCAGGTGAATAAGGGGGTGAATTTCATCCCGGTTGTATAGGTTTTTGAGGTTCCTTTATTTCGTTGAGTATCATGCTAAATCCATGAGCGTTTAGAAAGGGTATTGGTGCCAAAATTCCCGATAGAACATGAGAATGGTTCCTGTCGCGGTGTGTCCTCGAGCCAATAAAATTTCTAATGTAGTGAACGAATACAATTGTTTTGAATTCAATCATAAATAAGATATAATGATGAAAACATTTAAGAAAGACCGATGCAAGGAAATAAAGTTATCGCTGCCTCTTTGGTGATTATTGTTATCTTTATCGGGGGAGTCGTTTTGCGCCTGGCCAAACCAGTTCTCTTTCCCTTTTTTCTGGCCATTTTTCTCTCATTCATACTCTATCCTGTCATTGATTTTTTGAATCGTATACATATCCCCAAAGCTTTTTCTGTCATTTTTCTCTTGATCATCACATTTTTTATCATTTATCTCTTAGGAGCCCTTTTTTACTCGGGCGGTAAAGCCTTTGCCTCTGAATTTCCTAAATATGGTCAAAAGATCAGTTCAATTTTAACCACTCTTCAACAGAAATTTAAACTTACCAGCTTTAACTGGGAAACTGTAGATTGGATTGGCAAACTGGATATCAACAAAATAGGCGGTTTCTTTCTTTCCTCTCTGGGGCCGTTTTTTTCTTTTATGTCTAATCTTTTTCTGATTTTTATTTTTTTAGTTTTTATCTTGGCGGGGCGGGGAAGGACAAGAATAAAAATTAAAAACTCCTTTGACAGCAGCAGAGCCTCAATAATTATCGATGTTATTCAGAACATTGATAGTCAAATCCAAAGGTACTTAGCTATAAAAACTGTTGTCAGCCTTATCACCGGTATTTTAGCGACCATTGTGTTGATGATTTTTGGAGTAGATTTCGCGATTGTTTTTGGTTTTTTCACATTTCTGCTGAATTATATTCCCACAGTAGGATCTGTCATAGCTACGCTTTTGCCCTTGATCATTGCAGTTTTTCAGTTTGACACACTCTGGACAGCTTTTTGGATTTTTTTGCTCCTAGGTTCGATTCAAATGACCATTGGTAGCTTTATTGAACCAAAGCTGATGGGCAAAGGATTGGGATTGAGTCCTCTAGTGGTTTTGTTTTTTCTCTTTTTCTGGGGCTGGTTATGGGGGATTCCAGGAATGATCCTTGCTGTGCCCATGGCTGCCATCATAAAAATAGTCTGTAGCAACATTCCTGCCCTCAGCTTTGTCGGCGAGCTTATGAGTAAATAAAAGTTCAGGCTCGCTCAGCCTTCAAACGGTTTTTTTTACCCATTGCCCTTCGCATATCCACTTTGGAGGGTAAAAGGAGAATGGGGTTAAAAATCTGATAAGTCACATTCAAGTAATAAGGCTGATTTTCTTGATGCGGGACAACTCATTGATCTTAGAGAAGCGTTCATGAAGTTTTTGAATGTAATTTATGCCTCCAAGGTTATCTTTTGCTAAAAATTTTATTGAAAGCATGATCCGCTCCAGACATTGGATCTTTTCTTCCTTTTTATAAGATCCTGTTTCTCCTGGGAGGATGATCCTTTTTTCATACCGGCATTTCTCAATGTTCTCGTAGACGGCTTCTCCCACTTCATCTTTCGGGCCACTCTTTTCATCTGGGATAAAGAGGAGCCCCTTGTCTTTTTCAATTTTTTCCTTGGCATACTCCAGGGCTAAGATGGCATTTTTATCTGTGAATGATTCTTTCTTCTCACTGTATTCTTTTAACGGTACCTCTATATGAAATGCTAGCCAAGCCATTCTTTCGTCATTTAAGATGTCTTCTTTAGGGGACGCTCTTCTTGAGATGATTGGCTGCCTTTTTTCGATGATTCGCTTCTCCTGATAAGCACTGTGCTTTTCGAGAAAAGTGCAATTCGGAGGACAGTGGATTTCCTTTTCCCTGAGAAGGCCGCAGCAAAGGCTGCAGATATTTTCACCTAGGGCAATACAGTACCGTTTTGCTTTTCGTTTATAACACTTTGAGCACTTAGTCATTCTATCCTGAATTATTCATAAAAAATGCCGATATATTCTACAATTTCAGCAATATCAGGAACTTATCCTGATATTGCTGTTAATCCTTATGTATATTCTGCCGGAAAGAATCTCTATTTATATTAATCGGCATTTTTTACCCTTCGGGCGAGCCGATCTGACGACCTATGCTTAAGATAAAATTGTCATCACGAGCGATCGAAAAGAGCGTGGTGATCTCATCGTTCCTCGCCAAAAGCATGAGATTGCCACGTCGCTTCGCTCCTCGCAACGACGTCTGCGGCAATCTCGACTCGTGAATCATCCAGGTTCTCCTGAATTATTCAGGTTTATATAATACAA
>Ga0114920_10001490_pt1 | contig 10747 bp, 12 predicted proteins | sample ChitaG_FD_88683 | JGI IMG/M metagenome (GOLD analysis project Ga0114920, IMG submission 88683) | Deep subsurface microbial communities from South Pacific Ocean to uncover new lineages of life (NeLLi) - Chile_00310 metaG | ecosystem: Environmental > Aquatic > Marine > Oceanic > Sediment ...
AAAATAATAGTCCTGCGATTTTTTATATTGGTCAACATCATATATTCCATGCAACTCTTTTGGCAATTCGTTACTCCAGCGTGTACTGTTCAGGTAATTCAGGAGCCTTTCCAATAAGAAGTCGAAAATCAAAATCGCAATAATAATATAGAATACGGTGGTGAACATATTTATAATTCAAATTATTCCTTGTATCATATCAAGTATAAAATAATTATTAATAAAAAGGCTAATCCCGAAAACTTTCGGGAGAGGCTAAGGCTAAGGTTTCTTAGTCTTTCCAAGGGAGTTCTTTGGACAAATTATATCTAATTACTACCCTTTTATGCTGATTTTTAAAATCTTAAGTTTATTTTTTCTATTATAATTATCGTAACTAATCAGTCTTGTTGTATTAGAATGTACTGCATATGATTGCGATTGATTTTTTGGTTTTACATTTTTGCCAGCTAAGTCTTTCTAAAAATCATCTGTTGGATCATGACGCCGAAAGCAACGATTTACCTTTGATATACTTTGGTAGTTTCGGCGCTATTGTAAACTTCCAACATTTTCTACAATAATGGAACCTCTCCGAGGTTCATTTCTTTGTAAGGATAACTCGTATCCCGACTTCAGTTCGGGCTACGAGTAATTAATGGGGTGAACCTCAGCACGCTGTCGCTGAAGCTTTAGCGTAGGCGCCCTTATTCCACAATCATTCAAAATCTTAGCCGTGGTCTTCTCCTTAGCCTTGTCAATACATTAGCATAGCACAAAGTTACAAACAAAAAATTATTGTTGCGAGTTACAGGTTGAAAATAAAGGTGCAAAAATAACATTTTGCCGGATTATCTGTGGAGTAATTTTCTTTTTACCTTTACTCTCTCTTGCAAGAGTAAGAGGTATTCTTTACTGCTTGATCTTTTAAACATAAGGTAGGATTTTGCAGCCCATTCAAGGGCTATGTCCAACTTGTCTTCAATTTCAGATGCCAGGGCCATGTTAAGAGCTGCTTTCGCTGCCAGGCTTTTTTTCTCCCCATATGCAAGTTTTTTCCATATTTGCACCGCACCAGTCCAGTTATCCTTCAAGACTTCCTTACCAGCCTGTCTTATTTCCTTACTACCCGACTTATAATAAAACCGGTCAACCTCCAGCCAGGATGGAACAATTCTTTTACCGTAGCCATATCCCGCCCAGTAAGCCGCTTCCAGTATTGCGTTATTCTTTTCAGGTAACTGTTTCAGTGCCCTTGATGATTCATTGTCTGACCTCTCCCATTGAATTGTATCTATATAGAGATATTCATCAAGAATCTTCTTATTTGTTAAATCATATATCCTCCAGAATGCTTTGGGGCTTACATTTAAATATGCAACATAATATCTATTAATAATAGCTCTATTAATAATAGCATCTTCAGCATTGTGAAAAAAACTATACTGAATATCCTGAGAAATGGTGTCTGAACAGTCGTAATCTTCAAGTGAAATCAGTAATTCAGTGTTGGTTTTAGCACAAACCCATTTAACATCCTGCAAGTTAAGTGGTAATGGTTTCCCAGTCGAATCGTTACTTAAACTAAAATAATATAACAGGGAATCGTAAAATACAGTGTCGATAAAGGGTGAGGTAATCAACAGATCGGATAACCCTTGAATGCAATTGTTTGTGACCTCAGAATGGTGAGGTGAATTGTTTGGTGGCAGAGGTCTGCCGGAATCCTGATTTTGGGTGACAAGGTTTGTTTTCAGGCTCCGGTTAATTATGGTGATTTCATGAATATCACGAGGCAAGGATACTTCAGAGGACTCCAGTATTTGGATTTTAATGATGGATGTGGTTTGACATGCTGTGCTTAACATACAGAAAAGCAGTATAATAAATATCCATCCTGAATGAAATAATCTCATCGGAATCTTTCTGTTAGGCTCCAAAAAGGGCCCTTTTTGATAACATGTTAACGAAAATTTTGTAATTCGGAGATTGATATTTGATATTTTTAATTTATAGCAGATATTAAGATAAAAAAACATGCGTTAATCCTGCTTTCGCTGGTTTGACAAACGGTTCTCAAGGAGTTGAATATAGGTTTCAATGGTTTTATTTTGGTTTAACTGCCAGGCTGCCTTAGCCAATTCCAGGGCATTTTCCATTTTGCCTTTCATTTCATTGATTATTGCCATATTGTACTTAGCGGCAGAAGCAATTTTTGGATCGGGGTTGTTTAAATTCCGTTCCCACAGTTCAGCTGCCTTGTTCCAGTATCTCTGAAAGACATAAGTTTTTGCCATGTTAAAATCATCATTTCCTTTTGGGAAATACTTTCTTTCCACCGTAGTGTATCCCGGGTTCAGAAGTTGTGCAAATTGCTCTCCAGCCAGAAAACCTGCATCCTCAATAGCATTCTTTTTTCCTGGTAATTTCCGTTCGACTTCTTTTTTCGAATTGGCTTCAACTTTCCTGATGATTGAATCCTTTATGGTTTTCATAAACAGAATTTTTGATTCGGCCGGATAATAAAACCGCCATCCAATTTCTACTTCAGCTAATAATTGTCCAACATGTACAACCTGTTCCCTGAGATCATAAACCAAAGTACGTAATTGTTCCTCTTCAACCTTTTTCTTTGATGTTGTATAAAAACTGTAATTAACTGAAGTTGATGAACTAAAGGCTTCAAGAGACACCAGGGCATCTGAATTGTTTTTTCCGCAGATTTCTTTTATCTCCTGCCAGGGTAATGGTTCAGGAAAGCCGCTCTCTGGCTTATGGTCAACCAAACGTTCTTCAAGACCGGTTATTGAGAAGTAACTATGTTCCTTCATTTTTTCCCGAAAACCATTCATCGCATTATCGATAGCTACCTTTTCGACCATAGCTCCTTCTCCCGATATCATTTCTCTAATAACGTTGGTTACATAAGTTGTATCATCACGTAATCTGTATTTGACAAGTGCTAATTTTTTTATTTTTTCGGGTATATCAATATCAGAAGGTTTTGGTATGTCAATAACTATCTTTGACGTTCTGCAGGAGATTAAAAAGAATAATCCTGCAATAACGGTTAAAAAGACCCAACGCTTTACCCTGCTCATCGGCTCTACTGCAATGAATATTTTAAAATTTCGGGGTTTACAAGTTTCATATAGTCACTCAAACTCATCCGGATCAGTTCGGTATGAGACCCGCCGTTAAAGGCAATTTCCTCATTTTCGGTAAGACTTTCTGCAACATAAACAGGTAGGTTCCATAAATTGCCAAATGGTGGCATGGCACCTATCTCACAGTTTGGAAAGATATCCTGGAATTCCTGTTCCTTTGCCAACTCAATCTTTCCTGCTCCAATAGCGCCTTTTAAAAGTTCGAAATCAACCCTGTACGAAGCGGGCAGTATAGCCATTGCCATTTCCCCGTCAATCTTTATCATCACTGTTTTTGCCAGTTCTTTTCCGGGTATATGACATGCAGCAGCAATTTTTTGTGCTGAATAGGCTTTTGAATGACTTATGGTGAAATATTCAATCCCATTTTTATCGAGAAATTCTTTTAACTTTTTTACAATCATGACTGAAAAAGTTTAAGTTTTATTCCTTTCGGAATTTAAAGGATACACGTATTTTTGTCCGGTATGCAACAATTTTACCGTCCTCAATTTTTATATCCTGAGAAATAACTTCAGCAATTCTCAGGTCTTCGAGAGATTTACTTGCCAGTTCAACGGCATTTTTGGCAGCATCCACCCAGGATGTCTCACTTGTGCCAACTAATTCAATGATTTTGTAAACACTGTTATCCATAATAGTTCCTCCTTATGATTTGGTTAAATAATTTTCATATTTAAAGATACGAAAAAAACTTATTGAATGATCCGTGATAAAATAAAAAAAGCTATTCCGGTTTATCGAAACAGCTTTTGCTTTTATTCAGGATTTGAAAGACAGCGATCAGGTTTTCATAGCTCCGCAAACATTGATGACCTGTCCGCTTACATAGGAAGAAAGATCAGATGCCAGGTACAGGGCAGTGTTAGCCACATCTTCCGGTGTGCCTCCTCTCTTCAATGGTATTTGTTCAATCCATGCCTTTCGTAACTCTTCAGGTATCTTTTCGGTCATATCGGTCAAAATAAACCCCGGGGCGATTGCATTACAACGTATACTCCTTGCTCCAATTTCTTTTGCAACCGATTTTGTAAACCCGATAATTCCTGCCTTTGATGCGGCATAGTTCGATTGACCGGCATTTCCACTGACGCCGACCACAGAACTGATATTAATTATCGACCCTGAGCGTTGTTTCAGCATAATTGTCTGCACACATTTGGTAAAATTGAATACCGATTTAAGGTTAACGGTAATAACTGCATCCCATTGGTCCTCAGTCATCCGCATTAATAAAGTGTCTCTTGTTATACCTGCATTGTTTACCAAAACGTCTATCTGGTCAAAATCTTCGACGATCTGGTTGACCACCTCCTGGGTCTGATCCAGTTTGCTGGCATCGGATGTGTAGCCTTTTACTTTTACTCCCTGGGCTTTCAGTTCCTTAAGAGTATTTCGGAAATCGTCGTTATCGAACAGATCGGTAAAAGCGATATTTGCACCTTCCTCTGCAAATTTCAGGGCAATGGCTTTTCCTATACCACGGGCAGCCCCTGTGATTATAGCGGTTTTTCCTTCGAGTAGTTTCATATTGTGATTTGTTTTTTGATGCTTATAAGCAAGCTATTTTGACTTTATAGATGGACACTGATTTATCTTATTTATTTTGATTTAAGACTTCCGCCATGGTTTTTCCGATGTCCGCCGGAGATTCTACAACATGGATACCACATTCCTGCATGATTTTAATTTTGGCGACTGCAGTGTCATCCTTCCCTCCGATTATTGCACCTGCGTGTCCCATTCTGCGCCCTTTTGGTGCGGTCTTACCGGCAACAAACCCAACTACAGGCTTTGTACCATTTTCCCTGATCCAGTTCGCAGCATCTGCTTCCATGTTCCCGCCAATTTCTCCAATCATAATAATTCCTTCGGTTTCAGGATCTTTCATAAACAATTGAATAGCTTTCAGGATAGATGTTCCGATAATGGGATCACCTCCAACACCAATACAGGTTGACTGCCCCAGTCCGGCTTTTGTTATCTGATCAACGGCCTCATAGGTAAGAGTGCCGGAACGGGAAACGATACCAATGCTGCCTTTTTTATGTATAAACCCCGGCATTATACCCACTTTGGCTTCACCTGGAGTGATCACACCCGGGCAATTCGGACCGATCATATGGACATCCTTATCCCTTAGGTATTCATTTACTTTTACCATGTCGCTTGTGGGGATTCCTTCAGTAATGGTAATAATGACTTTTATTCCTGCTTCGGCTGCTTCCATAATCGCGTCGGCTGCAAATGCAGGTGGAACAAAGACTACGGAAACATTAGCTCCTGTTTTTTTCACGGCTTCTTCAACGGTATTAAAAACCGGCTTGTCAAGATGGGTTTGTCCGCCTTTACCTGGTGTAACACCGCCTACAACATGGGTTCCATACTCAATCATCTGGGAGGCATGAAACGTCCCTTCTCCACCGGTAAATCCCTGGATCACTACTTTGGAATCTTTATTGACTAATATGCTCATTCTTGTTTAATTTGAAAATAACAACTTCAAATGTATATTTTTTATCCTATTCGGCAAAAGAATTATTTGGTTCTCAGTTCTATTAACTTCTTCCTGGAGACTGACGACTGGTGACTTGATCCTGCTGTTGCTACTGCCACTGAAATTGGTTCGTGGTTCTCAGTTCCTGGTTTCATGTTACAAGTTTCGGGTTATGGGTTTTACCATAATATCCGGAAAACCACGCGGTCATTTTCTATTTGGCTTTGGAAGGCAAACTATTTAAGATGCATTTTGTTTATCTTTGTTTTAAGTAATCAATCAACTAAAATTAAAAGCATGGCAACATTTTACGGTTTGGTCGTTTCTTTTATTCTGCAGTTTGTGGCTGCTTTTATAGCGATTAGTCTCACTAAGTTGACAAAATATAATCTCTCGTGGATATTGATTTCCATAGCACTTCTTTTGACGGCCATTCGCAGACTGATTGAATTTCTGCCCTATATGTTCCCGACATACTCAAAAGACCTCTCTATGCTCAGTTCATGGACAGGTATTGGTACATCCGTCCTGATAACTGTGAGTATTATATTTATTAAAAAGATCTTTAAATCTCTTAAGGAAGCTGATAAGATCAGAAAATTATCCGAAAGAAGGGTATTAAATGCGATAATTCAGACAGAAGAAAAAGAACGTAAACGGTTTGCTAAAGATCTGCATGACGGGTTAGGGCCTATATTATCCACAGTAAAAATGTCTTTTTCCGCACTACAGAAAAGTGAGCTTACCGAAAAGGTTAGCAAAATAATTAACAATACCTCCGAGCTTATTGAAGAAGCGATCAACGGTCTGAAAGAAATTTCAGAAAATCTCAGTCCGCATATACTGAGTAATTTCGGACTGGAATCGATGCTGCGTACATTTGTGAACAGGATCAATTATACCGGCAGGATCAGGATACATTTCAGTTCTAATTTAAACAAAGAACGTTTTCAAACGGAAGTCGAAATAATCTTGTTCCGTGCTATTTGTGAACTTATTAACAATACTATTCGTCATGCTGAGGCAAGTAATGCTACCTTAAGGCTTTTTAAAACCGAAGATATGATGCTAATTCATTATAAGGACGATGGTAAGGGATTTGATCCAAAAATATTGGAAAAGAACGGATCAACCGGGTCGGGATTTAGTAACATACATTCAAGACTGCAATCGGTTAACGGACGTTTCTCGGTGGAAAGTATACCGGGAAGTGGAATGGAAGCTGAAATTGTTCTCAAGCTTAAAGATATAAAGTCATGAATAAGATTAAAATTGTTTTGGTGGATGATCATAAATTATTCAGAAATGGTTTGTCTACTTTACTGAAAGGGGAAAAAGAAATAGAGATAACAGGCGAAGCTGAAAACGGAAAAGAGTTTTGTGAATTGTTGCAAAAGACTACCCCTGATGTAGTGTTGATGGATATTGAAATGCCGGTAATGAATGGAATTGAAGCATCCCGTTTAGCCATTCAGATGTATCCCGACCTTAAGATCATTACACTATCCATGTACGGTGAAGAAGAATATTATTTGAAAATGATCGAGGCAGGAGCAAAAGGATTTATCCTGAAAACTTCCGGTATTGATGAAGTGGTCGAAGCGATTAAAACTGTGTATAACGGAGGAACATTTTTCAGCCAGGAAGTCCTTTATAATGTTGTTAAAAATATTCAGGAAGTCAAGAAAGACAAAACTCCGGCAATAAAGTTATCCAACAGGGAAAATGAGATTCTTCACCTGATATGTAAAGGTTTTTCCAACCAGGAGATCGCCGATGAACTTAATATAAGCAAGAGGACAGTAGATAAGCACAGGGCAAACATCCTTGATAAGACAAATACACACAACACGGCAAGTCTGGTTATGTATGCCGTTGAAAACAAACTTATTGAAATTTAGTGGCCTTTATATGTTAGTATAAATACTTACCATCTTTACCACTTTATACCCTCCCGTATTTCTGGAAAAAAATAAGTATTTAAGGGCTTTCCCATTGTTTAAATGCTTGTTATTTTAGTAAAAATTTTGGATAAGTGGGAAAGTTATTTGAACGTTTACAACAAGATGTCCGGTTCAGTGAAGGACTGGAAGCGTGTATTAATTGCGGTACCTGCACAGCCATTTGTCCGGCCGCTTCCTTTTATGATTACGACCCAAGGGAAATTGCCGATGCTCTTCAGGTTGAGGATGAGAAAATACTTGAGGGACTTCTGAAAGGTGAAAAAATATGGTATTGTGGCCAGTGTATGTCATGTAAAACCAGATGTCCCCGGGGTAATACCCCCGGATTGTTAATATTGGCACTTCGAAACCTTTCCATTGAAACAGGATTATACCTGCATTCCCATAGGGGAAAGCAGATGTATGTTTTAAAGAAGCTTATTGGTGATACAATACTGTCCACCGGTTATTGTGTTCATGCCGATGGTGTGGATACCTGTTTATTTCCGGAACAGGGTCCCGTTTGGGACTGGATCAGAAAAAACAGCAGTGAAATATATAATCTCTTCGGCAATTCATATAACAAGCCTGGCAACGGTCCACTCAGGAAAATTTCAAAAAAGAGTATGAATGAACTTAAAACGATTTTTAATATCACCGGCTGCACTGACCGGTTTGAAAAAATAGAGAACGATGCAGCTAAATGTGCAAAAAAACTAAATCTGGAGTATGATGATACGATCTGGAATGAATATTTCCAGTTAATGTATTCCAAAAACCAGCCTAAGGATGAAAGTTGACGGTAAAAAAGTGTTCTGGAATGAATATCAGAAAGATATTGCCGATGATCAATATTATTTTGTCAGGAGTTGTGTCAGGCAAAACTTCTTTCCCGGTGCTGAAGAGGCATTTATCAGGATATTAAGGAACGATCTGGGAAAAGACCTGTATACTGATCCCAATCATACAACCTGTACAGGGATCGGCTATCATGTTGACCTGGTAAAGCTTGAAACAACCATGACAGTGATTGCAAGGCAGTTTGCCCTGATGTCAGAAGCCGGATATCGCAATTTTGTAATTTCCTGTGTTACTTCCTTTGGTTTGTATAATGAAATCCTGGATATATGGGAGAAACATCCGGAAATTGAAGAACAGGTACGTGATTACCTCTACCGTTCAACAGAAAGAGAATTTAAAATACCGGAAAATCTTGTTCACGCCAGTGATATCATCTTTAAATTCAGGGGTCAGATCGCAGCCAAAACGCAATACAAACTTGTAAATCAATATACGGGAAAACCACTTCAGGTGGTTGAGCATATCGGTTGTCACTATGCCAAAATGTTCCCTGAGAAGGGGGTCGGGGGAGCGGAACATCCTTATGTTCTTGCCGGTTTTATAGAATCGTTGGGTGGTGAGGTAATTGATTATCCCGAAAGAAGGATGTGTTGCGGATTTGGATTCAGACAGTACTTTATAAAGGCAAGCAGGGGGTATTCCTTATCCTGTACATACAGAAAAATGAAATCCATGGAACCCTATAAACCTGACCTGATAGTTACCAATTGTCCGGGCTGTAATTTTTTCTTCGATCGATGGCAATATGTCATCAGTGAGACGAAGGGTGAAACTTATGGTGAGGAAGATAATGGAATTCCTGTGCTAACTTACGAAGAAGTTGCCGCCCTGGCCCTCGGATATGATCCCTGGGGCCTGGGATTACAAATGCACCAGGTGGCAGTCGAACCATTATTGGAAAAAATGGGTGTGGATTACGATCCGGCTGTGAAATATATAGGATTTTCAGGCAAACAACTATCAAAACCCCAAATGCCCGATTTGTTAAAAGTTTATTGAAAAATATGAAAAGAACAGAAGCTGATTGTATTATTATTGGAGCTGGTCCGGCAGGATTGAAAGCAGGCACAATTCTGCAATCAATGGGTTATAAGATATTTATCCTGGAGAAAGATGACCAACCGGGTGGAAAACTGTTATTATGGAATACTCTTTCCCCTCATAATGAATCAGCTATGGAAATTCTTAATCCATTGCTGAAAGATCTGAAAAAAAACATAATGACATCGGTACAAATCGAAACAATTAAAAAAAGTCCTGAAGGATTCACTGTGGCAGATCAGAACCAAACCATCTATACAAGCCCTGCCCTTTTTATATCAACAGGTTTTAAACCTTTTAATGCCGGGAGAAAGGAAGAATACAGCTATGGGATATATGATAACGTAATTACTTCTGTTGAACTGGAAGATAAATTAAAAAATAATAACATTACCATGACAAATGGAAAGGTTCCGGGCAAAGTCGCAATGATTCATTGTGTGGGATCGAGAGACATTAAGGTTGGTAATGAATATTGCTCATCGGTCTGTTGTATCACCGGGATTAAACAAGCTATGGAACTCAGAAAGAGGATTCCCGGAATCCAGGTCAGTTGCCTGTATATGGACCTGAGACTGAACGGACGATTTTATGAAGACAATTATAAGATGGCACAGATGAACTATAAGATACAATTTATACGCGGGAGACTCTCTGAAACAAATGAAGATGTTGACGGTTCATTGGTAATAAGATACGAAGATACGCTTGCAGGAAAACCGGCTAAAATGACGGTGGATATGATAGTATTATTGGTTGGTATGCAGCTTGATAAATCTGTAAGCCGGATATGCCCGTTAATAAATGAACATACCGGGACCGATGGATTTTTTGGAACGGGTAAAATTGATTTTTCATTAAACCCTCAAAAAAACGGGTTGTTCTTCGCAGGTGCCTGCACAGGGCCAAAAAATATTACAGAATCGATGAATGAAGCATCAAGGGTTGCGTTTGAGGTACATCATTTTCTTAAGAATTCTTTAATATCTGAAAATCAGGATCAGCATGACAGATTTTGGCTTTAAAATTCATAAAGATCAGTTGCTTGACCAGGACTGCCCAAATGTTGCTTACAAGGAAATGATAGAAAAGGTCCCTTCCTTATCATTATGCATCTCATGCGGATCGTGCACCGGCACCTGTATTTCATCTGAAATAACCGGAATGGGGTTCAGAAAATTACATCTTTATTTAAAAACCGGCTTGTATGTAAATCTGAAAAGAGGATTGAAATACTGTCAGTATTGTGGTAAATGTTG
>Ga0114920_10001491_pt1 | contig 10746 bp, 9 predicted proteins | sample ChitaG_FD_88683 | JGI IMG/M metagenome (GOLD analysis project Ga0114920, IMG submission 88683) | Deep subsurface microbial communities from South Pacific Ocean to uncover new lineages of life (NeLLi) - Chile_00310 metaG | ecosystem: Environmental > Aquatic > Marine > Oceanic > Sediment ...
ACATAGCGGCCTCTAACAGTTTCTTTTCCTCTTCCGTGGCCAGGTAGCCGCCTTCCTTCTGGAGCTGTACTAGGAATCTATCATAGAGTGACGTCTCCACCAGCAGATTCCCATCGGCTGAACATCCGGAACCGTTATCAGACGTTTTACTCATGCACGTGTTTCTGGCGGCTTCTTCAATATCGGCTGTCTCATCGATAACCATGGTCGAATTGCCCGCGCCGACACCGTACGCCGGCTTACCGGAACTGTATGCTGCTTTGACCATCACCGCCCCACCGGTTGCGATCGTCAGATCACAGATTGACATCAATTCCTGGGAGAGAGGAATGCTCGGTCTTTCGACACACTGGAATAGATCTTCAGGTGCGCCCTGTTTTTTGAGAGCTGCCCGCATAATACGGACCGTTTCGTAGGATGTGGCTTTAGTCCTGGGGTGTGGAGAAAAAATGATCGCATCCTTGCACTTCAGAGCGTAGATGCCGTTGCCGGGTGGTGTCAAGGCCGGGTTAGTGGAGGGAGCCAAACAAGCGATAACACCGGCGGGCTTCCCATATTTAGTGATTCCTTTTTCCGGAATGTCTTCAATGACTCCGATACTCTTTTGTCTGAGCGCGTCCCGGAGAATCCCGATGATTTTAAAACGCTTATTCGGTCTCCCCTCCCAGTCTCCCAAACCACTTTCCTCCACGCCCATATGGGCAAGCCGGGTAAAGGTCTCCTCGTTTCCTACGGCCCATCCGACGGCCTGGCACAATCTGTCGATCGTCGCCTGATCATAGCCCTCGATCGCTTTCATAGCTTCCCGGGCCTTTTGTAGCAGTTCCTGGGCATATTGTTTTTCTTCTTGACTAATTTGCCTTGGCATTTTGTTACCTCCTCATAACAAGATAATGCTCATCTTGGTTTTGTCATCATAGTATCCTTACGTGCTTCCAGCGATTTTGAAACCGGAAAGACCAAGAAATTTTTTCACTTCTGTTGCCCGCTTTGGTAATGATCCGAAACGGCGCATGCCTACTTAAATGGGGAGTATTTTTAGCCCCAGCACGGACAGAAATACTCCCCTTTGTTCCATTGTATTTCGAAGTCATTTTGGCGGTCGATGTAAACAGACAAACAATTCACGGATACAGTATCGTGCGGTTTTCATTTCAGTACTGGTAGATATCGAGTATATCCCAGTAACCATCTGTAGGAACACCCACGTCGCGGTCCATAATGACATCCAGCAGGACCGGTTCATTACCGTTCAGTGCCTTTTCCAGTGCTGGCCTCAACTGATCGGGCTGATCGACACGAATACCGTCAATGCCACAGGCCCTCGCAATAGCGGCAAAATCGGGGCTATAATCATCCTGGGTATCGTGACAGATAAACCTTGTTCCGATGTTGCGGCCATAAGCGTGGTTCTGTAGTCCGTAAATCGTTCCAAAGGCACTGTTGTTCATCACCAGCCACACAGCCGATATATTGCGTTCTTTGGCCGTCGCCAGGACCCCTAAGACAGAACTCATGGCGCCATCACCGATAAGGGTAATCACCTTTTTGTCCGGTGCCCCCAGTTTGGCTCCGATTACGGCCGCCGGGCCGAAGCCCATGGTGGCCAGACCTGAGGGCGGAAGGTGCGTCATGGGTTTATAGATCGGAAATTGCTGGGCCAGGCCATTCTTATTCCAGCCGACATCGGTGACCACAATACCGTCATCGGGGAGCAACGCCCTAACCTCAGCCAGAATCCGCTCCGGCCGGATCGGCACGGCATCGGAGGCGTTATGCACTGCGACTTCCGTGCGCCAGGCCGTCATTTCATCTGCAATTTGCTGCAGGCGCTGGTCATCCTTCCAGTTGTATCCTTTCTTGGTATCCGTGACACCGGCCAATATATCCTCAAGTACCGCACCGGCGTCTCCCAGGATGCCGATTTCAACCGGGTAGTTTTTGCCGATTTCTTCTTCATCAATATCAATCTGGATTACTTTCGTCGGTCCCACGGCAAACGTATATTTGGGTATCCACGAAGAACTGCTGGCTTCGGCAAATCGGGTTCCGATTGCCAGTATTACATCGGCTTCACGGCATAGGCGATTGGCTGTTGGGGTGCCCCAGAAACCGGTCATGCCGACTGCGAGAGGATGACCATCGCTTATTGCCCCTTTTCCCATGAGGCTGTATGCTACTGGGGCACCGAGCGCTTCGGCCAGCGGTGCGATAGAGCCTGAGGCCTCTGAAAGAATTACGCCACCCCCGGCGTAGATCAACGGCCTTTGGGCCTGAGCCAGAAGTCCTATAGCGCGCTCAATTTCCCGCCGATCTCCGCGGATACGCCTTCCGCTCGGCATGTGGGCGGACATATCGGGAATTTCGACATCGGCCCGCCGGGAGAAGAAATCCATGGGGACATCCACCAGGACCGGACCGGGACGGCCGGAAGCGGCAATGGAAAAGGCCCTTGCGAGGATGCCTGGTAAGGCCTCAACCCGATGAACCCGCCAGGCCCTTTTGACAAAGGGTTTGTATATTTCGTACTGAGTTGCATCCCCATGCATCTTGAATTCCTGGTGTGCGTCTCTCCCGAAATGCTGGCTGGGTATATCCCCTGATATTACCACCATTGCCGAAGAATCCAGCGCTGCGTTGGCCACACCAGTCGTGGCATTGGTGATGGCTGGACCGAGATGGGTCATCACGACCCCCGGCCTGTGGGTGACCCTAAAATAGCCGTCGGCGGCGTGGGCCGCCATCTGCTCGTGTCGGAATGAGATGAATTCGATGGGCGAATCAATCAGGGGATCCATCATACCGATGACCGTGTGACCGCAGAGTCCGAAAATATACTCCACGCCGGCTGCCTCAAGGCACTTGACGACAATTTGTCCTCCGGTAAGCATAATATTCCTTCCTTATAATAATAATTATTTGGTCGGCAGTACACCTGGTGGTGCGTATGCCCACAGTAAGAAAAGGGGTTCATCCGTATCATTATAGTGGATGTGTTCAACGCCATCGGGGATCCACATGAAATCGTGAAGCCCAAAACGAGTCTCTTTGTTGTTGGTAACATCAATGGCAATCCCCCCGCCTTTGACCACAAAGTTGATTTCCTCCGAACCCGGATGGGAGTGCGGCGCGCAACGCTCGCCGGGTTCAAATATGGTTAAACCTGCAACAATGTTTTTGGCTCCTAGTTGAGCCTCGTCGACAGCCCGAAATACTTTACGACGATGTCCTTCCTGCTCCAGGCCAAGCCAGATCTGCTCTGCTTCTTTGTAAGTTTTAATGACCTTAATCTCCATGTCCACCTCCTTTTAGATGTTTGCCATAGTTTTCCTATCCTGTCGAATGGACGACACAAACGGCAGTAGCCGTGGTAACTCTACTATCCCTTATCCTTAACCAAGTCCCATGTCGCCCTGAAGATCTTTTTTCGGGTAATCCGCAGCTTAGGCCGGCATAGCCAGACAAACGACCAGAAGTAACGATAAAACAAGAAAAAGCATCTTTTTTTATCATCCATCCTCCTGTTGTTAAGGGTTTAATGACCGAACTGGTTACTGTTGTCCTTTACTACATCCAATCACTCCGTCTTGTTCGAGTTTTGAGATCTCTGCAGGTGAGTAGCCTAATTCTGGTAAAATCTTCTCTGTATGCTCACCCAATCTTGGTGGAGGAGATAGTGCGAACATCATATCCGAATCGTAATCAAATTTAATTGGCAGCCCAAAGACCGTGATCGTGCCGAGATTCCGGTCTTCGATACGCTTCAACAGCTCGCGGTGCTCGACCTGGGGCTGGCTCAGCGCCTCTTCCAGAGAAAAGATTTCTCCGGAAGGGATTCCATTTTGGCTTAAGATTTTCTCCCATTCACTGGCCGGTCTGGTTGACAGTTTCTCGTTGAGAATTTCCCTGAGCGCGTCGCGGTTCTTTTTTCTCTCATCACGTTCCGCAAATCGCGGATCGGAGGTCAATTCCTCCAGATCGAGAATTCGACACAATTCAAGCCACTGCTCCTGTTTATTTGCCGAGATGTTCAGTGTGCCATCCTGGGTTTCAAAAGCGCCGGAAGGCGCAGCCGTAAAGTTCTCGTTGCCCATTCTTTCGGGTTGAACACCGGCCAGAAGATAATTCGAGGCAACCCAGCCCATCATCGGCAGCAAAGAATCTAGAAGGGATATGTCTATAAAGCACCCTTTACCGCTCATTCGCCGCTGGTAAAGGGCAGCGACAATTGCAAGAGCGGCGTTGAGGCCTCCCACAGTGTCCGCTATCGGAATTCCACAGCGAAGCGGTCCGGTTTCTGTGGTCCCAGTCACCGCCATAAGGCCGCTCTTGCCCTGGATAATCTGGTCGTAAGCCGGCTTGAGTGCATCCGGACCATCCTGCCCAAATCCGGAAATTGCACAGTAGATCAAATCTGGTTTGATTTTCACTAATGTCCCATACCCCAGACCTAGTCGCTCCATTACATCGGGCCTGAAATTTTCAACAACCACATCACTAATACGGACAAGCCTGCGAAAGATCTCCTTTCCCCGGTCAGTCTTCAAATCTATGGTGATACTCTCCTTACCCGAATTCTGCGCGATAAACGATGCTCCCATCAGTTTATTGCTTAGATCAGGTGATGGGCTAAGCGAGCGGGCCATGTCTCCGCCTTTGACGTTTTCGACCTTGATGGTGCGGGTGCCCAAAAGGGTGAGCAAATAGGTGGTCAATGGGCCGGCCAGAACATTGGTGACGTCAACGACGACAACCCCGCCCAGGATTGATTGGCGGCCCACAGATGATTCTTTGCGCATTGTGGATGGTACTCCTTTTCGAATCTAACAGATCAACACTACTAAGGTTGGCATGATAACAGCAACTTTTCAAATAATTTGATTGCGTTATATACATTAATCGTGGTATTCCATTCAGCAGAACTATTTTACATTGTGTAGAATAAATAGGACTGGGTTCCTTGTCAACACTTTTTTGCAATTGGGTGAAGCCCATTGCCGGACATTGGAATTGTATGAATAATCATGGAGGCATCATGAAAGCAGCCCTGCTAATCGAGCCCCGCACGATACAGGTAAAGGATGTTCACGCTCCTGAACCGGGGCCAGGCGAGGTATTGATACGAGTAACCCTGGCTGGAATTTGCGGATCGGACTATTCGCTTTATAACGGTAAATTTGATGTTTCGCTACCCGTTATTCCAGGCCACGAAGCCATCGGCCGGATTGAAAAACTCGGTTCCGGTATTTCCGGTTTAGCGATTGGACAACGGGTCACGATTCAACCGAATTTTTCCTGCGGCGAATGCCAGATCTGCCAGTCCGGACATGAAAACATTTGCCCGGCAAAGGTCCGGTTGGGAATTGATACGAACGGAGTTTTTGCCGAATACGTTAAGGTGCCTGCAGGTTATGTCTGGCCAATTCCTGAAGACCTTGAAGACGGGATTGCTGTTTTTACAGAACCTCTGGCCGTAGCCGCACATGCGCTAAAAAAAACAGCGCCCCGCAAAGGCGATCGCACGTTGATATTCGGCGCGGGGGTCATCGGTTTGCTGACGCTGCAACTTGCCGTACTCCATGGCACGGAAGTAACTGCCTGCGACCTTGAAGAAAAGCATCTTGCTTTAGCAAAAAGACTGGGGGCTTCGCAGGTCATTGACGCAAATGATCCGATGGAATCGGCCTACAACTCATTTGATTGTATATATGAAGCCAGCGGTGCGCAGGCAGGCCTAGCGCAGGCCATCAAACTTGCCGGACCGAGCGGTAGAATTGTGGTTCTTGGCTTGCCAGGGAAAGAACATCCAGTGCCGACCGCATTGATTGTGCGAAAGGAATTACAAATAATGGGCTCTATGATTTATACCGACGAATTCCCGCAGGTTCTGGGAATGTTAAAAAGCGGACAGATCGAAACAGCGCCGTTAATCACCGCGAAAATCCCCCTAAGCGAGCTTAATCGCACCTTGAAAGCGTTTGCCTCCCCTGATCGGGTAAAAATCCTTGTCACGATTCAATGAACCATGTGGGGATGATGGTCCCCGTCACCGAAAGCCGAACATGTGGGGGATAAACAGCACGATCTGTGGAAAATAGGTAACGATCAGCAATGCAGCAATCTCAACCAGAATGAACGGTGCAGAAACACGAATAAGTCTAACCAGGTCCACCCTGGCAACCGAACAGCACACAAAGAGACACAATCCAATGGGTGTGACATGGGCAACGGCATCCCGCTTGTAGGGATGGGTAACATTGATACCGCGAAAGCCCTCGTCGCGACATCGCTCCAACTCCCTAGCAATGGACACGGGTGCGGTAAGGCCGACTATATCCATAGGCTGGTAGGTTACGTTCAGGCCGTGTAGTTCCCCCAGCGACTCATGCAGGTTCTTTGCCCGGCTGCGACCGAGATTGTTGCCCAGCGAGCCTAAATATCGTTCGTGGATTGCTGCCTTCTAGAAACCCAACAAGCGTGGCAGACCGATGACGGCCACCGGAAAAAAAGTAATAATGATCAACACAATAAGCTCCACGAAAAACAATGGGATGATCTGACGGACCAGAGCTGCCATGCCCACATTGGCGACGGAATCCGCCACGAAGAGACACAGGCCCATTGGTGGGGTGATCAGTCCTATCATCAGATTGAAGACGACCAGAATACCGAAATGGGTGGGGTCAACCCCCATGCTAACGGCTATGGGATGTAATATGGGCACTAAAACCAGCATCGCGGCGATCCCTTCTAAAAAAAGCCCGGCGAAAAGGAATAGGACCATCGAGGAAATCAGAAACATCCACTTTGCGGTCATAAACTCCAGAGCAAAATCGGTGATCATGTTGGGGATTCGATTGTAGATCAACAGCCAGTTGGCTGCGCCAACAGCGGACATGATGATCATGATAACGGCAGTGTCGCGCATGGAGCGGGCAAAAATCCTGGGCAGGTCGGTCCATTTGATTTCCCGGAGCAGGAACAGGCCGACAATCAGGGCATAGGCCACTGCAAAACTGGCAGCCTCGGTCGGAGTGACCACACCAAACAGGATGCTGCCCACCACAAAGACCGGCATCAGCAGCGGGATTATGCCCTGGAAAAGAATTTTTCTTTTGGATCTAACCGACTTGTCCGGTTCGTCTTTTTGGTACTCGCTGGCAAATACCATTACATATACGGACAGAAAAATGGCCAGCAGGACCCCCGGAATGACACCGCCCAGGAACATGCCCGGTACGGAAACACCGGTCACGATCAGGGCGTAGATGATCACCGGAATACTCGGTGGAATAATGGGGCCGATAACCGAGGAAGCGGCGGTAATCGCCGCAGAAAAAGCACGCGGATACCCTCTCTTTTCCATCTCAGGAATGAAGACCCGTCCAATGGCGGAGGTGTCTGCAACCGCTGAGCCGGACAGCCCTGCAAAAATAACCGAAGCCCAGATATTGACCAGAGCCAGACCTGCACGCAGCCGGCCGACAATAACGTTGGCGAAGGCAATGATCCGACTTGTGATGCCCGATTCATTCATAAGCTCACCGGCGAGAATGAACAGGGGAATGGCCAGCAGCGGATAGGACCGTATCCCGCCGAACATCTGGGTGGCAACGATACCAAGGTGGTAGGGGAACTCGCCGACCGCCATAAAATACATCAGGGCTGCAACAATGGAGAAGGCAACCGGCACACCGATGATTAAGCAAATAAATAGGATTGCATAGACCATGGTATCATCGTCCGACGGATTCAAACGCTGCATTTTCAGTTAAACGTAGGAGGAGTTTCAGCAGAGCCGCAATGGTCAGCATGACACCGCCCAATACCATTGCTGCCTGATAGGGATACTGGTGTCCGATCCAGATCAAGCTGTCCCACCCGGTCAAGGCCGCGAAATCTTTGGCCAGGTTGATAATTCCAGAAGCCTCCACGCGGCCCCGTTTAATGACAAACATCCAGCCGGAATAGGTTAGCAGCCCGCCGTTAACCACCATGATCAGGTCGACTATGATGTACAGTTTCCGGATTAATGATTCCGACAGGAACCTGACCAACATGGTGAAGCGTATGTGTCGATCCTGTATATACGCCCAGGCAATCCCGAACATGACACCGTATATGGCGATGAATATCGGCAGCTCCTCTCCCCACTCAAAAGATTTGCCGATGGTGTAGCGACGCGTGGAGTTAATGAAAACAATTAAAAAAAGTACCGCCATGGACACCGATGCGCCGGCGGCGGCGAATTGCGAAAAAAGGCGTGTTGTTCGTTGAATGATGCGCCGCATGGACGCCCCCCCCCTCTATTTACAGTGATACAGGAGATGCGATTCACTGGGCTGATATACGTGGAGGACGACCGGAAGGCAAATCGCCTTTCCGGTCGTCGCAGGTTATTGCTGGTTATTTAGATGCTTCCTTGACCGCAGCATCAAGTTTTTCAATCCATCCGGCATCTTTACCGAGTTCTCCAGCCAGCCACTTCTTAACGGCCGGCTGCGCCAGCTTTTTGAACTGTGCCAGGTCCGCCGCTGTTGGAGCATACACTTTCATACCCTCCTCCATAACCTTGGTCACCCCTTCTGCAGTGTTGAACTGCTGGATGGCACGCCCCATGACGCCGGCAATGCGGGCTGCTTTTTTAACGACCGCCTGGTTTTTCGCCGACAGCGACTGGAAGAATTCATCATTGATCAGAATAAAATCGGCTGCGTAAACGTGACCGTCTAACACCATATATTTCTGGATTTTATGAAGTTTGTTGTTGTAAATCACGCCGACAGGATTCTCCTGGCCATCCACAACACCCGTCACCAGGGCATTGGGAAGTTCGGACCAGGCAATCGGCGTCGGTTCGCCTCCCAGGGCTTTGACCATTTCCACATACAGCGGGATCGGCTGAACCCGGAACTTGATGCCTTTCATATCGGCAGGTGTCTTGATTTCCCGAACGTTGTTGGTGAAATTCCGGAAACCCGTTTCTCCATAGGCCAGGATTCGCAGTCCTGTCTTCTTGAGGCAATATTCTGCCATATCCTTACCGAACTGGCCATCCAGGACGTCCCAGGCAATGGTGGGCGATGCGAACGTGTACGGGATGTTCAGGACATCCGCTACCTTGAACACTGTTGACATCGCGCCGGATACGAGGGTCATCTGCGTGATCCCTTCCTGAACCTGCTGGACCAGACTATTTTCGTCACCCAGGGCCTTGGCCGGAAACAGCTCAACCGATATATCGGTCTCCCCTTCGACGATGTTCTTGAAGATCACCCCAGCCGCCCCTTTTTTGGAACTCTGCCATGATGCAGGATCAACATGACCTAGTTTGATCGTCGGTCCCGCCATGGCCAATGCCGGTATAAAAATCAATCCCAGCATCAGCACCAGTGATAAAAGTTTGCCTAAATTTAAAAGATTTCGTTTCATTTTTCCCTCCTTTTTTTAAGATTTCAAAAAATTCTATTGACCGAAACCCCTTTCTATTTTATAAATAGAAAAATGCACAGAAAGTCAAGAAAAAAATCGCGATGGCCTTTTTGAGCCATTCGTGGACCCGGCCGGAGTATATTGATTGCATGAAGTTTCAGGCGTGACCGGCAATGAACGAAAAATAAATTAATATTTGGGACCAGTATATCGAATGAGTCTTGATGAAAGAAACAGAGAATTGCTGCTTGAGGATGAGGCACTCAGAGACGGTCTTCAGATGGAGTCACGCATGTTCAGCCTGGATGAGAAAGTACAATTATTTCAACTTTTGAAAAATGCAGGAATAAAACGTATCCAAGTGGGATCCTTTGTTCATCCAGAGACTATACCCCAGATGGCGGATACCGATGAACTCATCCGCACCCTCGGAGCACAGAAAGACACCGTTGTCTCGGCACTGATTTTAAACGAAAAGGGGTTGGAAAGGGCTCTTGACTGTGGTGTTATTCATGTGAGTATGTCCGTTTCTGTGAGCGACACGCATAGTCGAAAAAATACGGGTTGTCCGGCAGCCGAAGCACTTGAAACAATGACACAACTTATCAGCCACGCCCTCGTATCCGGATTGAAGGTTCGAGCCGGTTTGCAGTGCGCATTCGGATGTGTGTATGAAGGCAGAATCTCTGAGAAAGCTGTCCTGTCCGCTGCTGAAAAAATGGTTCAAGCCGGGGCAGAGGAAATAAATCTGGCCGATACGACGGGAATGGCAACGCCCTATTCGGTAAGGAACTTAATCGGGGGGGTAAAAAAGATGTTCCCTGACATCCGGATTTCACTTCACCTGCATGACACACGAGGTCTGGGCCTTGCAAACATGTTCAGCGGTTATGAGGCCGGCATACGTACTTTTGACGCGTGTGCCGGTGGCCTCGGGGGCTGCCCTTTTGTGAGGGGGGCTGCGGGAAATGTTCCCACCGAAGACGCCGTAAATATGTTTGAGACTATGGGAATTAGAACCGGAATCGATTTGAAGACAATTTGTAATGCCGTGGCAGTCCTGGAAGATGCTCTGGGCCGTAAGCTTCCGGGTCGCATGAAACGTGTACTTGAGGATAGGGGAACCCGTGAATAAAAAAAATGAAAAAATGCCCAGAGAGTCAGAACGCCATGTTGAGGCGGTAGCAAAGACCCTGAGCATCTTAGAGTGTTTTACGGACAGCGAGCCTGAGTTATCGCTCAAGCAACTCACTGAAAAAACCGGCCTTAATAAGAGCCGCATCCTACGGTTATGCGGAACACTCGCTGGCCAGG
>Ga0114920_10001492_pt1 | contig 10740 bp, 11 predicted proteins | sample ChitaG_FD_88683 | JGI IMG/M metagenome (GOLD analysis project Ga0114920, IMG submission 88683) | Deep subsurface microbial communities from South Pacific Ocean to uncover new lineages of life (NeLLi) - Chile_00310 metaG | ecosystem: Environmental > Aquatic > Marine > Oceanic > Sediment ...
AACTCGATTTTACGTCTTTCTGGAGTTGTTGGAGAATTCGTCTCTGGGGCCAGACCTCGGGTAACCGCATCCAACGAGGTACTCACCGACAGATGGTCAGTTGGTCGCCGGGTTTTCCAGCGACTGCTAATGGCTGATGCGATAATCATCCACAATACACCGGCGGCAGCGTACCCGACGGCGTTAAGACTAACTTCAATGATTCGGCTGTCAGAAACATCCATGTTTTCCTGCCTCTCAGCTTGTTTATGCTTTCACGTCTATGTGCCCTGATTCAGAAGAACTATCCTGCCTGTTCTGGACATCATCGTCTGGCTGTTTACTCCGGCGGGCTGCGGGTGTCGAAGCCTGTCCGGATTCTTCCTGTTCCTGCTTTTGTTCCGACTGCTGGTGGACAAACTCGTCCTCGCCGCGTTCCTGCCTGTCCTTTTCCTGTTCCTCCTCCATCTGTTCCTGCAGCGTCTTGGAGAATTCCCGCCCCTTATCACGTTCAGAATGATGGAGTGGATTAACCTTTCCAGTCGTCGGGTACGAACTCTTGTCCACAGAATCTATCGGCGCGTCCATTCGTTACACCCCTTGTTGGGAGCCCTGACAATCAGCCTGTCAAAGCGAACTGTTCTTTCACCATGTTTCGCAATTTCATAACCGCGCGAGTGTGAATCTGCGACACGCGCGATTCTGAGATTGACATCACTTCGCCAATTTCCTTAAGCGTCAACTCCTCGAAGTAGTACAGGGCGATAACCAGTTTCTCCTGCTTGGTCAGGTGGTCGATCGCCACTACCAGAAACGAGCGCAACTCGCCCTTTTCGATCTCAGCCAGGACACTCCCCATCGAGGTATCGCTCACCGTCTCAATGCGTGGTAACTGGCGATTGTCGTCTTCGGGATAGATGACCTCATCCAGCGACAGAATACTCGTACTTGAGACATCATCGAGTGCCAGATGCAACTCTTTTTCCGTTATATCCAGGTACTTGGCCAGTTCCGTCTTCTCAGGAGGTCGTCCCAGTTTGTTTTCGAGGCTGTTCATAGCCCGCTCGATCTCTCTCGACTTGGCCCGTGTTGAACGCGGTACCCAGTCTAATGCACGCAACTCATCGAGAATTGCTCCCCTAATCCGCGGCACGGCATAAGTCTCAAACTTGACGCCACGATCAGGATCGAAATTGCCAAATGCTTCTATCAAACCGATTACACCGGTATTAATCAGATCTGTCAGTTCAACCGATCGGGGAAACCCCATAGCCATACGAGCCGCCACGTTGCGGACAAGCGGAAGATACTTGTTCAACAGTTTCTGCCGAATCTCGTCAGACTTGTACCTCCTGTAACGTGCCCAGTCCCGCGAACTGACATCCCATCTTTTTGCCCGCGGACTCTGTGTTTTATCAGCCCCGCCTGCTGCGGCACGTCCGGGCTTCCGACTATGCTTCTTTGGAGCTTCTTTAAGCGTCCTAATCATATGTATATCATCCTCTTATATCGGCCATAGTGGCGGTTTTATTTATTGCTTCCAATGTCCCGTCCGTGGCAGGGCTTAGAAACCCCCTGACAATCATTCGGCTGAGAGCCATAAGTGACTGCCCGGCAACGCATTGTTGAGCCACTTCGACGATTGGCTTCTGGGCTGCAAGAGCTGTCGATACCGTTGGATCCTCGAACATGCAACCGGCAAAAACTGGCACCCGCCCAAGAAACCGTTCGGCAAGTGCCCCAAACCTTTTCTGAACATAGTCTGATTCCTCCCGGGATTTCACACGATTGATAAAGAGGCAACAGTTGATATCGTCGTTAGCCTGGACGAGATATTTGTAAAGACCATAGGCATCTGCAATCGAAGTAAGTTCCGGAACCAGGACCAGCAGGTTCAAATCCGAAGCGTGCGCAATCACCGTCGCGTGGTCGGAGACACCTGAGGAATGATCGAGAATGATGAAATCGTAAGCGGAACCCTGCTGCCTGAGTTCCTTAACAAGTTTTCCCGCTCCCGTTACCTGCTGCAACTCCGGAATCGGTCTCCCCGCAGGAGCCGCGAGGATGTCGACCAGTTCGTTAACATGTGTGACTGCCTTTCGAAGTGTCAGTTGGCCCGACGCAAACTGCTCTACGCCACAATCAGGTGACACATTAGCCAGGATGTGCACATTCCCGGAGGAAATGTCAGCATCCACCAGCAACAACCGGTAACCGAGTGAGGCAATTTGACAAGCCAGGTTGAAGGCAATAATCGACTTACCTACACCCCCCTTGCCCGAGAGCACAGAGACCACTCGGACCTCGTTGAGCGCCGGTGAGTCGGCCAGGCTTTGACCAAGCTCCAGTCTATTCACCGATAACCTCCGTCCCAAGAATCTTCCGGGCCATAAGCAGGGGATCAGGTGGCTGCACTGTTCCCACACCGCTGGGCGAATCGGTCACCAGCGCCAGCTTCAATCCGGTGGCCTGACAGGCAGCAACAATCCCTCCCCATCGGTCAGTCAGATCGAGCATGGTCATCATAAGGTGAGTCGGCGACAAGGGCCTGGCCATCTGAGCAAACATGACCATATCCGCCGTACGCGTCAGACAGGAAAGAGTGATGAAACAATAATCGGGGTTCAACTGTTCGATCTGCGTTTTCAGTGCCTGTATCTTTTTGACATCCGGTGACAACGCCGGTGAATCGATCAATATGATCGCTCTATCCTTATCCTCGTGACCGTGATCGAGCTGGTCAGGGTTGGTTACCGCCGTTCCCAGAAGTTCGGCATAGCTGTGGATTTCGTCGAGCGCACCAACTTTGGAACTGTCCAGTGAAAGAAGCTTGACCTTCTCCCTGCCACGTACCACCAGGCTGGCGGCAAGCTTCCCCATAACCGATGTCTTCCCTGACCCGGCCGGGCCGACAAAGAGCAACCTGTCACCTGCCTTAAACTCAAGTTGCTGACTCACCATGGAGGACAGATTATTGCAGAACTCCTCTTTGATCGCGGTGGCAAATTGGTCACTGTCGCAGCAACTCTCCAGGACTCGCCCAATAAGCGTTTCAATGAAACCCTCGTGAACGTCCGCCTCTTTCATAGCCAGATAGAGGTTCTGGATTTGCTCGCTATGATGTCCAACTTCAGTGCGGGTCAGATTGCTCATTCCAAGGAGCAGATCGAGCTTGCGATCAATCTCTGCCAGGTCATGAGGTATCATACTGTTCTCAACTGTATGTGTCCCATGATCACCGTGTATCCCGTATGCAATACGAGAAACAGGCGGCACGGTCTCGCCGCTCCTATCATGCGGTTTGTTGTCTGACAAAGCTATGGATGCCTGCGCCACTGTGGGGTTGTCGAGGCAGGCTGTGACTTCAATCCGACTGCTGCCTCCACGACCGATATGCTGACGGGTCTTCAGTATGACTGCTTCGCCGCCCAACTCGGTACGGACTTCCTTCAGTGCTGCAGCTACTGAATCTGCCGTGAACGATTTAATTACCATCTTGCAACCTCACGATTCCGGTAGAAACTATCTCAACATTGGGCAGAATTTCGTTGTATGAAACGACCGCCAGTCCCGGGAGGGATGCCTCCACAAGCCTGTGAAGAGCCAGTCTGATATTCGGCGAACAGATACAGACAGGCATAACGCCGGAGGTCTGAGCCGAGCTCACCTGCTCACCAATTTTCCCGAGCAGTGTCTCAGTCATTGCCGGGTCAAGTACCAGCATGAGACCCTGCTTGGTATTCTGCACCGCTTCTGACAGCGTCTGCTCAACCGCAGGGTCAATGGTGAAGACGCTGATGCGTCCGTCCCTATCCTTGAAAATCTCTGTTATCTGCCGCTTGAGCGACATACGAACGTATTCCGCAAGGACGTCTGTTTCTTTGGTCGATCCGATGTAGTCCGACACTGTCTCGACAATTGTGGCCAGATCGCGGATGGGTACCCGTTCAGCCAGTAACGCCTGCAGAACCTTGTGCAAAGTGCCGAGCGGTATGACCTCAGGGATGACCGAATTGACCAGAGCCGGGTAGTCCTCTTTGAGCGTGTCGACAAGGTGCTGGGTATCCTGGCGAGTGAGAATCTCCGCTGCTGAACCACGTATTACCTCTGTCAGATGCGTTGCCAGCACCGCCGAGGGTTCGACGACCGTGTAGTTCTTGGCCTCCGCTACTTCGCGCAGAGTCGGAATGATCCATGTCGCCGGCAATCCGAACGCGGGATCATGCGTATCAAAACCGTCAAGCTTCTCTTCCACAAAGCCGGGGTTTATTGCCAGCACGTGATCAGCCATCAGCTCAGAGCCGGCTACCGCGATTCCCTTGATTTTTATCCTATACTCATCCGGTCGAAGCTGTACGTTATCCCGGATCCTGATCGGCGGCACCAGGAGACCGAGCTCGGTTGCCAGTTGCTTGCGGATCACGGAGATTCGCTGCAACAGATCACCGCCTCGAGCGGCGTCGACCATTGGAATCAGACCATATCCTATCTCAAGACCGATCGTATCAATCTTTAACAGGTCCTCGGTGCGTTCAACCTGTTCCGGCGTCTTGGCTTCCTTCTCCTTCTTTTCTGCCTCGACGGCGATTCCCCGTTTCTTCTGAGCGTCTCTTGCTATATAACCGAAGGCGCCCACCATCAGACCGAGGACCACGAAGGTTGTGGTTGGCATTCCCGGGACAATACCGAAAAGAATGAGCACCGATGCAGCCACAAGGATTGCTCTGGGCTGCCGGCTCAGTTGTGACGTCAGGTCGACTCCCAGATTGGAAGTCGACGCTGCCCGGGTAACAATCAATCCGGAGGCTGTGCTGACCAGCAATGCCGGGATTTGCGTCACCAGTCCGTCACCAATCGACAACAGCGAGTATGTTCGCATGGCCTCTGTCAGCGCCATGTCGTTCATGGCAACCCCAATTATGAAGCCACCGATGATGTTAATGAGAGTGATAAGAATACCGGCGATGGCGTCACCGCGCACGAACTTGGAAGCGCCATCCATCGCACCATAGAAATCGGCCTCGCGGGCGATCTCGTCGCGGCGTGCACGCGCATCCTGGTCATTGATAATACCGGCATTGAGATCAGCGTCAATCGCCATCTGCTTCCCGGGCATCGCATCCAGTGTGAACCTGGCGGCAACTTCGGAAATACGACCGGCCCCCTTGGTGATGACCACAAACTGGATGATCACCAGAATGACAAAGACGATAAAGCCAACAACGTAGTTTCCCTGAACAACAAAATTACCGAACGAGTTGATCACTTCACCGGCGTATGCCTGGCCGAGAATCAGACGCGTTGACGCCACGTTCAACGACAACCTCATCAGCGTGACGATCAGAAGCATCCCGGGGAATACCGACAGATCAAGCGGCCGGGTGACGTACATCGTGGCCAGCAGTACAACCAGTGAGAAGGTGATGTTGAAAGCCAGCGCGAAGTCCAGAAACGATGGCGGTAGTGGAATAACCAGCACACTGATGATGCCGATCATCCCAAGCGCCAGCACGACATCGGACCGCGAGGTAAGCTTGCTGATAAGACTGTCGTCGTCCCGTGCCATCTCTTAGCCGACTACCTTTCCTCTGAGGCGGTAGACATACGCGAGGACTTCAGCTACCGCACGATAGAGGTTATGTGGTACTGCCTGACCCACATCACACATTCTGAAAAGCGCCCTCGCCAGTGGTTTGTCTTCGATCACCGGGATATCATGCTCTATTGCAATCTCTTTGATCTTCTGTGCTATCAGGCGTTCACCCTTGGCCACGACGAAAGGTGCGGACATATTTTCGGGTTCATATTTCAGAGCCACGGCCAGTTCGGTCGGGTTGGTAAGAACAACGTCAGCCGTGGGGACGTCCGTCATCATCCGCCGTCGCGACATCTCACGCTGTATCTGGCGTACACGCGCCTTATTCTGCGGCGAACCCTCAGTATCCTTGAACTCGTCCTTGATCTCCTGCTTGGACATCCGGATCGACTTGTCGAATTCGTACCTCTGGTAGGCATAGTCGAGGATTGCGATTAAGAAGATGGCGGCGCCTATTTTCAGTGCAATAATCAGCGCCATCTTTGCCATCGTCGTAGCCAGTTGAATTGTGCTCATATCCGGCAGGGCGAAAAAGCCTTCGAACTCAGCAGCGATTGCCAGGTAAGCTACAAGCCCGATTACCAGCAGCTTAAGAGTATCACGCACCAGGCTTACCAGCGACCGCAGCGAAAACAACCGTTTGAGTCCCTTGAAGACATCCAGCTTGTCCAGCTTGGGCTGTATGGCTTTGGGGGTTATACGAAATCCAACTTGTGCGATATTCACTCCCGCACCAATCGCAACCATCACCGCAAACACCGGCCCGAGCAGAACAAAGAAGCTGAGCATATTATCACCGAATACTTTCATGAAAGTCGGGTCGGCAGTCGCTATGAGCAGTGCATTTGACATTGTGTAGCTCATAAGCTGCTGAAGCTGCCTTGAAAGATATGGCCCGATCAGATAGAGGGTCGCTATTCCAAGGCATACTACGATGGCTGAGTTCAGGTCCATCGATTTGGCAACCTTCCCCTCCTCGCGCGCCTTCTGCCGACGCCGTGGGGTTGCCTTCTCTGTTCTCTCCTGGAAACTCTCTTCCGCCATACCTGATTACGCCTCTCCCATGACTGCCAGGAGAAAACCCAGTCGTTTATCCAGATAGATCGTCGCCTGCCGAAGCACGTACGCAAAGATTGGCAGTGACATTGCCACGACTACCAGCCCTACACCTATCTTGAGTGGAAAGCCGACTATGAATACGTTCATGGTCGGCATCATTTTGGCAACCGTACCCAGGGCGACGTCTGTCAGGAACAACGTCACCATTACCGGCGCCGCAATCTTGAGTGCCACGACAAAAACATAGGTTGTATACCTGACAATCAGATCACCGACACCACTCGCAATCACCACATGCCCCGGAGGCATGACCGTATAGCTGTCATTGAATGCTCTGATCACGAGGTGATGTCCGTCAATACTGAGGAATATCAGCATCGCCACGACAAACCAGATCTGCGCCATGACCGACTGCTGATCCTGCGTGGTCGGATCGACTACCTGCGCCATGTGGAATCCGACCTGATAGCCGATGATGGAACCTCCGCCGTGAACCGCCATAAACAGAAGAGTAAAGACAAAGCCAATCATGACACCGACCAGAATCTCCCGCAATGCCAGTCCTGCCAGTTCGATCAGCGAACCTGTCGGCACCAGTACGAAATCACCGCGTGTCGATGTCAGGATGATCGAAAAAAGGATCACCAGCCCCACCTTTGCCATGGGGGGAACCGACCTATGGCTGAGAATCGGGGAAAGCAGAAACAGGCCGGAAGCCCGGAACATGATCAACAGAAAGATCTGAAGTCTGTCTAAACTGTAATTCAGAAATTCAAACAATGCAAAAATCCCTGTACTACACCCTTATCGTCAATCCCTACTTCAAAGTCTGTGCCAAAGTGAAACGGGTGTTTGTTGGGCGGTAACCAGCTGTCCCGCAATTGATTACAATATCGAGGCGGAAGAACCGGGCGTCCGCCCGGCTTAGTTGCGGAAAAATATGCCAGACCTGTGGGAAAAAAGTTCAGTTGTCAGGAGAAATAAGGCCATGGTCCTCTAGCCCACCAGGTTCGGTATCAGGTTGTACATATGGCGGGTGAAATCAGTGAGCAGGTTTATCATCCATGGCAGAAACAGCAGAAGTGCAAGTGCCACGGCAAGAATCTTCGGTACAAAGGTGAGGGTCATCTCGTTGATCTGTGTGACTGCCTGAAAAATAGATACAATCAGACCCACCACCAGGCCAAACAACAACATCGGCCCTGCAACCAGCACCACCAGCATCAACGCCTCCCGTCCGATACCGATAACCATCTGTGGAGTCATTTCATTTCGTCCTTCCTACATCCTGAACGATTCCACCAGTGACTTCACCAGCAGATACCAACCATCGACCAGCACAAAAAGTAGAATCTTAAATGGCAATGACACGATGATTGGCGGTAACATCATCATACCCATCGACAACAGTACAGATGCCACGACCATATCGATCACCAGAAACGGTATGAAAATTACGAACGCTATCTGAAACGCTGTCCGAAGTTCGGAGATGACAAATCCCGGCACCAGCACGTGAAGCGGAATATCGTCGGCGCTGTCTGGCACCTGCAGCTTCGCAATACTGACAAACAAGGCTAAATCCTGCTCCCGCGTTTGCGCCAGCATGAATTGCCGAAACGGCGTGACTGCTTTCTCATACGCTTCCTCGCCGCTGATCTGTTCCTCGAGATATGGTTTGATTCCTTCCTGATATGACTTGCTGGCAACCGGCGTCATGATGAAAAACGTCAGAAGCAGAGCCAGCCCGACCAGTAGCTGGTTAGGCGGCATGTGCTGCGCCCCCATCGCGTGCCGAAGAAACGACAGCACCACCACGATCCTGACAAACGAGGTCATCATGATCAGTATTGATGGCGCCAGGGTCAGCACCGTCAGAAGAATGATAATCTGAAGTGTCGTTGACAGGTCGGACGATTCAGTCGCTTCGCCGATTTCTACCGACAATTTCGGCAACGCCTGACCTGCTGCATTGGTGGCGCCGATCACAAGCACGGCGCCTGCAATTGAGGCGTATCGTAAGAGTTTGAGCATATCCTATATCTTTTTAGAGATGTCATCGCAACATCCATGTTGCGACTACCAGCCGTATCACACAACACGGCTGGAACAATTCAGCTTTCCAGAACCCCTGGACTTCGCTTCAAGTTCAGCGTTCGGATTTTCTTCGCTGCTGCACTGAAAACCGCACCGAAGTCGTTCCTTTCTCTTTTTTTCGTCTCCTGGGCCAGGATTGCCGCTGTTTCATCAGGATCGAGTCGCATCAACATGGATATCCGGCTGTCGGTCACACCGATGAGTACCGACCGATCGGCTACGCGCAGCAGCGCTACGGATTTCTTCGGTCCGACATACGTCGATTGTATCACCTCGAACAAATGCTCACGACCACCCGCTGCACGCCGACCCCCTATCAGCCGCTTGAGAAAATACAGACCAAAATAGACGCAGAATATCACTATAGTCAAAGCGCTGAGCATCTTGATAATCGAAGCGAGAGGGATTGAGCTACCGACCGGAGTTACTGCTCCCAGATCAGAGATTCCGCTGTCCGTCTTCTTCAGCTCAACATCCCGATCTCCATGCCCGGCTGTCACACGACCGACATTTGCCGCCAGCAGCCCTGCGAACGCAAGTGTCAATACGATAACCGCAGTGATAACCAGGCGCCTCGGGTAGTTTTTATTCTTCAGCAAGGGCTTTCAGCCTTTCTTCCGGCGTCATCAACTGTGTGACACGTAGTCCGAAGTTCTCATCCACAACAACGACCTCTCCGCGAGCGACAACCTTCTGATTGATAAGCAAATCCACCGGCTCGCCTGCCAGCTTGTTGAGCTCGACCACGGACCCGGGACCAAGTGCCAGGATATCCGCGATTGACATCTTTGTTCGTCCGAGCTCAATGGATATCGGCAGGTCAACATCCATCAGAAGATCAATATTGCGCGGCTCCGACACTCCTGAGGGCTGCTGCAACTCCTGGAATTCGGCGTCGGAGACGGAAGCTGACCCAAAGTCGATACCATCAGACACAGATCCCTGCTCCTCTTCAGGCAATCCTTCCAGCATGGAAAGCATGGCGGCCTCTGCGTCGTCCTCAGATGCATCGCCTTCGTTGACTATCTCGTCAGGACTTACCTCACCTTCGGGTTGCTTGGAGCTTACCACTTCCTGCGCAGCATCGCTTTGCTCGTCAGCGCTCTCCTCTTCAGCACCCTGTTTGTCGACTCCAGCCTCCTCGCTTTCCCCCGCTTCCACGTTAGCCATGTCTGCAGACGCCTCGTCCGGGCTGTCGGCCGATTCGACGCTCTGCTCGTTCTGTGCGCCATCGTCCTGGGGTTGAGCCTCTACGGACTTATCTGCATCTTGTTCATCAGCCATTTGTCATCTCCTCTGCGACATTATCCTGCACTTCTATGACCTGAAATGCACGTTTCTTCCCTGAAATCCCCGGCTTCGCGGTGAACTTCTTCCGCTTGTTCACGCATATGTCAGCAGGCAGTTTTATCTTCTTCTCCGAAGGAATCGTGTCACCGACTTTCAGATTGAGGAAATCGCGCATCCTGATCTTAGAACACAGGAGCACCGAACTTACGGTCGCGTTTACTTCTTTGAGATTGCGTATGTTCGACCGCCTGTCTTCTTCGACGTTCTTTTTCTTTGTAGCGTCGATCCAGTTCTGTGCGGAGAGCTTCCCAACAATTGGTTCAAGCGATACATATGGGTAACAGATAGTGAGCAGCCCGGTCGCCTGGAACAGCCGCACCTGGAACGAGATGACAAGCACCGTTTCCCCGGGCGGGATAATCTGAATAAACTGTGGGTTAGTCTCAAAGCTTTTATGCTCAATTTTGATCTCGACCAGATGCTCCCAGGATTTCTCCAGTTCCCGATGTAACCTGCCAACCAGCCGTGCCATAACCGAACGCTCAATTCCTGTCAACTCGCGCTCCGACTCCAGTATCTTGCCACGACCGCCGAACATGCGATCGATCACCGAAAACGTGAGAGTTGGGTTTAAATCCAAAAGGCACAAACCATCGAGCGGTTCAGCCGAAAAAGTGTACGTGCATGACGGCGACACAAGAGACATGATGAACTCGGAA
>Ga0114920_10001495_pt1 | contig 10735 bp, 10 predicted proteins | sample ChitaG_FD_88683 | JGI IMG/M metagenome (GOLD analysis project Ga0114920, IMG submission 88683) | Deep subsurface microbial communities from South Pacific Ocean to uncover new lineages of life (NeLLi) - Chile_00310 metaG | ecosystem: Environmental > Aquatic > Marine > Oceanic > Sediment ...
GGATGAACCTTTCCGTTCGAATGGTTACCGTCCTCACTTCAATCGGGCTTCTCTCCGGCAGCTTCCTGGCAACTGTCGGGCTTTTGACGCAAGAACGCATCGCACTAAACAAGCAGCGGGAAATAGAAGCCGCTATCATCCAGGTCGTTCCTGGAACATACAGCAGCCAAAGATTATATGAAGAGAAAGACCTCTCTGTCTACGGAGGAAAGGACAAAGAAGGGACCCTTATCGGTTTTGCCATTTATGCCTCATGTATAGGCTTTCAAGATAAAATTACCTTCATGCTGGGAACAAACATCTCCTTTACAAGAATAAACAGCATAAAAATTATTGAACAAAAGGAAACTCCTGGATTAGGAGCGAAGATCAACGATAGAGAATTTTTCCTCCAATATTGGGAGAACAAAGACGGTAGCAGTCCCCTCCGTCTCCGCAAGCCTCCGGTAAGCTCACCCGAGGACCTGGGGCCTTCTGAAGTTAACACTATCACAGGAGCTACGATTTCCTCTGAGGCCGTTCTCAACACAGTCAACAGCACCCTGGAGCGGCTGAGGCTGCTCCTAAAAGAAGGCAAGCTCAGCAGCGAGGAACAAGATGCCAACTAAAAGCATCAGAGAAGAATTCGTTAAGGGTTTATGGAATGAAAACCCTGTTTTTCGCCAGCTCCTGGGCCTGTGCCCGACACTAGCTGTGACAAACGCAGTTATCAACGGCTTTGCCATGGGGATAGCAACAGCTTTTGTGCTCATATTCAGTTCTCTCGTGATCTCCTCTATAAAAAAACTCATCCCAAGCCAGGTCCGAATTGCCAGCTATATCATCATCATTGCCACTTTTGTGACCATGGCAGACCGTTTTATGGCTGCCTTTTTTCCTCCTATTTCTAAAAGCCTGGGGCCTTATGTTCCTCTAATCGTTGTTAACTGTATCATTTTGGGACGCCAGGAAGCTTTTTCTTCAAAAAACTCGGTGGGACGTTCCTTAATCGATACCCTTGGTATGAGTTCAGGGTTTGTCCTGGCCATGCTGATCCTGAGTTCAATCCGAGAAATCCTGGGAATGGGGACTTTTTTGGGTCACCAAGTCATGGGGGCATGGTTTAAACCCTGGATTATAATGATTCTTCCCCCTGGGGCTTTTATTACCCTGGGTATCCTTCTTGCCATCGCCCTGCAGATTGAACGCAAAACAAAGTCGAGGAAATAAGAATGGAACTTATTGCTTTTTTCATTGCGGCCGTTTTAATCAACAATTTTGTGCTTCATTACTTCCTGGGGATATGTCCTTTCCTTGGGGTCAGTAAAAAAATCGACTCCGCACTCTCGATGGGATTAGCTGTAACTTTTGTCATGAGCATCACTGCTGTCGTCTCCTGGGTGATAAACCACTGGATTCTTATACCAAATAAGCTTGATTACCTTCAGATCGTCTCCTTTATTCTTGTTATCGCTTCCTTGGTTCAACTGGTAGAAATGTTTATCCGGAAAATAAGCCCTCCTCTTTACCAAGCTATGGGCATCTACCTCCCCCTCATCACCACAAACTGTGCCATCTTCTTTTTGGCGCTCATGGCTGCCTTGAAAAATTATAATTTTGTGGAAACAGTCATTTTCGGGGTCGGCTCTGGGCTCGGCTTTACTTTAGCTATTGTCCTCATGGCCGGAATCAGGGAACAACTCGACATGGCAGATATTCCAGAACCATTAAAAGGGGCGGGAATTGCCTTGATTGTAGCCGGAATCATGGCCCTTGCCTTTATGGGCTTTTCAGGAATGATAAAATAATGGACATTTTGGTGCCTGTAATGACAATGGGAATTCTCGGACTCCTCTTTTCTCTGGGACTTGTTTTTGCCTATAAAAAGCTCAGGGTTTATGAAGACCCCAAGATTAAGCAGGTTTCAGAAACCTTGCCTCAAGCGAACTGCGGAGCCTGTGGATACGCAGGGTGTCAAGCCTTCGCTGAGGCTGTGGTTAGAGGTGAAATCGCTCCAGACGGATGTCCGGTTGGCGGCGAGGAAGTGGTAAAACAAATCGCTGAGACTCTAGGAATTAAGGCCGTAGAAGTTATCAAGAAAATCGCCCGGCTTCACTGCCGTGGAACTCATAAAGCAGCAAAAGATAGAGGAGCTTACCTGGGAATCTCAACCTGCTATGCTGCTCACTTAGTCGGAGGTAACAAACAGTGTTCCTACGGCTGCTTGCATTTTGGAGACTGCGCCAGAGACTGTCCTTTTGATGCGCTTTACATGGGAGAAGAAGGTCTCCCCATAGTCAAAGAGGATAAGTGCACAGCATGCGGGAAGTGCGTGGAGGCCTGCCCGAGAAATCTCTTTGAGCTTCATCCAACATCCCAGGAGATTATTGTCTTCTGTCGTTCCCTGGACAGGGGGGCTGTTTCAAGGAAAATGTGTAAGAACGCCTGTATTTCCTGCGGAATATGTTCACGGGCCTGTCCGGAAGCTATCGTCATAGAAGACAATCTGGCAAAAATAACGGACTATAAAAAAATTGACCCGGAGAGAATTCCTGATATTGAAAAATGCCCGACAGACTCGATAGGCCGGCTCCATAAGGACAAAAATGAGGGATAAGGGTATAGTTATCAACACAAAAGAAGATTTGGCCCAGGTAGAAGTGATATGTTTTATCGAGGCCTGCCATAAGTGTTCAGCCCGTAGTTTGTGTATCGGAAAAGACCAGTCAAAAGGCGTCCTTTCTGTCAAAAATCCCCTAAAAGCATGTTCCGGTGATGAAGTCGAGATTGAAATCCCAGATTCAAAATACAATAAAGCCCTGATCCTGCTCTTTGGTTCATTTCTTGTTGCCTCTCTATTTGGATTGGGAGCAGGGTTTTTACTTTCGCCTCTTCTGCCTTTCTCCTCGTCAGTATCAGGGCTTCTCGGTCTTTTTCTTGCTCTAATCGTTTCAGGAATTTTCCTTTCCCGCTATTTCCGGAAAACAAACAAGGCTCTTCTTTATCCTGTGATCACAGATATCATAAAAAAAGGAGGCTGTCATGGATAGACGCGGTTTTCTTAAGACAATTTTCTTCACTCAATTGACAATCCCGCTCTTGCTCTCTTCTCAATCGATTAAACAGGGGCTCCAGCTTTATGTTATCGCAGATTCTCCTCAATTGTTCCTTCCCTCTCTCCTTCGAGAACTGCAGAACTACGGACTAATTAGCGGCCACGCTTTTACTCTCCTCAACTCTCATCCCGAAGAAAGAAACATAAAAAGAATTCTTGCCCAAAAAGGATGGAGCTTTGTATCAAAATATCCCCAGGCCAGTCTTTCTCTCTCTTTTAGCCTTCTTCTACAACAGGCTTTTCCTTCTTTCACGCTGATAAAAAACGGGAGAGTCTGGGATATAAGATCAAAGAGACTCTACTCTTTATGGAAGGAAATGTTTAACTATCACAGTTCTTCCTTCTGGTTGACTACAGTCTCTTTTAAGAGCGAACGTATTGATCCATCCCCCGGCAGTTTTGTCTCTATTTACCTGGATGGGCAAAAGGTCGAAAAACTATCATTAAAGAACAACTTTTTTAAATCGTTCATGACAAAAAAAGGAAATATTTCCGTCGTTTTTGAAAATGGAAAAGCCTGGATCTCTGAATCTTCCTGCCCCCATAAAATCTGCCTCTTCTCTCCTCCTGTCTCTTTAGCTGGAGAACGCATTATCTGCGCTCCGAACCATTTCCTTTTAGAAGTACAGCGTTCTCATTCTATAGATACAATAATCGGTTAATAAGCCCCCTTTAAAGACTCTATTATGCTGACGAATTATCAATGAAAACTGACATTCTTTTTTTACAATTTCATGGGCATGAGTATATATATATACTTTATTTCCTCCTCAACCTCAGGTCTCATCAGAATAGAACTGTTATTATCCTTCATTTCAAAGCGAACTCTTTCTGCCCTGATTGTGGAAAGAAAATCAAGAATATACTGAGAATTAAACCCGATTTCTAAATCTTCCCCCTCATAGTCAACCTCGACATTGTCCCGGGCTTCTCCTATCTCAGGATTTGAAGAAAAAAGCTTTATTTCACTTTTCTTAATAAAAAATTTAATTCCTTTTGACCTTTCTGTGGAAAAAAGAGAAACTCTCCTTACGGCAGCTGTAATCTCTTCTCTTGAAATCGAGAGGATGTTTGAATTGTCCTTTGGAATGACCGCTTCAAAGTTTGGAAATTTACCTTCTATAATTCTTGAGGTTAATGTCCTGTTTTTTGCCTTAAAAAAGAGATTGCTTTCGTCTAAATCAAACTCTATTGTATCATCCTCAAACTTTCTTAATTCACTCAGTGTTTTTTTGGCCACGATTACCCTAATTTCCTTTTCAAGCTTCATTTTGTCTATAGTATTTGATGTATAGGCTAATCTGTGTCCATCTGTACTCACTAACTCCATGGAATTATTTTTGAGTATCAATAGAGCACCGCTTAAATAGTATCTTTGTTCCTGAGTTATTGCATAATAAACTCTATCTATCATTCCTTTGAATATATCCAGGGGAAGAACAATGTTTTTTTCAAATTTGGGTTCTGGAACCTGTGGATAGTCATCTTTTGATAAACATAGAACTTTAAATTCACTCTTCCCTGATGTTATCTCCATCGTGAGATCATTGCTTTCCTTAAAGGTTACTGTTTTTCCATCAGGAAGTGATTTTACAATTTCAAAAACTTTCTTTCCGGACATCGTTATAGAACCTGCTTCTTCAATCTGAGCTGGAAAATGAGTTTTTAAGCCAACCTCAAGATCAGTCCCTGTAATTTCAATCTCATTTTCTGAAGTTGTCATCAAAATATTTGCAAGAATGGGCATTGTATTTCTCTTTTCGACAATTCCCTGAAAAAGCTGAAGTTCATTAAAAATATCTTCTTTCTTAATTGAAAATTTCATTTTTCCACCTTTTCATAAGATATATTAGTATAACTAAATATAAATTTAGATTAAATAATAAGATAAATAAAAGCAAATAAAATGTGAAAATACTCTATAAAGTATTGATTTCTCTACTGAATGTAACTAATAATATTGTTTATTTCTCTGTTGAATTCTGGGTCCTCGTTGTGCAATTTTTCTATTTTCTTTACACTATGGATAACTGTAGTATGGTGTTTTCCACCGAATTTTTTTCCGATTTCAGGAAGAGATATTTTTGTTAATGTCTTTGCAAGATACATAGCAATTTGACGGGGAAAGACTACCTTTGGCGAGTTATTTTTTGATTTAAGTTGAGAGAGCTTTATATTGAATTTATGGCAGATGATTTTTTGAATTTTTTCTACCGTTACAACGCTCGAAGAGGAATCCAATAAACTTTTTAATGCTTCTTTAGTGAGGTCCAAATCAATTTTTTCACCTTTTAAAGAGGCGTAGGCGACAACACGGCGAAAGTATCCTTCTAAAACTCTTATATTAGAATGAACCTTATCAGCAATAAAGAGGGCCACACTATCTGGCAAAATCACTCCTTCGAGCCCTGATTTCTTTTTAAGAATGGCAATTCTTGTCTCAATATCGGGAGGTTTCAAATCGGCAATCAAGCCCCACTCAAAACGAGAGCGAAACCTCTCCTCGAGATTCGGGATTTCTTTTGGAGCACAGTCACTGGAAATCACAATTTGTTTCTGGTTGTCGTAAAGATGATTAAAGGTATGAAAAAATTCTTCTTTTGTTCTTTCTTTTCCAGAAAGGTAATGGATGTCGTCCATTAGAAGGACGTCGATGCTTCTGTATTTCCGGCGAAAATCAAGTATTTTGCCATACTGAAGATGATTAATCAGGTCATTCATGAATTTTTCAGTTGTAATGTATAATATTTTCAGTCGGCGGTTATTGTGGAGAGTCAAATGTCCTATAGCGTTCATTAGGTGTGTTTTTCCTAAACCAGCGCCGCCGTAAATATAAAGCGGGTTGTATGATTTAGCTGGATTCTTGGTTACTGCAGAGGCAGCTGCATGGGCGAATTGATTGCATGATCCGACAACGAAATTTTCAAATGTGTAATTTGGGTTTAAGTTTGGATTAAGCAGAATGCCGTGCTTTTTTTTTCTCTCTTGTGGAGAGTGCCTAATAAAAGAGGTTGAGTCTTCATCAAAGATAAATTTAATCTCATAAGCCTTTCCAAAAAGCTCTTGGGAGCATTTGCTGATAAGGGTTGAGTAATGATAGGACAGCCAGTCTTTGAAGTATAAATTAGGAACTTTTATATAAAGGGAAAGAGATTCTTGTCCTATGTATGTTGTTGGCTCAAACCAGGTCTCATAGCTGTTTTCATCTATATTTTTTTGAAGAGTTCCCAAGATTTGAAGCCAAGGATTAGTTTTATTTTCAGGTTCCATTTTGGCTTTTTAGATTTCCACAGGTTTATCCACACCTGTGGAAAATCCCATCCTTATTGATGATTAAACAATGGAAAAACTTTGGTATGATAGCACTCTTGTTACTGGATTTCAAGAAGTTTATTTTAAATTTTTAAAAGTCAAACCCTATCCAGAATTTAGTCTTGAATTTTCCGTATGTTTCAATATTAAAGAGCTTACCAAGGTCTTCCCACTCGATCCTTTTGACAAATTCAAGATGGACAGGAAGGCCGAGGAAGAAAAATTCAAAGCCATAACCGTAGGAGCCGATAGCGTCAGCGTAACGGAATACAGGAAATCCAAAGACGTTGTATCCGACATGAGAAGCGAATCCGGCGGGGTAGTCGAGGAGTTTTACTCGGGCCATATCGAAGAAAAAGGTTCCGCGTACAGGCCCTATCTGGCCGATGAGCGTTGAGGCGGAGTTTACCAGCGGGAACCTGAATTCGAAGTTTGTATACCAGCCTTCACTGCAAGTAATGCTGTAATAATTTGTAGACCGGATCTGGTTGTTTCCTCCAAGATAAAAAACAAAGGGATTCTTTCCACGGCTGGCAAAACCTTTGAAGCGGAAAGCAAAGAGAGCGTCTCCACCGATATTGAGGTATTGCCGAAAGTCTGCTTCAACCGTTGTGTTCTGTATAAAACTGCTTGAAACAGGGAGGGCTTGAGAAAGAGACAGTCTGAAGGTGTTTCCGGACACCGGTCCGTAAGGGAGTTTGAAGCGAGTGGTTTCCCCCACAAGAGCAAAATCTGCTGAAAGGAGGCTGTTATTCCAGAAGCCAAGATAACTGCTGGCACTTGGATAGAGATAGTCTTCTTCATAGCTATAAAAACCGAGAGTTGCCTCTGTGCGGTAGAACCTGTTAAAGGGATAATAAACACTGGCGTTCACCCCAGTAATTTTTCGGGTGGCCATGGCGTTTAGGGAAGAGTAACGGTTATAGTATAAGTCATCGTAGAGAAAAGTGTTTTGGAAATAAAACATAGTGTACTGAAAAGCGCTGGCCATGTACTGGAGCCTTCTTTTTTGATTGAGGTAAGCAAATTGATATGATCGAAAACTTCTTACCTGATAAGCCATGAAGTAGAGAGTGTAGTCAGCCAATATGTCTGAAAAACTGATTGTTGTGCCACCGTATATGGAACCGTCAGAGGCGATTAAAGTATCAATAGGAGGTCTTCCCATGAGATACAATTTGCCTATGCCCTTATGAGGTAGAATTTTTTCTTTATTTATATCTATCGAGACAATTGGCTCAAACCTCTTGAATTCCTCATCTTGTGATTTTTCAATGAAAGTTACGGTTTTTTCTACCTCCCCTTCGAGCTCGCTTTTAAAAATCTGGAGTGCTCCCTTATTGAACGAAGAGAAGATGATTTTTTTGGAATTGTTAGGAAGAGGGATAGGGAAGAAATTTCCGGTCCTGACATCTGTGTAGCGCTTGAGTTCTCCATTTTCAAGGTTCAGGGAATAGATATTAAAAGCATCCCGCATGTCCCCAGAAAAATATAATTCTTTAGAATCATGAGAAAAGTGCGGGGAGATTGTGTTGCCTCTCCCGAAAGTCAGCTGTGTTTTTTTCTTTAAATTGCTTAGAGGAGAAAGAAAGAGTTTGTCGTAAGCATCAAGCCGAATCGTGTAGGCCACCTGTTTTCCATCCGGAGAGATGGAAGGCGCTTTCTCGAAAAGGTCATCTTCAGTCAAATTAAGCATTTTCTCGGTTGATAGATTGACCTTGAAAATGTCATGTGTTCCTCTAAGAAAAGCAGTAAAGAGGAGCTCTTCTTTTCCAGGAACAAAGCAAGGAGAAGAAGGTTGGTCAAAGGGCAAATCGATTTTTTTTAATATTTTACCGTTTAAAAGATCAAGAATAAAAAGAGAGTATTTTTGCCCGGATCGGGCAAAGAAAGCTATCCTGTCTCCATCAGAGGACCAGGCAATATCTTTTCCTTTAGAAGGATCAATGTTAAATTTGATATATTCGTACTTAAGTGTGTACCCTTTTGTTAAGTTTTTAATAACAGAGCCGTCTTTTGTAGAGATGAGAACGATATCGATGTCATAGTCTTTAACGTTTTGTGTCAGGACAGCAACGATATCTCCCGAGGGAGAGACAGCGTGGGAGAGGGAGAAATAATAAGGATTCAGGGGGAATTCTGGGCCAAGAGCAATGCTGTAGTCTTCCGGATTTTCCCTTGTAAGAAAATCTTTGAATCGCGTGCGGAGATATTTTTTGAATTCGTGATTGAATTCTTTGTACTTCATGTTAAAAGCTCTTTTGACAGGATTTCTTCTTCCTATGAGGGGAGATCGCTTCAGAGCGTGCCAGAACTCCCTTATTCCGTTTTTTCCGAGTTTAGCCTCGATAAAGTCAAACATAGCATGGCCAAAATCGTAGGCGGGATGCCGAGGAGTGGGATAGCGAGAGAAAATGCTGCCTGAGGCTGAAAGTTCTGGGACTCGGTCGTTGAGGACAGCGTCTCTGACAATCAAAGATGACCAGGAGGTCCAGGTATCGGTGTTATACTCGGCAAACCCTTCCATTATCCAAAGAGGAGGTGCGTTCATGGCATAAACCCCCCCGCCCGGACTTCCCCAGAGCAGGTCAAATTCGAAAACATGGGTTAATTCGTGCTCTATAAGGTCTTGAATTTTATCCAGGCTCATATCTCCGTGAATGGCGACACGATGTAGGACGGGCTCTGCTACACCCAGGACTCCCTCGCCGACTTGAAAAAGATTTGTCTGCTCAAAGTCTGTGAAGGTTTTGTAAAAGATAAGGGGGACGGGAGCAGAGAGCGGATGCTTGAGTTCTTCGCTTATTTTTTGGTAGGCGCTTTCAGCCATTTCAGCCACGTTTTTTAAAGTATTAATATCATCAACGTAGTAGTAGATGTCGAAATGTTTAGTCCTGTAATGGTTCCAGTCGAATTTTTCATAGAGGACTTTATTTTTCCCGTAGTAGGGGAAATAAATTGACTGGGCAGAACTCAGAGAGGCCCAGAGAACGAGGAATAGAAGGATAAAGATATATTTTATGTAATGTTTCATTGTGACTCTCCTTTATTAATCAGAGATAAGGTATCTTTCCTGGATTTTAGTTCCTCCCAGAATGTTGCGGAAGAACTTCCCTTTCACTATCTGTATAAGTTCAAAAAAAGCAAATGGGGCCGTCTGGTTTGGATTTTTATAGCCTTTTGATTCTTTAAAGCTTCTCTTGTACAGAGCCTCTCCTGTTTTGGCATCAATAAGGCAGAGATTAAGGCTAAGAGTGTAAAATCTTCGCTCCTCCATGATTTTTCCTTTACTGGAGAGGTCTTCAGAGTAGTCTTTCTTTGTTTCTGAGATAGCCTTCCGGATTTCTTCAGAGTATTGAGCGCTTCCGGTGAGAAGAACAGCTCCTTTCAAATCAAGGGATAGATTTTTCCAGAACTCTTTATCGCTGAAGACCTCTTCTTTTTCCAGGGAGATAGTTTTTGATGAAGTCTTTCCCTTGAATTCCCGCTCGATCTCAGAAGCAAAATAATTGACAAGCTCTTGGTTGAGGTCAAACTTTTTTGTTCTTTTTTTTATAAAGAAATTAGTGATGACAATTTCGCTAAATTGTTCTAAATTAAAAGCAGTTCGCCTGGGGATTTCTACCCTTAACTTCAAATAGCTGCTGGATGTGCAGGAGAAAAAGAACAAGAGTACAAGCAGCAATGTAAACTTAATTTTTTTTATCTTTTTCATCTTTTTCTTGAAGCTCATAATTTTTATTAAAGTTTTCAAAATTGGCTTTTATATAGATGTTCTTAGGGCTTAGCTTTAAGGCTGTTTCATATTCTTTTTTTGCTTGTTCCCAGAGCCCCTTTTTTTCATAGGCAACTGCTAAATTGTTGTGGGCAGCAGCAGATTCTGGATTGGAATTGATCACTTTTTTCCACCGAAAAACAGCCTCATCCCACAAATCTTTCTGTGCCGCCTGTATACCAAAATGAATTTGGTTATTCAAGACAGGTCGACTGCATGTTAATAAAAAAACAGAAAGCAAAGGGAGGATGAGAAGATACGCTGTAAGCTTTCTATACATCTATAACCTCTGTGAATAAGTTACTTCTTTTTCAATATTTCGTCAAGCAATGTAAGCGTCTCTCAACACGTGAAAAGGGCAGAAGCTCCGGTGAATAAAAAGAGATCGTGCTGGGTGATTGAAAAAGCCGTTTGAAGTGTTGTTCAACCATTGGATTCAAAAACACGCATCCTTTGCCCCAGCAAAACAAAAGCTGCTCGGTTTCATCCTTCACTTCCCTCTCCGCCTCGGAGAAGAACTGTGCCCGCTCAGCCTTCAACGGTTTTTCCACGAA
>Ga0114920_10001497_pt1 | contig 10727 bp, 9 predicted proteins | sample ChitaG_FD_88683 | JGI IMG/M metagenome (GOLD analysis project Ga0114920, IMG submission 88683) | Deep subsurface microbial communities from South Pacific Ocean to uncover new lineages of life (NeLLi) - Chile_00310 metaG | ecosystem: Environmental > Aquatic > Marine > Oceanic > Sediment ...
ACGATATTGGGGTGGTTGAGCTTCGCGATGACCATTGACTCCCGCTCGAAACGGCGAACAATGTCCGGATCACTGCTAAGCTTGCTGGAGAGTATCTTGATTGCCACATCGCGTCCAAGCGATTCCTGGCGTGCTTTGAAGATTTCAGCAATCCCGCCCTGACCGATCTTGCCGGTCAAAACGTAATCACCAATTTTTACTTGCCTTGTCTGCTGAGCAACCTGAGTCATTCTGCCCCGTACTCCCGGAAAAAACAGGGATAACCGCTTCCTCGGCTATCCCTGTTATGGTCGGCAGATCGACTCAAATTGTTTATTTGAGAAGAACCATTTTCTGTGTTTGAGAGCCAACATCGCTCGTAAGTCTGTAAAAATAAATACCACTGGGCTGCCTGTTAGCGTCAAATACAGCTTGATGAACTCCGGCATCACGCCACTGGTTAATCAGGATATCAACGCGCTGCCCCAGGACATTGAAGACTTCCAGCTTAACATGGCTACCACGTGGCAGCGAAAACTTGATCACTGTGGATGGGTTGAACGGATTAGGATAGTTTTGGGCCAGATCAAACTCTGAGGGAAGGAGCGAATTTGCGTCTTCATCGCCCACTGCCGTGGGGTCCCGTACGATAATCCCTCCGGGAACAAAGAGCGGCAGATAGGTATCCATCCCGTCGTTGTCGGAGAACTGTACCCGTATCCACCAGTGAATGCCCGCACCGATCAGGGTATCGTGGTTGATCGAGTCAACGCTGATAACCTGGGACGTAGCCTCCGGTGACAGCGTAAAGAACAATTCGCCGATGATCCCGGACGGAGCGGTAATAGCCGGAAGAGGATTGGCGAATTCATCCGGAATATAGGTGATTTTGACAGTGCGCTTTTCGGGATCATGGTATACCAGACCACTAAAATTGTCCGGCTTGAATGAACCAGTAAAAGAAACGGAGTCAAGGGTCAAAAACGGGCTGCTGTATTTTAGTGGTATTTCCAGTCCCGAGATGGCGAGATCACTGTTACTCAACCGCACCTTGACGCCGAAGTGCTCACCCGGGATCACCTCAACCGTGTCCAGCGATACAATCCCGTCCCAGGCTATCTCATCCGCAAATGTCACTACCGAGAAAAGCGGAAGCGCCAGTATTGCCAATGTCATTAACAATCGTCTCATCGAAATTACCCTTTCAATCCATGGACATTGTCCTGTTTTTCCTAAGTTGCTGACTGCTAATAAGTAAGGCAGTCTCATACTGGGGTTCCGCAAACTGTGTGCCGCTACAGGCCAAAGTACACCTGGACTGGTCAGCTTATGCCCGCCACCGAGACAACAGACTCAACTCATGTTATACCAGTTAGTTTCGCTATCTGTCCAACTATCTGCTCAGAAACTGCACAAGCTGCTGTTGTGACTCGCCTATGGGTATTCCTGCGCATTGACTTTCATACAGGGCAGACATCTGCAATAATATACCTCTGGTACGCAGCTGTCAATCAATGTGTAAGTACAGGGGATTACTTATACAAAAAGCAGAGCGAAGGACATGAGTTAACGGTTAACAGAATGTACAACAACTCACTCGATTAGGGGAACCGTCTGGACTATTCCCAGACGGCTTTCACGTTTATGAACATTGTCTTGTTGTCACGCCAGACAAAGAAGATTACCTCGTCCGGCCGATTAACCTCGAACTTGGCCATCACCGCCTCCGCGTCGCTGACCGAACGAACCGGGGTGTTGTCGATCCTCTGGATAACATCGCCAATCTGGAATCCACCAAGCGTGGCAAGCCCTCCGCGCTGCAGTTCGGAGACAACCACTCCCTTGAAGCTCTCTTCTTCCCGGTTAAGGCGAATATAGTCAGCAAAGACCAGATCCCGGACTTTGAACTCCAGCGCCTTGTTCTCATATTCGGCAGCGTCTGAAGGCGCCAACGGCGCTGCTTCGAGAATCGCCAGAACTTTCAAGCTGTCCGTCACCTGATCACCCGGTCGAAAAACTGAGAACTCAACCGAGGTGCCCGCTCCCATCTGGGCAATCCGCCTCTGGAATATCGAAAGGCGCTCCTCTCGATCAATCTCAATCGGTTGACCGTTGATCTCGTATACTACGTCCCCGATCCTGAAACCTGCCTTCTTTGCCGGTGAACCTTTGACCACATCATTGACGATGATACCGCCGGAGGCGTCGATTTCCAGGAACTCCGCAATATCCCTGGTCAAAGCCTGCAATGTGATCCCGAGCCAGGCACGATCGATCTTCCCACGTTGCGGCGGGTCAGTTATCAACTTTTCCAGTCGTTCGGCGGTAATCACGCCAAGCATAGGAATATCAAACTCACCGAAAGACTCAATCAGTCCGCCCGCATCGGTCTGGGGCGCGGAAGGATCTGCCAGAGATCCGAGTACCCCGACGGGGGTAAGTTGTTCGTCGAACAGTACCGAGGCCAACTCCAGCACGGAGTAACCGACAGTCAATGGGAACTTCTCCGGAGCCTCAAGCAAGGCTGATATCATGCCGACATCGGCTGCCAGCGGCGGGTTCACATATTCCGGGAGCAGCATGTAAAGGGCAACCCAACTGCCGACCTTGAACTCATGGTTTCGGGTAAACCTGACCGGCGTAAATGTCTTGTCATCGGTACCCACGATCCTGGCGAAACCGATCCTTGTGAAACGGTCGGTCCCCACATATTCCGCATCATATACCTCTCCATCAAAAGCTGTAATCTCAACACTTGTTGGTGTCGTCTTGACTGCAAAACCAGCAAAAGAGGAAAGAGCATCGTCCTGGGCCAGGAAACTTCCGTCGAAAATGACCAGGCCGTCCTCGGTGACAACCGTCCCAAGCAGTCGCTCTTCCTGTTCATTGGTATGAGTCCCGAACGACAGTTCAACCTTCATCTCAACGATTACAGAGAAAGTGCGGACGACCCTGTCAAGGTGTTCGAAGTCAAAATTCTGGGCCCTGGCTCCGTACACCGGCAACACCAGCAGCATCAGAAGAATCGACAAAGGCAGCAGAGTGCCTGCACGGGTTACAATCCTACTGTTCATGGGCAGGCCCGTCCTCTTTCGGATCTACGTTAAGAGCAGCCAGGCGGATTGCGCCGTGGCGATTAATGGTCAACAGGATTTTCGTGGTTCCAACCGCCGACAGATCGTTGTACATGCTGATGAAATCAGCTAACCCGCACACAGTTTTCCTGTTGATACTGGCAATCACATCCCTTGGACGCACTCCAGCGACATCAGCAGCGCCCACCTGCTTAACACCCATGACGTAGACACCGAGTGTATCCTGTAGTTGATTTTCTATTTGCATCTGCTGAGTAATCGCTTTAACCGTCAATCCCCAGTCAGAGCACTCAAAATCCTCTCCCTGGAGGTCTCCAAGCTCTTTGGTAACAAGGCTGAACTCATACTCATTCTCATCGCGGAGTACTCTCAGAGTGATCTTGCTCCCTGGTCGATGGCTGGCGATTCTCTTGTAGAAAGCAGGCAATTCCTCAAGAAAGCGAGCCGAGACCGGTTCACCGTCGATAGCCATTATAATGTCCCCCGCCTTGAGGAAGTTGATATCTGCCGGCGAGCCGGGATCAACCGAAGCGATCAGCACTCCCGGGGTCCCGGCAGCGCCAAAATAGTCCTCAAGCTCCTGCAGCGCCTGGCATTGCACGCCTATCCAGCTCCGACTGACCTTCCCATGTTCGAGAATCGCTGCGGTGGTCTCTTTGACAATGTTAATTGGAATGGCAAATCCGAGATTGTTAGCAAAGAAAGTCGCCCGAGAGTTGATGCCTATCACTCGACCGGATAGATCCACGAGCGGACCGCCGGAATTACCCGGATTAATTGCCGCGTCTGTCTGTATCCACAAATTGTAGCGGCCGGTACGTTCACCGGATGGCAACCTGTAATCGCTCGAAAAGAAGCGATCCTTGGTGGAGATGACACCGGCTGATACCGTTCGCGAGAGTGACAAGGGGGAACCCATGGCCAATACCTGCTGGCCGACCTGCACAGAATCAGAATTGCCCAGATCGGCGACGGCGATCCTACCCGGGTAGTCATCGAGCTGCAATTTGAGAACTGCTATATCAGTCGGCGGGTCACCACCGACATAGATAGCGGGGACCTGCTCCTTGTCATACAGGGTACAAATTATCCGCTCCGCCTTGCCGGCCACGTGATAGTTGGTCACCACGTAACCATCAGGATGAAAAATCAGGCCCGATCCCACTACCGCCTGCTTTTTCAGCTCTCCGGTACGGTAATTCTTGATAACCGGTTGAATATGCACCAGCGCCGGAAGAACCCTGTCCCTGGCATCATATATCTGCTGCTGAAGCTCACTGAACGCAGTCTGGGTACCGAGTGCTGAAACCACTGCGAGCAGAATGAGTGCTGTCAATCCTGCCATATAGTCTCCTTGCCTGTTCTATCTGATCGTCACAACCAGGCAAAGCCTTGAAAGCTCATTTCTCTAAACGTGACGAAAAGAAGTATAACCGCTTTCCTCACCAAACGGCAAGCTGTTTGTGTATCTCACTACCTGTTCTACTCCACCGGGCAGTAGCCGGTCAAAAAAAACCGCCTCCCGGAGGCGGTCAGGACTTCCACGAGCAAATCTCATTTCCTGCCATAGATGTCCACAGAACCCATGCCAACCTCGATCCTGAATAAGATCCGGTCATCAGCCTTATCATAATCAGGAGTCTCATAGACATCATCATCTACTTTCACCATTTCCAGGCCGTGGAAGTCAACGGAAGAGAACCAACTGTCGTCGGTTTCCACTCGAATAGCCAGCGCGCGGGGAACAGTTACATCCACCGATCCAAGGCCTATCTCCAACTCTACCTCTGATTGCCCTCTGAAGTCCCCGTGGAAATCGAACTCGCACGAGGCTGCTCCTCCCTCAAAAATCATCCGCTCGAAGTTGGCATTACCGAGGTTGTGAATCTCCAGCGATGAGGCTCCGACTTCAATACTCAGCTCTCTCATCCGCTCGGGATTCACCTCTGAGAAATCAATCGTGCCGCTGGTGGCGCCGATTTCAATGTCCAGTTCTGTCAGGCGCAAACCACCCAGATCCATTTCAGCTTCGCATGCGCCGACATCCAGGCTTAGCTCCATCGGATACCGTGTAGAAAGAACCAGATCCCACTCATTCTCAGCTTTACGATCATACCGGCTGCGGCGAAGTTCGCTTTCCAGATACAGATGACCTGTATTTCCTTTTTTCTTGTAGTCAACATCGTAGTCCACCCATCGAGGCGTATAATGGATTTTCAGTTCCGCAGCCTCCGGGATGTCTTCTCCCCTGATCAGCAACTCACCAGCAACGAAATCAATCTCCACTTCCAGATTCTTCGCTCCCTCGGCATCTACTTTCTCGGTAACAGTCTCAACGTTCCCGGCCATAGATAAACCGGCCAGAAGAATGACCACGCAAAAGCCTGTCGCCAGTGTCACACGCACGTTCATAGGTACACCTCACTCCCTTGCTCAATTACCCTCTATGATAGATATACTGGGTTTGCTGCTGGTAAGTTTCACTCACTTTCCGACGAAAGCGGCGGAGTCGGTGGCGGTGGCTTTATACGCGGAGGGCTGGGTTTGGGAGGTGGAACGGTAATAGCCGGCGTCTCGGGTATGGGCGGGGGAGCAGGCGCCGGAGCCGCTCCTTCAGTCTCACGTTGCTTTTCTTCGAATCTGATATATTTGCGGAAACCAAAAAGGGTAAGCACCACAGCACCCGTGCCCGTCAAGAAGGGGACAGTGGTTGCCAAAATAGCCACGACCAGCAGGAATATCCCCAAACCCACGGAAACAGGGTCTGCCGAACCAAGCAGCACAGCCACCGCTACCCAGAGAGCTATGAAGAGGAGAATGCCAATCATAGCACGAAACATAAGGCTTCGCTCTGCAGTCGAATATCGTGCCAAAATCCCCTTGTCTAAGCTGATACCGATCGAAATCATTCCCAGCATCAGTGCAAACAAGTACGCCAGAGGCAAAAGAGGGATCAGAGCTATGCCGACGATCGTGACTGCCAGAAGTACCGCCAACATCGGAATAAGAATCGGAATAAGAAAGACGAACAACAGACCCAGAAGGAATGTTCTTGCCCTGTGCCGGGATATACAGTTGTCGATATTCTGGACCTGCCGGGGCATGAGCGAGACTGCCAGAAAGCCGGTGAAAAGCAGGAACATCGTAAATCCAAATACGACCCAGATACCTGCGGCCGAAAACGAGCCTTTCAGGATCTCGACCGGGAAATCAAGAGGGTCGGTTTTTATCTGTCGCCCGCGCACAATCCCACCGGGCTTGACATCGATCTTCGGTGCCCTGATATCACCATCCACCTGCCCAGACTTGGTCACCCGAACCATTCCACTGTATGACTGAACATTTCCCTTAACCCAGCCCTTGACAGTCACTTTGCCATAGGCAATCACATCACCTTTGATGAGCTCATAATAACCTATCAGCGCCGACTTCTGAATGTCAGACAGACGTCGCTTCTCGATACAGCGTACTTCCACGGGCAGGATGACCACCGCCTCGTCTTCCAAACCTTCGACACGACTACCCGGATAACCTTCCTCCGAGAGGACAAAAACCGCTTGCTCAAAGTCATAGACCCAGCGGTTGCCAAGGGTATCATAGGCCACAACTCCTTCGTCAGACAGAAAGATCTCGTTGAAAACCGTATCGGTGGCGATGGAGATACTGTCGTCCGCGTCAGATGAGGCGCTGACGGCAATGGGACAGAGCACTAGCAGGAGACCGGCAATGAACAGAATTAAACAAACTGGGGATAAAAAACACCTCATAGCCACAAAACATCCTATGTGCCGGCAGCAACGTCAGAACTGAGCGACCGTAACATCACCCGTAACTGAACTGAGGGAAATCGTCACGCCGCCGTATCCGAACTCCCCTACAACCTGTTTCTTGGACAGTGACTTGATCGAAATCGGTATTTCGCTTCTGATTTCCCCTGTCTCCGACTTGATGTCGAGAATTCCGGATGCTGTCTCCGGAATCAGGAGATTTATGCTGCCGCTTTCTGTTTCCACAAAAAAGCCTCTTGAGTCATCCAGGCTGGTCTGAATAGAAACCGACCCGGTCGCTGTAGTCAAATCAATTCCACCGCGCTCCTGCCGTATGTCTATCTTCGCCGACGAGGATTTAATTCTGATATCCCCCTCGACCCACTTCAGATCGATTTCCCCTCGTGGCTGCCGTACTTCCACATCCCCGAAGAGAAGCTCACCTGAGGTTTTACCGGATGAGGTTTTAATCACGATCGGGCCTTCAATGCTGGACAGCGTTATATCCGATGCCGGGCCGCGCATAGCCGATGAAGTCTCAATCGACACCGGTCCCTTGATACTGGACAGCGTAACATCCGAGGCTGAACTGCGTATCGTGAACGCTCCCCGAACATCTCTGACCTCCACCATTCCGCTGATGTTGGAAACGGTAATGTCACAGTTATCCGGCACCGTGATTACCCAGTCAACATCACCATAAGAGTCGGACCCTCCAAGGCCGAGAACCTTCTGCCAGAACGAGCGGCTGCGATTCTGCATCCGGAGATAATTGGTGCTGACTCTAACCCTGTCTTTGGACTCTTCAACCCGTATTTCGATGTGAGCCTGAACCTCCTCGGCTTCATCCGCGTTGACCGCGTTCACATTCTTGACCGCCTCAATGGTCAACATGCCCAGATCGTTACCGGTTATTTGCAGGTTACCGCTGACATAGGTGAGATCGAACTTAATACCTGTACCGGTCTCAACAATCCTCTGGTAATGATACGAGTACTCTTCAGCTACGGCTGCCGTCCATGCGCACAGCAGTAACACCAGAGCGAGAGAAAAAGTGAGGCGTAACCGATACACTCCAAAACTCCCTGGGCCATAAATCCTTAGACGTTTTTCAACTTCTTCTTCAGAAGCTCCCGGGCACGGAATATCCTTGCTTTGACCGTACCCACCGGTACACCAAGTAAATCGGCTATTTCCTCATAGGATTTATCATCCTTGTGCCGATACACGATGACCTCCTGATACTTCTTCGGCAGAGAATCAATCGCCTCTTCGATGCTGAACCTCTGCTCCTTACGTTCAAGGTCCCTTCCCGGATGATAGGAGTAGTCGGCAACCTCGATTTCCAATGTGCCGTCCCTGGTCTCCATCTGCCGGTCGAGAGAGAGCATTTTGATACGCTTCTTTCGCAGAAAATCGATTGAGGAATTTGCGGCGATCTTGTATAGCCAGGTCGAAAAGCGGTACTCAGATCGATAGGACGAGAGCGACGCAAATGCCTTCATAAACGTCTCCTGAACCAGATCGTGGGCTGCTTCGTTATTTCTAACCATCCGGTTAACAATGTGAAAAATGGCCGGCCGGTGCTTTTCAACAAGGTATTGATATGCCTTCTGGTCTCCGGCCAGAGCTTTCGATATCTTGACGTTTTCTTCGTCCTGCACGTAAGCCCTTAATATCACTACGAGTTGCGGCGATCAGGGTTTCAAGCGATGCGTCCCTACGATAACAACCAGATCAACAGATTACAAGCAAAACCACCCTGCACATGGTTTTACACCATTCAGCACCGATCCGACCCCTGACACCAACCCCAGTACCAGCACCGCCGATAAAACATTTGTCAATTCTTAAACATTTCACGCCCGGTCATCAAGAGAATTCACTCCTACCTGTTCACTTAACCTGCAGCATGCCGTTAATGGAAAGAGAAGGTGAGAAAGTGACAACGCTGTATGACAATCCGCATTTCTACGAAACGGCTCACTCCTTCCGAGATATCCCGGGGGAGGCGAGGTTTCTCCGTTCCTGCATTGCAAGGTTCTCCGAGATTCCAGTCAAACGGGTTTTGGAGATAGGCTGTGGACACGCCCCCCATGCCGGCGAACTGACAGCACTACAATTCTCGTATGTCGGGCTGGACAACAACCGTAACATGCTCGATTACGCAGCCCACAGATGGGGCAACCTCAAGCCATTCCCGGAGTTTGTCGAGGGGAACATGGTGTCATTTACCCTTGACAAGAAAGCAGATTTCACCTTCGTAATGCTCGGTTCGCTTTACCTTAACTCACTCGAAGAGATGACATCCCATTTCGATTCGATAGCAGCCGCACTGCACCCCGGAGGACTTTATTTCCTCGACTCCTGCATTCAGTTCGCTGATCCCCTGATCCCCAGAGCAACCAGCGTAACCTCAAGCGAACACAACGGGATAAAAGTGGAATCCCGTTTCGATATCAGGCTGACCGATTCGGCGCAGCAGATGTACGAGGAAGTCTGGACTGTCGATGTTAACGATCATGGGCAACATAACCGGTTGCAGCTGGTCGAGCATAACCGCGCCATCTTCCCACAGGAATTCCTGCTGTTCATCAGAACCCGATTTGATTTCGAATTCCTCGGCTGGTGGAAAGACTGGGACCTGTCCAAACCGATTGAAGGGGAAAACCAGGTTATCCGCCCGATAGTGCTGCTGAAGAGAAAATAGACCACCCCTACTTCCTCGCCACAACTACCAGTCTTAACGCATTATCATCATAGGGTCTGCCGGCAAGACAGGCTGGGTTTCTGACTCGCAGCAGTCTAAATCTTCTTGAATTGCCCTGCTCTGCAGGCTACATTTGAGACACATAAATGGCGGCGATCCCTTCCTGTGATTGTATTGTGCGCAACACAGTGGAAAGCCGGATTCCTGTTGAGAATCGGAGTAGAAGGAGGTGAGACCTTTGCTGAAAAAGACCCTCAAGCGAAATATCTTCCAGCGACTGCTTGGGAAGTGTGCTACCAAAAAGCCACAAGACAAGGACTGCTGGACATACTCGGATGGCAGGGTAGTTATTGATCTGGAACATACTCCGGAACTGTCCGAACCTGCCGGCGGTATCCGCCTCGAGGCCGATTACCTGCCGGAGCGTCTGCTGGTGGTTCGAGGCAATGACGACAGGTACTATGCCTTTCGGAATCGCTGTGGACACATGGGGAGACGCCTGGATCCATTGCCGGAGGAAAAGTCAGTACAGTGTTGCAGTATCGGCAGAACTACCTGCGACTACGATGGCAGCGTTCTCAGGGGACCGGCGAAAGAACCTCTGATCAGCTATCCTGTTGAGATCCAGGGTAGAAGGCTGATTGTTACCGTGGAATAAATAACGCCTCCGGTCAAATAGCTGGCGCAGGTCGAGTTCGAGTGAAGTCCGCCACCTGCGGACGGGATGAGAAACTCCACATCTTCTTTATAAGTCTTTGCCTGGCGGCACAACACCATGTTCACCTGGCTGCTTACTGACACCCCGCCGGTGGCGTGTAGCTGATGAACAGGTAGTCGATCAACACTGTCAGGTCACCGATATCGACAGCACCCTGCGGATCACCGTCGATGTTTGCCTCCTCCATGCAGTCAGGAGGTGTGTACGTGATGAACAGGTAATCAATTAGAGCCGTCAGGTCACCAATGTCGACAATCTCATCCGGATCAGCATCCACGTTCCCGGTCGACCACAGACAGCAGTCACAGGCATCACCGAAACCGTCCCCGTCAGTGTCGGCCTGGTCGGCATTGGCGATATCCACACAATTGTCACATGAGTCTCCGACCAGATCACTATCAGAATCAATTTGGCCCGGATTGTACGCATAGAGACAGTTGTCACAAGCGTCGCCAAGG
>Ga0114920_10001499_pt1 | contig 10722 bp, 7 predicted proteins | sample ChitaG_FD_88683 | JGI IMG/M metagenome (GOLD analysis project Ga0114920, IMG submission 88683) | Deep subsurface microbial communities from South Pacific Ocean to uncover new lineages of life (NeLLi) - Chile_00310 metaG | ecosystem: Environmental > Aquatic > Marine > Oceanic > Sediment ...
TAAGCAGAAGGATTTGCTCGGCAAGGCCAAGGAAAAGACTAAAGGAATGATTACTCTGGTCAATGATATCCTCGATTATCGGCGCCTTGAGGAGGGTAAATCAGTCCAAAAGATTGAAAGCCTGAATCTGGCGGAAATTCTGAAAAGGACCGTCGAGCTTATGCGGCTGTCGGCCGAAGAAAAAGGGCTTAGCCTCACATGTAAAATCGCTGAAGGACTGCCGATACTCAGTGGGGACAGAGGCGGCATGGAGGCGATCTTTGTCAACCTCATCAGCAATGCCATCAAGTACACCCACAAGGGCGGGAACGTTAATGTGTCCCTGAACAAAGAGGGCAAGGGCATACGGCTTATGGTGGTTGATACCGGTATAGGGATTCCACCAGAGGATATTGATCGGATCTTTGAGAAGTTCTATCGAATTAAGACCAAACAAACTACGAGTATATCAGGCTCAGGGCTTGGTCTGTCGATTGTCAAGGGAGTTGTGGACGCGCACGGTGGTGTAATCCACGTGGAAAGCGAAGCAGGCAGTGGGACGACCGTTATAGTGTCGCTGCCCGTGGAAGAATAGGGTTTTGGAGGTACAACATGATCATTGCAGAACAGAAAGCGTTAGCCGAAATACAGGACATGGTTGCTCCATACCGTAAGGTCCTGGTGGTTGGATGCGGTACCTGCATGACATTTTGCTCTACCGGCGGACCTGACCAGGTCAATAAACTTGCAGGCGAACTCCTTTCGGAAAACAAGGATAGGATTGTAGACAAGACTACGATCCCTCGACAGTGCTCCATGAAGTTTATCGACCGTCTGGAAAAGAAGGTTGGTAATTATGAATCGATTCTTTCCATGGCCTGCGGCAATGGCGTTCAGGCCGTGGCCAGTCGGTTTCCCGATAAGCCTATTTTGCCGGCCCTGAACACCCAATTCATAGGGGTCGAAAAGGAACCGGGCGTTTGGACTGAGAACTGTCTGGCCTGCGGAGACTGTATCCTATGGAGAACCGGTGGTGTGTGTCCTGTAACCCGCTGTGCCAAGAGCCTTTTGAATGGAGCGTGTGGAGGCGCCTCAGAAGGAAGGTGTGAGGTCTCCAAAGACCGCCCGTGTGCCTGGCAAGAGATATACTATGCCCTAAAGCGCTTGAACATGCTGCATTATCTTAAGGAAAAGCCGCAGGTAAAGGACTGGCCCATACACCCCGGCAAGGTGGTCAGAGAAGATTTGCGGGAAGGCGAGGCCACATGAGTGGATTGAATATTGACGATTGAAGATTGAATATTTAAGGCCCAAAAGCTTCTTTTTTGAAATAGTCAATCTTAAATCGAAAATCGTCAATTTAGAGGGGTGCCACCATGAGTTTTAGAAAAGCCGTAGAATCAGAGAAATTCCTGGTCACAGCTGAAGTAGCACCTGGGAAGGGAACCGACGTAGAGCATTTGTTAGAAGATGCTGCCATTATCAAAGACAGGGTTGATGCCATAAATGTCACTGACTTGCAAAGTTCGGTCATGCGCCTAGGTTCCATGGCGTTCTGTCACCTGTTGACCGACATGGGGATCGATCCTGTTTTTCAAGTCACCTGCAGGGATCGGAATCGCCTTGCTCTGCAATCAGATCTCCTTAGCGCTTGGGCCCTAGGGATCAGAAACGTCCTCGCCCTCACCGGTGATCACCCTACCCTGGGAGATCATCCCATGGCCAAACCGGTTTTTGACTTGGACTCTGTCACGCTCTTGGAAGTGATAGGTAAGCTGAACTCAGGATTTGATATGGCAGGGAACGAACTTAAGGGCAAACCCGACTTTCTCCCCGGAGCGGTAGTTAATCCCGGCGCGGATAACGAAGCTGCCATGGATCTCCAGATCATGAAGATGGAGAAAAAGATTGAGGCTGGAGCCAAGTTCTTTCAAACACAGGGGGTCTATGACCTGGATGCCTTTGAAAAATTCATGAAACGCGTCGAGGGGTTTAAGACCAAGGTCTTGGGAGGTGTAATCCTGCTCAAGTCAGTTGGCATGGCCCGTTATATGAACAAGAATGTTGCAGGCGTATTTGTTCCGGAACCTCTTATTCAGGAGCTAAAGCAGGCCGAGGACAAGGCCCAGGCCAGCAAAGATATAGCTGTTCGCTTGATTAAAGGGATGAAGGATCTTTGCCACGGTGTTCATATCATGGCCCTTGGTTGGGAAAGTAGAATACCGGCTATTTTGGATGAAGTAGGACTCTAGTGGATTGATTATTGACGATTGATGATTGACGATTGAACATTTTATGGGGAGCTTCAATCAATAATATTTAGGGATTTAGGAATTTAGGGATTAAGATTGGATAGACATCTTCAATTCCTAAATTCCCAAATTCGTAATTCCTTAATTGCGGGTTAGGAGGAGTCAACATGGCATTTGAGACACCAACCATATCGTACGACGGTTCAATCAAGGAAATCCCATTGGGTAAAGAGGCAAGCCGTGTCACCGTGGGCGGAGAGACGAGCTACCCTTTCTACCTCTTTGAAGGTAGTATGCCTCATCCGCCCAAAATAGCCATGGAGGTTTATGATGCTGAGCCCGAGGAGTGGCCACAGGCGGCATTGGAGCCTTTTGCTGATGTTATCAATGACCCGGCTGCCTGGGCCCAAAAGTGCGTGTCATCATACGGAGCAGAAATGATCGCATTGCAGCTGGCCAGTACAGACCCCAATGCACAAGACGCGCCAGCCGAACATGCCGTGGAGGTAACAAAGAAAGTGGCTGCCGCTATAGAGGTCCCCCTCATTGTCTGGGGTAGTGGCAATCTAGAGAAGGACACAGAGGTCCTGAAAATGGTTGCAGAGGGCTGCGCCGAGGAAAGTCTAATCCTTGGCCCTGTGACAGAAGGTAGTTACAAGGCCCTGGGGGCGGCATCCCTTGCCTATCATCACACCATAGCAGCCGCTACGCCCATTGATATCAACCTAGCCAAACAGCTTAATATCCTGCTGGGAAATCTTGGAGTGCCTGACGAGCGTATCATCGTGGATCCGACTGTGGCGTCCTTGGGGTACGGCTTGGAGTACGCTTATTCTGTGATGGAAAGAGACCGGATGGCCGCCCTGACCCAACAAGACGAAAGGCTCCAGTTTCCCATTGTGTGCAATCTGGCCAAGGAGGTTTGGAAGATCAAGGAGGCAAAGATGAACCAGGAGGAGGCCCCGTTGCTGGGCGAACCTGTGAAAAGGGGCGTTCTCCTTGAGGCCATGACAGCGCTATTGTTCCTTTTGGCAGGAGCTGACATCCTGATTATGAGACATCCGGATGCGATCCAATTGGTCAAAGGTTTTATTGGTGAATTGATGGCAGGCTGAAGGTGAGTGATTACTGACTTTTGTTTTGCCTCTCACAGAGCGCACAGAGGTGCGGAGTTTTCTGAGTTGAATTGCTGAGAGGGCAATTCAACTCAGACTGCAACGCTATCGCGTAAGATCTTTGCAGTGTTGATCAAAGGTGTCATAAGTTCCGGTTATAATGCTCCGCCTTCGGCGGACTGACTGTTTGGCCTGATTTTTCGGCCTTGCCCCGTTAAATGCAAAGCCTATTTAACCGGGGTCAAAAAATCAGGCCAAGAGATTGTCATCTCAGGGTCCTCTGCGGTCTCTAGCGACCAAAGGGAGCGGGCGAGAAATCCCCGTGTTCGGTTAATTAAGTCCGATTAATAACAGACGAGGTACTTGAAAAGTGTCAAAGATCATTTGTTCAGCAGCGATTCGTGGAGCCCATAAGATTGTGGAAAGAGCAGAAGCGAAGTATCAAGAGGCCATGGAAAAATGGGGGCCTGATCAAGAGGTCGGCTTTCCTAACACAGCCTATCATTTACCCATTATCTACGGCATGTCGGGCATTCCTGTTAAGAAGCTTGGAGATGTCAAGGAGGTTCTTGAGCGGTGCAGATCACTGCTGCCCCCCATGGTTGACGAGCATGTATGGCTGCCTTACCTGGCGCCAGCGCTTGAAGCCGGCATGGCCACATTTTTTGCAGAAGAGATCATTGAAGCCGTACGGTATTTGGAATCTCCGGATTTCTACACCAAGGCGGAAGACCCTCTTAATGGAAACATCTGGTTGGGTGCGGCAGATGACGTAATATTGCGCAAGCGTGGAGTGGAATTCGTTGACGGCACCGCTCCAGGCTTTGCGGCCATTCTCGGGGGGGCGCCAACCAAGGAGATAGCTGTCCAGATCGCCCAGGAGCTTCAGGAAAAGAATCTTTACGTGTTCATGTGTGCCGACCATGAGGGACGTACCATGTCCGAGCAATTGGTTGAGGCAGGGGTCCAGATCGGTTGGCCCACACGTCTTGTCTCTTTCGGGCCTGAGTATACTGCCACTGTATTTGCCATGGGCTTTGCCACACGTGTGGCCATGTCCTTTGGGGGTGTGAAGCCGGGGGATTTTGAGAATAATCTCCTTTACAACAAGGATCGTGTCTTTGCCTTTGCCATGCCCCTGGGCACAGTGACTGATGAATGGTACGCCAATGCAGCCGGTGCCATAAACTGGGGTTTTCCGACCATTGCTGATACACCGATTCCGGAAATACTCCCCACGGGTATCTGCACGTATGAGCATGTTGTTTCCAATGTCCCCCACGACGAGTTGGTGGCTAAAGCCATTGAGGTCAGGGGTCTTAAGGTCACTGTGGCAAAAGTTCCCGTACCGGTATCCTACGGGCCTGCCTTTGAAGGAGAACGCGTCCGAAAAGATGATCTTTACTTAGAATGCGGTGGAGGTAAGACCCAAGCCGTGGAATGGGCGACTACCAAGGATATGGACGAAGTGGAAGATGGCAAGATCGAGATGTTCGGCCCGGATGTGGATGATGTGGAGGAAGGGGCAAGGCTCCCCCTGGCGATTGTGGTTGAGTTTGCGGGCAGGAAAATGCAGGAAGACTTTGAGCCGATCCTGGAAAGGCAGATTCACCACTTTGTCAACTACGCCCAGGGTTTTATGCACATTGGCCAAAGAAACATCACCTGGATAAGGATGTCTAAGGCTGGTGCCGGAAAGGGACTAAAGCTCAAGCACATCGGGGATATCTTGCATGCCAAGTTTCATCAGGACTTTGGTGCTATCTTTGATAAGGTCCAGGTTAAACTCTATACTGAAGAAGATAAGGTAAGTGAGATCCTGGAAAAGGCAAGACAAGTGTATGGCCATCGAGACGTCCGGATCGAAGGGATGACCGATGAGACCACCGATATCTTTTACTCTTGTACGCTTTGCCAATCCTTTGCACCCAACCACGTGTGTATTATTAGCCCTGAGAGGACTGGGCTGTGTGGTGCATATAACTGGATGGATTGCAAGGCCTCTTTTGAGATCAATCCCACGGGGCCTAATCAGCCTGTGGAGAAAGGGGTATGCCTGGATCCGAAACTGGGGCAGTGGAAAGGGTGCAACGAGTTCCTTTACAAAGCCTCACGCCAGGCACTGGCTCACTACAATTTTTACACCATTTTGCATGACCCCATGACGACCTGTGGGTGTTGTGAATGTATTGCAGCAATACTTCCTATCTGCAACGGTGTCATGACCGTGGATCGTGACTATGCGGGGATGACGCCCTGTGGCATGAAATTCACCACCCTGGCCGGAACCATTGGTGGTGGCATGAGCGTTCCTGGATTTGTAGGGCACGGCAAATACAATATCACTCAGAGAAAATGGATTCTTGGTGATGGCGGGATCAAGCGCCTGGTCTGGATGCCAAAGCACCTCAAGGAGGAGATTGGGGACCGCCTAAAAAAACGGGCAGAAGAAATCGGCATTCCGGACCTGCTGGATATGATTGCGGATGAAACTATAGGGACGACCGAGGAGGAGATCCTCCCCTTTCTGGAGGAGAAGGGCCATCCGGCATTGACGATGGATCCGTTACTGGAGTGAGCTTTTAAGTGAGCTAAACTGCATAGAGGTGGTTTCAAAACCCTTTTTCTCGTTTGTTTGACCATTTTGGAAAGTTCTAAGTTCGCTCCGCTAAAATTGGAAAACTCTCCCGATATATCGGGATCAAACAGTTCCAATTTTTGCGCTTTGCTTCACTAAGGACTTTCAGGCAAAATGGTCAAAATGGACTCGCCTAAGGGTTTTGAAACCGCCTCTAAAGTGTCTAAAGTGATCTAAAGTTGAGAACTTGAAGAAACTTATTTGGAAAATGTCTCGTTTCAACTTTAGGCACTTTAGCTCACTTTAGGCACTTTTAAGACATTGGAGGAATAACATGGCGTTGACGGGAATTCAAATTTACAAACTGTTGCCTAAAACCAACTGCGGAGAATGTGAGGTGCCAACCTGCCTGGCATTTGCTATGAGTTTGGCTGCTGGTAAGGCAGAGCTGGCTTCCTGTCCCTATGTTTCAGAAGAGGCCAAGGCAGAGCTTGCTGATGCCGCGGCTCCTCCCATCAGGCCGGTAGAAATCGGTACAGGGGAAAGGAAACTGAAAATTGGCGGCGAAACCGTGCTCTTTCGGCATGAAAAGACTTTTGTGAATCCGCCCGGCATTGCCGTCCTTGTTACAGATGAGATGGGTGATGAGGACGTGGCCGGCCGTCTCGAGCGATTCAAGACACTGGAATACGAACGCGTAGGCCTGACCTTGAGAGCAGATCTTGTCGCCGTAAAATCGGTCTCTGGTGATGGTGGAAAGTTTGAGACATTGGTCACAAAGACAAAAAATGAAACAGACGCTGGCATTATCCTTATGACCGAAGACGCCAGCGTGATGGAGGCCGGTCTAAAGGCATGTGCAGATCGCAAACCTCTCATGTATGCGGCAACCAAGGAAAATGCGGACGCCATGGCCGCCCTGGCCAAAGATTCTAAGTGTCCTCTGGCGGTCAAAGGGAACGGGCTTGACGATGTTTCAGAGCTGACAACAAAGTTAACGGAAGATGGCTTGAATGATATAGTCATTGACTCGGGGGCAAGGGGCATCAGAAAAGCCTTGGAAGACCAGATATTCATCCGTAGAGGGGCCCTGCTCAAAAAATACAAACCTCTTGGCTTTCCGACCATTGCCTTCCCGTGTGAGATGACCGATGATTTGATGCAAGAATCGTTGATTGCCTCTATGTTCGTGGCAAAGTACGGCGGGATAGTCGTCCTATCGGATCTACAAGGATATGGCCTGTTTCCGCTGTTGCTATCCCGTATGGATATCTACACAGATCCACAGCGTCCCATGGCGACCTCCGCCGGTATTTATGAAATTGGGGGGCCGAACGAGAACTCTCCTGTTTTGGTTACGTCCAACTTCTCTCTCACCTACTTCATCGTGTCAGGCGAGATCGAAACAAGCCGAGTCCCTGCATGGCTAGTGGTCGTGGATACTGAAGGCCTTTCCGTATTGACAGCGTGGGCAGCAGGCAAATTTGTTGGAGATATAGTGGGTACTTCTCTTAAGAAATCCGGCATCATGGACAAGGTCAGTCATAAGAAGGTCGTCATACCAGGTTATGCTGCAGCCATATCAGGAGATCTTGAAGAGGAACTCGGAGACTGGGATGTTCTGGTGGGGCCAAGAGAGTCGGCCCACATCCCGGCGTATCTCAAAGAGTGGAAGGCGTGAGATTGACGATTTTCGATTGATGATTGATGCATTCGTAAAAAGTCGATTTTGCTCACTCCGTGAACATTTTGGGCGCACTTAAGATGTTTAGCTAAAATGCTAAAACTCGGGCTAACGCCCTCAAACAGTTAGCATTTTTTCACGCTGAACATCCCAAGTGCTTTTTCCCCAAAATGCTCAATGTCGTTCACAAAACACTTTTTACGAGTTTGTCAAGATTGATTATTTTGACAAGAATCTCGTGATCCTTAAATATTCAATCGTCAATCATCAATATTCAATTCATTAGGGAGGTTTCATGATTCTGATCGGAGAAAACCTGAATGTGATGGTCACAAAAATCGGGCAAGCCATGAAGGAGAGAAACCCGAAGCCGATTCAAGAGATAGCTTTGGCTGAGGCAGAAGCTGGGATAGATTACATCGATGTCAATCTAGGCCCTGCCAGAAAGGGCGGGGAGGAATTGATGGAGTGGATGGTAACTGTCGTCCAGGAAGTGGTGGATCTGCCCCTCTATCTGGATACCACGAACGTGAGTGCGATCGAGGCCGGCCTGAAGGTTTACCAGAACAAGCAGGGCAAGGCGGTGATCAACTCGATCATGTGCCGTTCAGAAAGGATGGAGGCGCAGATCCCGCTGGTTCCAAAATACGATGCAGGGATGGTTGCGCTTCTTTGGGGGCCGGAAGGGATGCCCAGAGATGCAGCTGAGCGGGGCGTTCTGGCGGCGGATATTCTCCAGAGGGCTGTAGAGGCTGGCGTGGCAGGAGAAGACATCTGGGTCGATCCTATCATTACGCCCCTGAGTGTCCAGCATAATCAATTACTCGAATGCAACCAGTTCATGTCTGAGCTCGATATGATCGCAGAGGTCCTGGCTCCGGGCTGCAAGTCAACGTGCGGGGTGTCTAATGTCTCGAACGGAGCACCTGAGCATCTTCGACCTATCCTGAACCAAACGTATATGATTATGCTCGGAAAGCTCGGGATGAAATCTTGTATCGTGGATGCCTTTGATAAGGATCTTCATGACATTGCACGGGGCAAGCGGCCAGACGTTGAGGCCCTGGTCCAACAGGTGATGGATGGGAATGAACCGGATTTGGGCAGCCTTGATAAGGAAGCTCAAGACTATGTAAAGACTGCAAAGGTCTTACTGGGTCATTCTCTGTACTCGGATTCCTGGTTGGAACTGTAGTAATTGCAGATTGTGGATTCTAGTGTCGTGTCTCTGAAGTAACTCTTAAAATGTTTGAATATTTAAGTGGTCAAGGTCAAGCCGTTTTGCTCGCTCCGTGAGCATTTTGGGGACGCCCGCTTCACTTCGCTAAATCACAGCACGGAGTGAAGCCTTGCGCTAAACTCGGGCTAACGCCCTCAAACAGTTTGTGATTCTTAACGCTGCGTTCAGGAGTCATCTGACTCCCAAAATGCTCAATCTCGCTCAGAAAAGGCTTTGACCGCAGCTTTGTATTATGAAAGATATTTCTGGGACGCGATACTAGAAGTGGTTTCAAAACAGCCCCTAAAGCCCAAATCATAAATCGGAAATCCGAGATCGAAACAAAGGAAAGAGGCACATCTTCTACACCATTTCCCTATACACCTCTCTAGCTGTTTTTGCTATTGGTTCAATCTACAAGATATCTAACTGGTTCAGGTACAAGATCGGGCCTGATGCCACAAGGCTCTCCAGCTCAATAAGGATTTCTGCCGCCCTGAGGGGCATTGTATCCACGCTTTCTAGCGGCAAGATTCGCATATTGCTCAATGTCTTTGTCCTGGATGTGCTCTTCCAAACATGGTTGCTTAAGAGAGACTTCCTTCGCTGGCTTGCCCACATATGCATATATGGTGGGTTCATACTTCTGCTTCTAATGCATGGACTAGACAAACTCATTACATCGGTCCTGTTTGATGACTACTATTCCACACTCAATCCTTTCATGTTTTTGAGGGACTTGTTTGGCCTCCTTGTAATTGCAGGCTTAGTGATTGCCTTGTACCGGAGGCTTTTCCTGAAACCGCCTCGCCCGAAAACCACTGCTGTGGATTACTATGCCATCATCATCCTGGGAGTCATTATGATATCTGGTCTTCTTTTGGAGGGGAGCAAAATAGTATCCCATTCAAAATATCAGGAGATGGTGGAAGAATATGCCGGTTTGAATGAAGACCAGACAAAAGAGCTTATAGCTCTCGAGGCCTTTTGGGTCCAGGGATTTGGCGTGGTTTCTCCTGATGTCAAGGGACCTTTTGAGAAGAACACGCTGCTGCAAGGCAAACAAGTGCATGAAATGAGCTGTGCCGGCTGCCACTCCCGTCCCCAGTGGGCATTTGTGGGCTATGGCGTGGCCAAGGTGGTCAGCCCAATCGCATCATCCTTGGATCGGGCGAATGTACATACACTGTTGTGGTATCTCCATTTCCTGGCCTGCTTCTTTGGCCTGGCCTACCTTCCATTCAGCAAATTCTTTCATATCTTTGCCACCCCGGTTTATCTCCTTGTAAGGCCCTTCATTGAGAAGGGAAAATCAGACCCGGCCAATATCGCAACCACACAGGCCATTGAGCTCGATGCCTGCACGCACTGTGGGGACTGCACTGTACGGTGCTCTGTTGCTGTGGCTTTTAACGAAATTCGCAACCCTAATATACTTCCCTCTGAAAAACTGGCTGCATTCAGGTCCCTTCTTTCTGGCAAGAGGCTGACTCAACATAGGCTCGTGACTATTCAAGAAGGGAGCTATATCTGTACAGATTGCCATCGTTGCACAGATGTTTGTCCAGTCGGCATCAACCTGGAAGATTTATGGTTAAACTTGAATAGGTACCTGGCTGAACTCGGCTATCCCAAACCCGAGACCTGGGCCAGGGAGGCCATCAGTGCTGATTTCGACCTAAAAAAACTTAAACACAAGACTTTAGCCCTCACGCCTGTTGATGAAAGATTGTTTGCTGACGTGACCGACTCGGCTCAGGTCAGCACCTTTTCGGTTTGCTTTGGTTGCCAGGATTGCACCAACGTGTGTCAAGTGGTGGGAAACTACGAGAACCCGAAGGAAGTCGTTGGGCTGCTCCCGCATGAGATAATGCATTCCCTTGCGTTAAAACAGA
>Ga0114920_10001500_pt1 | contig 10722 bp, 10 predicted proteins | sample ChitaG_FD_88683 | JGI IMG/M metagenome (GOLD analysis project Ga0114920, IMG submission 88683) | Deep subsurface microbial communities from South Pacific Ocean to uncover new lineages of life (NeLLi) - Chile_00310 metaG | ecosystem: Environmental > Aquatic > Marine > Oceanic > Sediment ...
CTCTCAATTTCTGTTTGAAGCTCCTCAAGCCACTGTTTGGATACCTTCCCTTCCAGCAAAAGAATACGAACATCCTTATTTTTGTTTTTAACCGTTATTCTCAGCATTTGATCCTACTACTCTTTGACTTTTCTGCTGTCTCAATTAGACTCTTATCTTTGTTGCTCCGCAGTGCAGGCATTCATCTGCCTTTTTATTTATCGGCTCCCCACATTCAGGACAGTCGACCAACTCGATATGGCAGCCCTTGCAGTAGCCCCTTTCTTCATCCAGCATTTCATCACAATAGGGACAAGAGCATTCTTCACTCTCTTTAACTTCCTTGGGGGATCCATCTTTTACGACTCCCTTGGCTTTATCTCTGTAGTTCTCGATGGCCGCATGAAGGGCATCCGCTCCTAAGTTTGAACAGTGAAGTTTGTTTTTAGGCAATCCTCCTAACTCTTCGGCCACCTTGCGATTGGAAATTTTCATCGCCTCATCCAAGGTTCTTCCCATCGCCATTTCACTCACGATGCTGGACACGGCTATGGCGGCGCCGCAACCAAATGTTTTAAATTTGACATCCATGATCCGGTTATCTTTAACTTTAATGTGGAATTCCATCATGTCGCCGCATACCGGATTTCCGACTTTTCCCACTCCATCGGCATCCGTGATAGCACCAACATTGCGGGGATTTTGGAAATGGTCCATAACTTTATCAGAATATATCATGACTATTTCTCCTATAGATTTCCAGGATAGATCGGGGACATCTGTCTCAGCCTATCTATTATTGGGGGGAAGACATCGAGCAAATATTCGATATCTTCTTTTGTGTTCTCTTCTAAAAGACTAAAAACAAGAGATCCCTGAGCGAGAGCATGGTCCATACCCATCGCCAGAAGCACATGGGATGCTTTTAAGGCTCTTGATGTACACGCCGAACCACTGGACGCGGAAATTCCATCCATATCCAGGTTTAAGAGCATGGCTTCGCCTTCAACAAATTCGATACAGAAGCTGGCATGAAAAGGGAGCCTTTTTTCCGGATGGCCGGTGACAATAACATTTTTAACTCTTTCAGGTAGGCCGAGAAGAAGACTGTCCCTTAAGGGGACGGCTTTTTCTACCCTGGTCTGCATATGTTCGCGGGCAAGCTCTGCCGCTCTTCCCAATCCAACGATCCCTGCAACGTCTTCTGTTCCGGCCCTTCGTCCGCTTTCCTGAATCCCTCCATCAACAAAAGGAAGAATTCTCTTGCCTTTTTTGACATAAAGGGCGGCGGATCCTTTGGGCCCATAAAACTGGTTCCCGGCAAGACTGAGAGCATCCACACCTAATTCTTGAACATCCACGGGAATATTTCCTGCTGCCGCCACGGCGTCTGTATGAAAAAGGATGCCCTTTGCCGCGCATAAATCGGCAATCTCCACAATCGGTTGGATTGTTCCGACTTCACCGTTGGCAAGCATAATAGAAACCAGGATTGTTTCAGGAGTGAGGGCGTTTTTCAAATCCTCCGGATTGACTAATCCAAATTTATCGACAGGTATCTGAATGGATGTTTTCCCCATTTTTTCAAGGCTCTGGACCGAGTGAAGAACGGACTGATGCTCCACTGCCGAAACGACAACCCGATTCCCGCGGCTTTTTTGAGCTTTAGCGAATCCCTTGATGGCAAAATTATTGGATTCTGAACCGCTGGATGTAAAAAAGATCTCAGACGGATCTGCATTGATCAATTCAGCCACCTTTTCTCTGGCCCCCTGGACAGCCTCGAGGGCTACTTGCCCTGATGAATGAAGGCTTTGTGGATTGCCATAATTTTCCTTCAAAAAAGGAAGCATAGATTCCAGCACATCGGGATGAAGAGGTGTGGCCGCAATATGATCCAGATAAGCTTTCCGCATTGTTTTCAGACTGAGACTACTTCCTTGATTTCAGGAATATCTTTTTTCAAAATCCTCTCAATGCCCATTTTCAGCGTCATCTGAGACATAGGGCATCCACCACATGCTCCGGTCAACCGGACCTTGACCGTTCCATCTTTGACTTCGACGAGCTCCACATCACCACCATCGGCTTGGAGTGAGGGGCGAATCTTCTCCAGGGATTTTTCTACTTTTTCTTTCATTGTCCTTTCCTCCTTTAGGTTAGGATAAACACTTAATGTAGTATATCATTAAAATTTTTCCAAGATTTTTTCGATCTTTCCGGACTCTGGGGAAAGATCCAGAAATGCCAGTGGTTTTCGACCGGGAAGAGACAGCTCTTCAAATGTGGGTCGAGCTTCCTTATAGATCAAACCCACAGGGAGTTTGTCTCCTCTCGAAAATATTTCCCAAGCTTTATTTTTATTTGTCGGATCGTAATCAGGATCTTTGTCCACGTCAACAATGTGAGATTTGAACCACTGATGCGTGTCAATCTTGTTGTGAGTCACACACGGGCTTAAAACTTCCACAAGAGAAAAACCTTTATGTTTCAAGCCGGCTTCGATAAGTGAAGCCAGCTGTTGTGGAGCTCCTGAAAATCCCCGGGCTATAAATGACCCTCCGGCGGCAAGTGCCATTTGAGGCCCCTCCAACGGCGGCTCTTTTGACCCATAGGGAGTTGAGTGGGAAACAAAATGCATACGGCTGGTGGGTGAAGTTTGTCCTTGGGTCAAACCGTAAATCCTGTTGTTGACGACAATGTATGTCATATCGACGTTTCTTCTCAGGGAATGGATAAAATGACCAAGCCCGATGGAGTAGGCATCTCCATCCCCACTCACGGCGATCACAGAAAGTTGATTATTCGCAAGTTTCACACCCTGCGCGATAGGAAGAGCTCTTCCGTGCAGCGAATGAAATCCGTACGCATTAAAATAGCTGTTCAATCGACCATGACATCCGATCCCGGAAATAATGCTCATCTTTTCAGGCTTGATTTTAAGTGAGACGGCCGCTTTTTTGAGCGCAGAAAAAAGGCCGTAGAGGCCGCAGCCCCGGCACCAGGTGGGATCTTGAAGATGATAGTCTTCCAATTTAAGCATCTATACCACTCTTTTGATTTGACTTGAAATATCGACCGGAAGAAACGCCATGCTCGAATAATTTAAAATTTTTTGCATCTTGGCTTCCGGTTTTACTTGACTGTGGATTAAGTCATGAAGTTGGCCGGAATAGTTGTTTTCAACAATAAAAACAAACTCACAGCTCTGGATAAAATCACTCACACTTTTGACCGGAAAAGGCCAAAGCGTGCGTATTTGAAGATTTTTAGCGCGAATATTATCTTCGCCGAGCTCCTCGATGGCTTCGACAATGGATCCGAGAGTGGACCCAAAACCGATAATGCCAACAGTGGCTTGTTTATCCCCCCTGAGTTTAGGAGGAATCATATCTTTTGCCGATCCAGAGAGCTTGTGCATCCGTTTATGCATCATCTTAATTCGATTTTCGGGATCCTCATCCCTGTATCCTTTCTCATCATGCTCATTGCTTTCCACCATATGGATGCCGTTTTTCATGGACGGAAGAGCTCTTGGAGAAATTCCGTTTGAAGTAAACGCATACCTCTTGTAGTCCTTAATTTTTATCAGCTCTTCCTGAGTGAGAAGTTTCCCCCGGTCTATTTTCATCTTCGATAAATCAAATTTTTTCACCGTTCTGTAGTTTTGTCCAATATCCTGCTCGGTCAGAAGAACCACAGGAACCTGGTATTTATCGGCAAGATTGAAAGCCTTGATGGTGAAATCAAAACACTCTTCGACCGTCCCTGGAGACAGGATTATCCTCGGAAACTCACCATGAGATCCATAAACCCATTGGTTCAAATCGGACTGCTCATTTTTAGTCGGCATGCCCGTACTCGGACCGACCCGCTGCACATCGACAAAAACAATAGGGATTTCTGCCATCCCAGACAATCCATAACTTTCCATCATCAACGATCCACCGGGGCCCGACGTGGATGTCATAGCCCGTACACCGGCATAGGACGCACCTAGAGCCATGTTTATCGCCGCAAGCTCATCTTCAGCCTGAACAACAAGCCCATTAAATTCGGGGAAATATAAAGCCAGCCACTGCCAGATCTCCGTCGCCGGGCAGATGGGATAGGCTGCAAAAAAACGGCAGCCCGCAGCAAGAGCACCAACAGCAATCGCTTCATCTCCCGAAATGAACATTTTGCCTTTATCCTTTTTCTTTACGAGTTTATGCCGTTCGGAAGGCTTCACAATCAATCGGGCCTGCTCACAACCCAGGTTTAAGGCATCCATATTCATCCGGACGATCTCTTTTCCTTTTCTCTTCAAGAAAGCGTTTATGATGATGCGCTCGATGACCCGGAAATCAAGATCAAGAATATAGCACAACGCTCCCAGGGCAATCATGTTTTTAAATATATCGTTCTTAAAGTGCTTTTTGGCAAGAATCCTGAGTGGGAACTTATGAAATGTTTTTCCTTTTTTGTGTGTAGGCTTAAGACGGCTCCATTCTTCCCCATCACAGAGAACAACTCCACCTTGGGCCATAAATTTTGTGTACTTGATGATCGATGCGCAGTCGAAAGAGAGGAGAACATCGATTTCATTCCCGAGACCAAAAACCTTCTTCTGGCTGGCACGAATGGTATAATGCGTTGGTTCTCCTCTAATGTTTGAAGGAAAGTACCTGTACGTGGCCACCTCCCATCCTTCTTTTTTTAAGATTTTTGCCAAAACATTTCCCGTGAATAGAACACCATCACCGGCTTGACCGGCAATCATCACGGAAATATCTTTAATCATTATCTTGTATTCCTATTCCTCAATCTCACACACACGGATCTCATCTTAACCCTCTTTACATATGCAATATCCGTACCATTTTATACACTCGGAACAAAAAAAAGTATGTTCACTATGCTATCCCTGGAATTCTAAAAGATTGATAAGAACCACCGGGGATTCAACTCAAACTCATTAACCATATTAACACTATTCGATTATCGTGTCACCGATATGTCGGTGATTTTCAGATTTTTTTCACTCCCTTTACTGGTATTGTTTCCTGTCTACGGCCAGTTTTTTCATTCTGCTCTGGAGAGTCGAAGGTTTCATGCCCAAGATATTTGCCGCGCCTTTATCTCCGTATATTGTTCCCTGAGTATGGCGAAGGACCTCAATGATGTAGTGTTTTTCAAATTCATCCATGGAGAGAAGTTTTGGTACTTTTCCCCCTTCAGGCGTCTGACTAAAATATGCTCCGGATATTTCAAGAACACCTTTTTTTGAGATGATCAGCCCGTGTTCGATAATGTTCTGTAATTCCCGGACATTTCCCGGCCAGGAATAGTCCAAAAAGATCTGCATGGTTTCTTCCGTGACCCGGTCAATCTTTTTTCCCAGTTTTCTCCCGTAGTGTTCAAGAAAATACGCCGTCAATAGAGGGAGGTCTTCACGCCTTTCTCGAAGAGGAGGGACATCGACAGGAAAGACATTAAGACGGAAAAAAAGGTCCTGTCTGAACTTTTTCTCCTGAACCAGCAAACTCAAGTCTCTGTTTGTCGCCGCCAGCAGCCGGGCATCGATCTTGATGGTCTTTGAACTCCCCACTCGTTCAAATTCACCATCCTGCAGCACCCTCAAGATCATGGCCTGTGTTTCCAGGGGCAAATCTCCTATCTCATCCAAAAAAATTGTGGCTTTGTCTGCATATTCGAACCTTCCAATTCTCTTTTGGATGGCCCCTGTAAATGCCCCCTTTTCATGCCCGAACAGCTCCGAAGCTATCAAACCCTCGGATAAAGCAGCACAGTTAACTTTCACCAATATCCTGTCTTTACGCGAACTGAGTTCATGGATGTAACGAGCAACCAGTTCCTTCCCTGTCCCTGTTTCGCCTTTTATCAGCACGGTCGTATCTGCAGAAGCCACCTGCTGGATGGCTTTTTTGACCTCCTGGATGGCCCGGCTTGTTCCGATCATCTCCTCGAATGGGTATTCAGATCTAAGCTCATCTTTTAGAATCTGGGTTTCCTGGTAATACCTATTCTTCAAGGATTCTGTTTTGGCCTTGTTTAACCTCTCCTCTTCAAGCCTCACGCTGTCCGTCACATCATGGAATGTTCCTCTATAGCCGATGATATTCTTTTTCTTGCCAGTGATGGATTTTAAGGACATTTCCAAATACATGTTTTGATGGCCAATATAAAATTGAAGCCCACGGTTAACCACAGAACCTTCAGCGTCAACATCCTCTATAAAGCTATCCCAAGCGTCCTTATCCAGATTCAGTTCATTCATTTTGACGGCATTATCCAGCAGTTTTTTTGGGTTTGAATATCCAAACAGACTGGCTCCTTTCTGATTGATCTGGAGGACAGTCCCCTTTGTGTCCAGATCAATAATTCCAATCGATGCCGAATCAAAAAGATCCATGACTTTTTTCTGAGATTCTTTCAAAGAGGAATACAGTTGTGAGTTGTGGATGGCAATGCCAATTTGAGCGCTCAACTTCTCAAACAACCTGACTTTTTCCAGTGGAAACAGGTTCTTCTTCTCATCAGAAAGGTAGAGTTCAGCGATGGTTTTGCCCTGGATCTTTATGGGAATAATAGCCACGGATTCATACCCGCAGTCCTGGCAGACATTCCTGAGAGTGAGGTCATCCAGCCGGTGTTGATGCTTTTGAATATCTGTGTTGAGACGACTTATGGAATTCGTGTAAAAAGAGCCAAATTCAGTAAAAAAGGGAAGGTTTTTGTCAACATCCCCGGTGGCGACGTATCCACACAGACAATCTTTCAGCGTCACCCAATGTTCGGACTCCACAAATTTTTTTTCCAATCCGAACTGGGAATAAATAGGGATATTGCCAGAAGAATCGATTATTCTGACAGCAAGGTGCCTGCATTCTGTGACATTTGGAAGAATAGCCAGAATTTCATCCAGAGTGGTTTTCAAATCCGAAAGATGTGATATTTTTTCTGAAATGGAGCAGAGAACTTCAAAATTCTCGAATGTTTCAAAAGGAGATTCCTCTCGGCGTTTTAATCCGTTTTTTTTTGCCATGTCTCCATCGGCTCCCTGCTAAGTGTTCAACCAAAAGCCCTGCGGCCTATGTGTATTTTCCCCCATTTTTTATTCTATCCAGATCGACAAGAGACTGCATCAAGTCCTCGCGTAAAACCGTATCGTCTCTCTGCACACCTGTCGAAACGATGGACACGTCCGCACCAACAAGATCTTCTATGAGATGGACATAATCTTTGAATTCCTGTGGGAATGAATTAAAATCTTCATGGTCGTTAAGTGACTCTTTCCAACCGCGCACCTTTTTATATACCGGTTCAACTTCCGATAGAATCCAACTCTCACATGGATATCCCTGCAGCTGTTGGCCCTTATACTTATAACCAACGCACACAGACAACTCTTCAACACCATCCAGAACATCCGGCTTAGTCAAAGCAATATGTTTAATGCCATTCAGCCGGCAGGCATAGGCCACGGCAAAAGCATCAAACCACCCACACCTTCTGGGACGTCCGGTTGTGGCTCCAAATTCATTGCCATTTTTCTGGAGAAAGGCTCCAATGTCTCCAAGTATTTCGGTTGGGAAGGGGCCGCCTCCCACTCGAGTTGTGTAGGCTTTTGTTACGCCCAACACCACATCTATCTTGTCCGGGCTCACCCCCAAACCAGTACATACCCCTCCCACCGTAGAATTGGAGGACGTGACATAGGGATACGTCCCAAAATCGACATCAAGTAGAGCCCCCTGGGCCCCTTCAAACAGAACGAACTTTCCTTCTGCAATGTGTTCATTGAGGATAAGGGACACATCCTTGATATATTTTTGAATCTGATTTGCATAATTTGAATATTCCTCAAACACCTTTCCCGGATCGAGCGAGGGCTCACCGTAAAAATCAAGAAACACATTGTATTCCTCTACATTTGTCCTGATCTTGTCTTCCAGAACACTCAGATTCAATAAATCTCCGACACGTATGCCTCTTCGCGCCACCCTGTCCGTATACGCAGGCCCGATCCCCCGGCATGTTGTGCCTATTTTATTATCCCCTCTGCGTTCTTCACTGATGGCTTCGATGAGCCCGTGATAGGGAAGAATGAGATGGGCATTTTTGCTGATAGCAAGATTGTTTTTTATCTCGACCCCAAAATTCTTTAAATAAGAGAGTTCATTCAAAAAAGATTTTGGATCGATCACGACTCCGTTCCCGATAAGACAGAGTTTGTCACGATGGAGAATTCCGGAAGGGATGAGATGGAGAATGATTTTCTTTCCGCCAGAATAGACTGTGTGACCGGCATTGTGTCCGCCCTGGTACCGCGCCACTATGTCGAAAGGAGGTGTGAGGAAATCTATAATTTTTCCTTTTCCTTCATCCCCCCACTGCATACCAAGAACAACCAAATTGACCATGTCTTTCCTCGAAATTCAGGATAGATGTTTCAAAAGAATAAAAAGTCCGATGATTAAAGACGAATTCTACCAGAAGTCAAATGCAGAAACAAGATTAAAAGCTGAGTGCTGCTTGGAGTGTGAGTGTGTTTCTTTTCTGGCCTATCGATTCATCCTTGTCGATATCGTATTCGAGCTTGAGGAGCACGTTCGGCGTGGGGATAAAAACAATTCCAAATGCCCAGCGGTTTTGATTAAAATGAATGCCTTCCCCCTGAATATTCGGGCCAACGAATCCCTGGCCATGGAAGGCATCCGAATAGTTAAGCTTCTGGTAGGAGACAACGGGATGGATTTTTTGAAGAGATATTGAGGCCTGGATAAAATACCCATCGATAGTCCCTTCAGAAAATTCCGCGGGATTTTCTATGTCTCCTCGAGTATATTCTCCCAGCACTTGTAAACTCTCCGTTCTCCATGTCACATCCACACACCGAAGAACGGTTTTTCTCTCGTTTGCCGAATCGAATTTTCCTTTGTAATACGAATAGGCCACCTCCAAACTTTGAGAGAGAGACCAAACAAAACGTCCCCCGATGCCCTTGTTCACATTATTGTCAATAAACTGCTGTCCCTCACTCAAATTCATCCCTTCCGAGAGACCGTTGCCTGCAAATAGCTCATACACAAAGCTGCCGATCCGTCCTTCAATAACAAGGCCGATATCTCTCCAATTTAAGGGAAAAGAATGGGCAATATTCAAAGGTGTATGGATTAAAAATGTTTCATGCGGGCGGTTATGTTGATTGTATTTTCCAAAGGGCACCAGATAAAGGCCCAGTTTCAATCGAAATGATTCCGAGGAGAAAAACCTGAGCCAAGCTTGTTCCGCTTCGATCTGCCCTTCACTCAAACGCAGTTCCGCCAAATACCCGATACCGGAAGTAAAGGCGCCGGAAAAAATGAGCCCTAACTGAACATTCTGAAACGTGTTGTTTTTTTCGACTGTCTTCAAATCTCTTGAATATTCAAAAGACAGGTAGCCGTTGGTTTCTCCCTCGACACTTTGGAACGACACAAAAAGGACAAAGACAACAGCAAAAACTATTTTTTTCATATCAGCGTGAAAATTCGCATGTATTCTTTTTTTTCCGTCAAACTGACTAAATTTTCTGGAATAAATCCTTGGTCGCACCGCATTGAGGGCAGGTCCAGCCCTCAGGGAGGTCCTCGAAAGACGTCCCCGGATCGATCCCATTCTCTGGATCTCCCTTTTCGGGATCATAAACATAACCACAGGCAGTACATTCCCATTTTTCCATTGTTCCCTCCTTAAAAAATATGATGGGCTCTATCCTTCTTCGAGGACATGCTTTTCGTATTCCTTCTCCAGTTTTAACTTATGCTCTTTTTCTTGCTCAATAAAAAAGTCAAACATTTTTTTTAACTCATCTGAATTTACGGCGGCCTTCATACCCGTGTAGAGCTCGACGGCCTGCTGCTCTTTCTTGGCGGCAAATATAAGGAGATCCTGAAAGGTCATATCAGGTGTAGTAGGTTCCTCTGTTAAGAAATCGCTGATCTTCAAATCGACAACTTTATGTGTTTCCAGGTTTCCGATATCTACACTTGTGATGCCTTGGAGAAGTTCTTTGTGCTTGTTTTCTTCAGCCTGAAGCTCGAGCAGCAGCTTTTTTAATCCCGGCGTTTCTGAAATTTCACTCATTTCACCGTATGCTTTGCAAGCATCTTCTTCTCTTTTAATAGCAAATTGAATAATGTCTTCAAAGTTTGAATTATCCATTTTTACTCCTCAATTGAATCCTAAAAATTATAAATATATATATCTCAAAGAATCCTTATTATAAAGAAACCCTATTCCCCTTGCAACAGAACAGTCGTGTTCTTGCTTTTTTGGGCTGTTTACTTTATCATGCGGTTTCAAAAATGAATACAAAAGCCATTGCCTACTTCATCCTGGGTTGGTTTATTCCAGGTCTGGGACATTTAGCCTTAAAGAAGTTCAAGAGAGCTCTCTTCTTCTTTGTGGCCATTACATCCATGGCCGTATTAGGTCTTTTAATGGGTGGTCGAGTCTATTCATTTCAGACAGAAAATCCTCTAACAATACTGGCATTTTTTTCGGATATCGGGACAGGAAGCCTTTATCTTCTAGCAAAAATGTTTTCTTTCGGACTTGGCAATTTGAAAAATATCTCGTTTGAATTCGGTACAGCTTATATTGCAGGAGCCGGTCTTTTAAATTTTCTAATTGCTCTTGATGCCTTCGATATCGCGGCAGGGAAAAAGAACTGATGTTTACAAGCCTTTTTGTTTC
>Ga0114920_10001501_pt1 | contig 10720 bp, 8 predicted proteins | sample ChitaG_FD_88683 | JGI IMG/M metagenome (GOLD analysis project Ga0114920, IMG submission 88683) | Deep subsurface microbial communities from South Pacific Ocean to uncover new lineages of life (NeLLi) - Chile_00310 metaG | ecosystem: Environmental > Aquatic > Marine > Oceanic > Sediment ...
ACCGGAAACGTGTATGTCCAGTTCTTTAACCTCTCCTTCAGCCTTGAATTCACCGGAGCCTGAGAGTCTGAAAGAAAACTCGTCACCCTGCAGTCCTTCGACTTCGATTGTGCCGGATCCGGAAGATTCGACAGCATCGATCCTGGGGACCGTGATTATGATGCGGCAGTTGTGACGGGATGAGTACGACCCCTTGGAATCGATCCGAAGCGTCCGGCCGCGGACTCTGGTACGGATACAGTCTATCAGGTTGTCGTCGAACGTGACGGTCAGTTTCGTGTCGTCGCCGACCTGCACGTATATATCGAAAGCACCTCTGCTTTCGATTCTGGTGAAATCACGTACTTCCCTGTCCTCGGTTACCAGGTCACCTGACCCCTTTTCCCCCTTGTTCCAGAACCACCAGTCGGCGGTCATTGCGGTCGTTGCGAACATACATGTCACCAACAGGACCGCAAGTGTAATCCACAAGCGTGACAGCTTCTTCATATCAACACCTTCCTATTCTTTGTTCTTGTACCTGCTTAGAAGAGGTACGAGTTGAACGGACGGAAGGTTGCGTTGAAGATGGAAACTGTTATTGAACCTGATAAAGATTATACGTATGATCGCACGGTTATCGATCTGAGTTTCTTTCTGCCCGGGTGTTTTGCTGAAGGGATAAAGAAGTCGGGTCCCTCGGGTCGTCTCATGCGGATGGTATAGTCCTGGCAGGCCTGGCAGCGACGGATCTTGCCTGCTGCCTCCCGCTTGATCCGGCGTCGTCGCCGGTGAGCCGGCGGAAACACTGGCCTTATGATGATCTTGTGTCCTTTCGACGAATCCTCGCTGTCGATGAACTTTACACCTTCGATAACCCTGTTCGTGTCCGGTTCATACAGTGTAGCGCCGGGACATTCAATGAAGGTGTACTGGTCGGTTTCATCCATGTCAAAGAAGGGCTGGGAGTAAACCTGTCTGTCAGCGTTGCAGAGGGGGCAAAGCCATACTCCGTTTCTGTCTACAAGGAGGTGTCCACAGTTAATACATGTTTGTCTGTTATTCATCGCCCGCCTTTTGTTTCCAGTTGTTCTGCCAACTCCCAGAGCAAAGGGACTGCCACGTCGACCCGGGCCGGCTAACTTGTGCCTATACAACACCTTGGGCTGTTTCAAGTAAAATTCGCATTCTGAGACATCATGCCCGCAGAAGGGGAAGCTGTCTACAGAGTATGGGGGCTTCAGCCCCTGAAGAGCAAGAAGAGCGAGCACAACGTGACTGTCACTGGCAGGACGGCTACAAATGAGCAGGGGAGAAAAAGCGTGGCCAGAAAGGCCAGGCCGATAGACGGGATGACAAGGTATTTAAGACTAGAGAAAGTGAGTTTGGCCAGTTTAGAGATAATAAGCACTATGATTACAGTCAGTACCAGATAGGCGGCCATCAAGCCATGCTGGCCAAAGTTGTCGACCACAAAGCCCTTGATGGAGCTCAGAATGTCGGAATACTCCTCGGCCGCAACTGTTGCGTTGTCAGCGGCTTCCATGGCCTGGTTGAGGATGTTAGAAGTTGGCATCGTAGCTCTCTTCCAGTGGTTCGATGGTCAACGAGGACTCACCGACACGGGTCAACCCCACCATCCGGTGCGTGAGGAAATTCTGTGTAGTAATCCACTTGTGAGAGACATCCATTATTTCCTCTTGGTTGACATCGCTGACCCAGTCGAGGACTATCTGATCTATCTGCTTGTCTTCGACAATCACGTCATCCATGATCAAGACGAATTTGACTTTCATGCCAGCCTGTCCCATCTGAAGTTTCTTGTTTGCTGTCAACAGACTGCAACGTGAATGCCGCCTGACGGGGGCACGTCTGGGTACACCTCTAAGTTGCTGGCAGGTCATAGGTTACATAGGATTCTGTGCTGTTTTTGATCAGGGGGGAACAGGTTTCCCAGTGCGGTTTCAATAGAATGTATGGGGGCTTTCCCAGTGGGTATGGGCTAAGATAATCCCCGGCAGCCGCTTGTGCTGCCGGGGTAAATCGTATTGCGGTTTTCTAGTTGTGGATAGACATACCCCTTGGACTCCTCTCGGAGAGCCGGTCTGGCAGACTCCACGGTTGATAATAACGGTGGTGAACAGCCGCGCATCCGGGAGATTCTCCTCGTGCGCGCTTCATCCCTGAAGCAAATCCGGCTGAAACCCGAATGGAAGCAAAAGTCAGAGTCCGTTGTGATGTGGCTAATCCCTTCGGTTCTCTTTCCTCGCTATCCGCCAGTATGCCGGGATCATCGTTGATCCTCAAGCCAACGGAAAGCCTTCATCCATGCACAACCCTCCATCGGTTAATGGTCCCATGGCGGTCATGGGGATGTGAGATGGGGCAGGTTTTGTTCAACTCGTTTTCTGCAATTAACGGTACGCGTGAGGCACGTACCGCTCAGTCGGGAGATATCGATCCCCTCCTGATCGATATAAATATACGGGTCAGCATCGATTCTGTCAAGCAAAACAGCATGTTACCTGGTGACGGCGAATCCAGCGGTTATCAACCAGCAGCGTTCGTTGTCACATCTGCTCAGAACTCAAAGCCGGCGTTAAAATAGAACCGGTCGGTATCGCTGTCGACAGCGCCGTAGCCTAGTTCGAAGGGGCCGATGAGTGTTTCCACGGCCAGAGTCAAACCCCAGCCATGGCGAAGGTTCCTCAGCTTGATCTGGTCAGAACTGGTGTAGACCTCGCCAAAATCGTAGAGGGCGAAAAGATAGAACCAGAGCGGAAGTCTCAAGCGCAGTTCCTGGTTGACCAGGATTATTTTGTCTCCAGCCTGTTGGTTGGTGCGGAAACCACAGAAGGAGTGACAACCACCTGCGTAGAATTTCTCCGATGGCGGCAAGCCTGTGCGAGAAATGCCGATTGAGAGTTTTGGGTGGTAGTTGAGGTGGCGTCCGAAAGGAAAGTATGCCTCAAGGGATGAGAAGAACTTGGTGAACTCGACATCGCCTCCGAGCGCCTTCCCTGTTATCTGCAGTTCAAAAAGATGCTTTTTGCCGGTTTGAGGGAAAGGCATACGATTGAATGTTTCGACAAGCGATTGCAAGTTGATAGATCGAAGTCCGAATTTCTCCTCTGTACCGTGGCGTGTATCTGTCGACCTGACTTCTTCAAACGTGAGACCGCCACTGACCGTGCCCAGCCGTGCAATCTGCTGCCCTACGCGGATTAGACCACCATATCGCTTTTCTTCACGTATCCCCAGGGCGGTCTTTCCGCCGTCAAAAATGGCGCGATCTATTCGGTTGTGATAGAGTCGGATTTGTGCTGTCAGATAGGTGGAGAAAATGCGGTGGGCGCGGAGTTCGGTAAAGTGGTTCTGGCGGTCGTGTCCATACTGGCCGTGAATCAGGTATTCCATGCCGATACCGAAAATGTTATCATCGAGCAGTTCCAGGAATTCTTCCGACTCGTATTCGTCGTGCCAGTGCCAACCCAGCCGAAGTTGCGTGTAATACTTCTCCTTGACACCTATTGTCAAAATCCCACCGCTGTCCCAGGGCATCAAGTCAAGTGTCACGCGCTCGAAGAGGTCGGTACCGTATATATTTGCGATGCCTTTCGAAGCCTTGCGAGTAGAGTATGGTTCGCCTTTTTCAAGAGGGAAGTATGATCGCACCAGCCAATCCTTGGTTCGTCTGTTGTGCTTGACGTCGATGCGCCGGATTATCGCTTCATCGATTGTGATCGTGATCATGTAGTTTTTCCAGTCGATAGCGACCTCACTGATATTGGCCAGATCGTAGCCATCGGCCTTGTACAACCCAATAAGCCGGTTCAGACCCTCTTTCAGACTGTATCTGTCAAGTATGGAATCGCCGGTGACAAGCTCCCCCGCGAGGATGTGGTTGTCATAAATGCTGTTGCCGATTAAACGAAAGGTGACATCTGATGACTGAAGCGGTTCATGCAGCTCTACGGTGAGTTGAACTGAGTTGCCTGCCTGGTTACCGCCGACAGTAGTATTTACGTCGGGTTCGATTTCGGCGGTGAGATCGAACAAATCATGCTCCCGTGTCACCCGTTTCAGTTCACTCAGTAGCTGCCGACGGGTGAGGGTTCTTCCCAGGAGTCGGGTACTGACATTGTCTGCCAACTGCCGGTTATCGGTGATAACATTCAGCCGGTCGATGCTGTAGGCGGTTGTGTCCGCCCTGGATTGCAGCAGGGAAATGATACTGTCGGCTGCTTTCTGTCCGTAATGGTAACCGATCTCGATAATACTGTCTTGATCTCTAAAGTCCATCATGGAATAGTTGTCCGGGCAGGGTGCGATCACGAAGTCAGCTCGATCCAGTTGGTCAGCAAGTTTATCGGCGGTCATGATGCTGGTCACCTGGCTGGCGATGTCTAAGGGTGTTGTCAGCTCTTCTCTGTCACGCAGCGGGCTGGTTGTGTTCACGGCAATGACAATGGTTTTCGTGTCCACTAATTGTCGTACGACATCAACAGGCACCGGTGTTACCATGCCACCATCCATCAGAATCCGTGTTCCCTGTTCGATTCCGGTGAAAGCGAGCGGGAAAGCCATTGTAGCTCGCATGGCGTCGGCGAGAGAACCATGATCAAGAACAACCTCCTCGCCGGAAACAAGGTCGGTAACGATTGCCCTGAACGGGATCGGGAAGAGATTGAAGTCCCCACCTGCCAGATAGTTCCTTTTGCTTGTAAGAAAAGTAAGGAGAGATGTCATTTCCTGTCCACTTGTCCAGCCCTGGGGAATCTGTGGTGTATATCCGTCAAACCGGATTGACAACAGATGGCGTTCTCGCCCCTGGCGTTGAGTGACCAACATGGACGTGCGCGGCGGTTGATTGCTGAAAAGAGAGCCGAAGTCAAACCTCTGAATGATCGCAGTCAATTCCTCGGATCGGTAGCCGCAAGCATACAGACCGCCAATGACACCGCCGATGGAGGTCCCGGCAATGGCGGTTATCTCAATTTCTCTCTCTTCGAAGGCACGTAGCACACCGAGCGAGGCTAACCCTCGGGCACCACCTCCGGACAGGGCGAGCTTGACCTCTAATGGTTCGTTATCTGACTCGGGATCGATGCCGTCCAGCCCGCCGACGACTATTGTTTCGCCGGCAAAAAGCTTTGGGACGAACAGCATCAGTACAAGCAGCATTTCGGCAGCAAGAGATTTCACTTGCTAAACTTGTTCGGTCGTAGATTCCTTACATCTGGCATTATTCACGAGGTAATAAAGCGTGACAATCACGCGTACGGAACTAAAAAAAATCCGTTCTCTCCGCAACAAGAAGGGACGGCTGGAGCGGGGACTTTTCGCTGCCGAGGGCGTCAGGCTACTGGAAGAATCGCTGCGTCATCAATTCCTTCCCGTGGTTATCTACTACACTCCTGCGCTCCTGTCGGAGCGAGGGATGGCTCTTGTGGATAAGTTTCGATTCAAACGCATACCTGCAACAGTGATATCGAGCAGGCAAATGCAGTTGGTGGCTGATGCCCGTACCTCTCAGGGGATTCTCGGTGTTTTTCCGATCCCTTCTGTGGATCTGGCACAACTTTACAGGCGGCAGTTCCGTAGAGTATTGCTGTGTGAGAGCTTGTCCGACCCGGGTAATCTTGGAACACTGGCTCGTTCCGCTCTGGCGTTTGGCTTTGAGTTGGTGCTTTTGGCGGGAACCTCTGCTGAGGTATACTCCCCCAAGGTTGTTCGGGCTTCAGCAGGAGCCATATTCGGACTGAAGGTTGCCCGTATACGACTTCCCGAATTGCTTGAATTTGCCCGGATGGAGGGTTTCAAACTGGTGGCGGCAACAGGGAACGGTCAAACTGATGGCATGGAGTTGAAATCAATCGTTGATTTACATAAGTTGATTGTGGCAATTGGTTCAGAAGCTAAGGGGTTGTCATCGGGGATTGTTGAAAACTGTGACCTGCTGTGGCGTATCGATCACACCAAAGCGGTGGAATCACTAAACGCGGCGGTAGCCGGGTCGATAATAATGAAGCAGGTCTTCGACAGGTGGTGAAATAGAACTTATGCGATATGCGAGAATAGGATTGCTGTTTAGTCTGGCCAGCCTGGTACTGACCACTGCCGGTGTTTGCCAGGAGATCTTTGAAAAGGATGGTCTCTATACAACCGGAGAGCTTACGGTCAGTACTTGCATAGGTTCGCAGAAGAAACTGGTAATACAAGCTGCAGCCAGCCTGAGTGGGCGAGTTGAAATTGGAACCACCCAACAGCCTGAGATTACTGTCACATATACAAAGCAGTCGAAGACCGACAACCGCTCCAAGGCGATTGACTATATTGATCTTGTATCCATCTCTCTGGACAGCCTGCCCGAATATATCCGTCTGCAACTCCGGGCTCCGAATCCGGCACCGTGGGACAAGGAGATTGAGTCGGGAATGATCGTTGCGTTGGTGACAGTGCCGGAAGACTTTTTTGTCGAAGTGAAGGCGACCTACTTTGATGTCACTGCTCGTGGGCCGCTCACAGGACTGGTTGTTCCTTCGTCGTTGGGCCGAATGGATGTTTCGCATGTCGATGGTCGGTTGGAGTTATCAACAGCCAACCGGCGCGTGAAGCTGGAAGATATCAGAGGCATAATCAGCGTTTCCACGACCAATTCCTCCATCGTGGCGCGTGAAATTACCAGTGACAGGGGTGTGGCGAAATTCCGCAACGATGGCGGAGATATCAAGATAATGGGGCTCAGAGGTGAGGCTAATGTCAAGAACCGATATGGCCGGATCAGTATTGTCGATTTTCGGCCCCGCGGAGAAAGCAGTTTTATTCGCGGTTCCTCCGGGCCGATCATTCTGGAGATCAGCGAAATGTCCTCTGGCCAATTGGTGGTCAGCAACCGGCACGAGGATATCGAGATTACCATTCCGGATACACTACAGGCGTTTTTCTCCCTGGCAGTGAGCGAAGAGGGGATGATCGAAGTAACCAACTTCCCGTTCAAAACTGACCTTGTACAGCGTGACCGTCTGAATCTCCTTGCCGGAGACGGTCCGGTGGAAATCAGCGGTTCAATTCGAGGGCGTGGGAACATCTACATCAGGGGTATTAGAGGAGACTGACATTGAGCATCGTCACTCGCAAGCTGGTGTTATTGCTGCTGATTCTCGTTCTATTGACAGCCGTACAAGCACGGGCAGAGGCGATCAAGCGGATAGCTGTGCCTGTAGACGTTTTCTACTATCAGCCGGCAGCATCCGTTTTTGGCCTTGAGGCTGCCTGGATAAATCCAGCCGTACTGGGGAGATTCGATGCGTCTGACTTTCAACTCATGGCAGACTATGTTGACGGTGATTATGGAAAAAGCTGGGGGACAGTCGCCGGGCGTGATCGTCTGGCGATAGCCTATCGCTACATATTCAATCCCACCGGTTCCGACTACGAAGAATATGTATTTGCAGGAGGAGTCGCAACCGGTGAGAAAGCACACCTTGGCGTCTCCTACCGCTATTTCAAGGCCGGGCCGGACCTGTACAATAACCGGCATTTCTGGACTGTTGGCCTCGGAAGCAGGGCGGGCGGCAGGTTCAGTTGGGCAACGGTATTCTCCAATCTCAACCGAGGGAAAGTCAACGGAGAACGCACTGAAACAGAACAACGCTATTCAGTTGCCTACCGTCCTGTTGGGCAAAAACTGACCCTGGCGGTAGACATGTTTCTGTCAACGAAGACCAGATTAAGCAACGCGGATTATATATATCATGCTGAGTTCGTCCCCATAGAAGGTTTGTTTGTCAATGGATATATCGATTCGGACAGGAACTTCCAGGTTGGACTGAGAGCCAATCTGCTGAAGTATTTTGTCGGGCACAAGAGCCGGTTCGACAGCAAGGGACACGGCGGCCACACAACTGCCTTTGTAGGAACCACGAGCCTCAGGCAGGCTTCTTTGATACCGGAACCGGGAAGACGTCTGACTCTGCGCATGAGTGGTCGACCGGCAGAGAACCCGCCACGCCCTCTGTTTGGGCCCAAACGGACGCCATTTGTGCGGCTCATCACAGCCATCTATCGGGCTGCCGATGATTCATCCATTCGTGAAATGGTTGTCAGCTTGCAGCGGTTATCAATCGGATTCGGCCAGGCCCAGGAACTGCGGGAAGCGCTGGCGTATTTCAGGGAGAGGAACAAGCGAGTTGTCTGCCATCTTGGTTCCCCCGGCAATATTTCGTACTACATCGCCACGGTCGCCGATGAGATCCATATTGCACCCGTGTGTCAACTTCGACTAACCGGTCTTCGGGCTGAGCTTACGTTCTACGCCGGAACGCTGGACAAACTGGGAGTGAAGATTGATCTGCTCAGGATTGGTGACTACAAGACGGCTGCTGAAAGATACACGCATAAAGAGGCCAGCGAAGAGAACAGGGAGCAGGTTAATCGAATTCTCGATGATCTGTATGGTCAGTTCGTGGCTGATATTGCGGATGGCCGGAAAATCTCTGCCGATTCGGTCAGGACGATTGTGGACAATGGACCATACACATCTGCTGAAGCACTGGAATACGGTCTGGTTGACCGGTTGACCTACCGGGATGAGCTGACCACGAACTACATGAACCCGATGCGGGAGATCTCATTTAAGCGGTATCTGGCTGATACTCTGCTCAACGACGGTTGGCCGGCCTTACCGGTCCTGGCGCTGGTGGTTGCCGAGGGTGAGATAGTTCCAGGTGGCGGTGGCACATCAGTGTTTGACATCCCTGGCGGTGTCACGGCTGAGCCGCTTGCGCGGGCTTTTGATCGAATCAGGCGCAATCCGAATGAAAAGGGAGTTGTTTTTCGGATCAACTCGCCGGGGGGGGCGGCGCTGGTGAGTGAAGACATTTATCGCCATGTTTACAAAGTGTCGCAAGAAAAGCCGGTTGTTGTGTCAATGTCAAACGTGGCGGCTTCCGGCGGGTACTATATTTCCATGTCAGCTGAGAGGATTGTTGCGACCCCGGCTACTATCACCGGCTCTATCGGTATTTACGGTGGCAAGGCGGATCTCAGTTCGCTTTATGAGAAGGTTGCGCTTGGTAAGGAGTTGTACACGCGGGGGAGGTATGCCGGGATGCTGAGTACTATTCGTCCGTTCACCGAAGAAGAGCGGGCAAAGTACTATTCGCATCTTGAGGCTTTCTATGACCATTTCGTGGGCCTTGTGGCCAACAATCGTTCCCTCTCGGTTGATTCTATCGACGCGCTTGGGCGGGGGCGGGTTTGGACGGGCCGTGAGGCGCTGGCCAATGGTCTGGTAGACGAACTCGGCGGGCTGAAGCAAAGCCTCGATTTTACGGCCGATCGACTGAATCTTGACGACTATCGAATTGCCATCTATCCTGAGAAAAAACCGCTCTTTCTTCTGCCCGGTCGCAGGTTTCTTGCATGGGTTGCCGGGGTTTTTCACTCCGGGGGATCGATCGAGAGTTTGCTGGCCAGTCAATCAAGCCTTCTGGGTGATGAGTACCTCTTTGCCCGAATGCCATTTGATATTGAAATCCAGTAGATACTCTCTTTGGGAAACAGAAAAAAGACCCGCCATTATGGCGGGTCTTTGTCCACTTAGTCGCTGTAGCCGACATATTGCTGATGCCAGCCGATGCGCTGGAAGACTCGCACGACAGGGGTTTCCGGTGGGAGTTTGCTCGGGTCGTCAAGATCGGTGTCATATTGCCATATTCGGTTAGGCGGGGTATAATAGGTGCCGTTCCAGGTGCTGTTGGCCTGTTCAGAGTACCAGAGATTCACCATTGATCCGGTCCAGTTGAAGTCTTTGCCACTCCATACTTCAAGGAAACGTGGCAGGTTTTCAAAGCCGCCGTTGTAGTCGCCGGAGGTGGTTTCGATATTACCTGTCATTACGGAGGCGTTTACTGTCGTATTGACTGCGATTCTGGTATCCTTGGATCCGGAACTGAGAGCATCATCCCAGGAGCCTGACAGGAATGTCACCGCGTCCCCCATGATCGCGGCCGGTTTCTTATTCACCGAGTTGAAATCGCCGTTAGTGTAAATAGGGTTTTCAGATGCGATTGTCAGAGCATCATCCAGTTCGGAGCCGTTGTTGAGTCTGAGGACAGGGAAGTCCCCCCCTGATGCTGTCTGGGCAACATAGAGTACGCCGTTCGCCGGTTCGTAACTTTCGTCATACATTTTTCCGACATCGAATTCTATGACATCGACCCACTCGCATTCGCGGCCGTCGTAGAACTGATCGCCGGTGAAGGAGATAATTCCTTTGGTGGTCATGTCGGCCGTGACATTCACCCATGCACCGCCCGAGTACTGGAAGGCCTGGCCATCGATGATCTTCAGGCTGGCTTTATGTTCGTACGAGTCGGCATTGCCTCCTGCTCGCTCGATTATCTTGTGGGGATTGCCACTTGCGGCGGTCAGCGGCAGGCTCAGCGGGCTCTGGCCGTGAGCAGCGTCCTGTACGCGCCCCTGCCAGCGGGCAACAGACGAATCGTACCAGTGAGCATCGGTCGCGTCCAGCCAGTCGGAACCTTCTTTCATCGACACGTAGTTGCCGGTGGCGTCTTTGATCAGTACGTCACCGGCGCCCGCACCACCGGCTCCTTTCCTGCCGTGTAAGATATCGCCGCCAGCCGTGACGTAGCTGTCCATCTTGAGGGTGTTCCCTGACTGCAGGTACATGTCGCCGTTGGTGTGGATGCGGCCCGTCAAAGTCATATCAGGG
>Ga0114920_10001503_pt1 | contig 10717 bp, 13 predicted proteins | sample ChitaG_FD_88683 | JGI IMG/M metagenome (GOLD analysis project Ga0114920, IMG submission 88683) | Deep subsurface microbial communities from South Pacific Ocean to uncover new lineages of life (NeLLi) - Chile_00310 metaG | ecosystem: Environmental > Aquatic > Marine > Oceanic > Sediment ...
ACCGGAGAAGGCTGCCCGCCGTAGCCTCGTGCGAAGGCGGGCTATTTGTCATTGATAAAATTAAAATCCAACCCTCGCTTTTCGCTCCGCTTCAAGCTTCGGCTGGCGAGCCTGGCTGTAAAACAGAACAAAGCTAATTGGGTACATATTCCCCGTTTACCGGAGAAGGCTGCCTGCCGTAGCCTCGTGCGAAGGCGGGCTATTTGTCATTGATAAAATTAAAATCCAACCCTCGCTTTTCGCTCCGCTTCAAGCTTCGGATGGCAAGCCAGCCAAAGGAATTAATACATTTTTAATAAAAGAACGAAGGAGTTCCGCCGTCCCGTCCGCCGGAGTTTAAGCGAAGACAGAGCTTTAATTTTCTCTATACTTCTAATAACATATTTATTCATGAAATACGTATACTTGCTGCAAAGCATCTCCCACCCCAATCAGCGTTACATCGGACAAACATCAAATGTTAATGCCCGCCTGAAAGATCATAACGAAGGCCGGTCCCCACACACATCTAAATTCAAACCATGGAAACTGGTCACCTATCTCGCGTTTTCTGACGAATCGAAAGCTGCTGAATTTGAGCAGTATCTCAAATCAGGGTCAGGCCGAGCTTTTGCGAATAAAAGGCTGTGGTAATGACTTAGCAGATTTTCGGTGGGTCACTCATTGGTCACGATTTAGAAAAAATATTGTAGCTTATTCACAATTCAACGTGCTGTTGATACCTTTCTCACGGCCAGCCAGTCAGTAAAAAGGGGCGAAAAGATCGTGAAAGAAAAGGAACTCAAGATGATTGGGATGACCTATGTCAATAAATCAATACCCCCCTATTTCTTACCAATAACATTGCCATACTAATCAAACTATAGTTTAAAAATAAAAACAGTAGTTATTAAAATAAATCGATTGTTTATTAATAAAAACAATAGTTGACAAAACAAATCTATTGTTTTATTATCTATGCAGGTAAAAACTGGAAAGATGGAGAATTTGTTATGCGGCCAATTGTTTCTGAACAGGACCCTTTACGCTATCCATTGAACGGACTTTTCGGCACCCGAGCCCATGTGAGACTGCTCAGAGTCATGGCGAATGAGGTTGAAGGCCCTCTTACCGCTACGGATGCTGCCAAACGTGCTGGGCTAACTGTACCTGGCGCTCAAAAAGCACTAGAAAGACTCTTTAGGTCGGGTTTCATCTCCCGTGTGGGAGGCGGTCGAAAGCACCAGTATGAAATTCGTTGTTCGGACAGACTCGCCAAGATCACGGTAGAGCTGTTTCAGGCGGAAAAGGATCAATATGAACAATTGCTCACCACGATCAAAAAGGAAGCCAAAAACCTTGCACCGCATCCATACGCAGTATGGATTCAAGCGTTCCCGAAGGAAATCGGAGAGCCGCTTACATTAGGGTTGCTGCACGAATCTCGCCATCTGACAAATTGCGTTCGTCAATTGCGGACTAAACTCAATCAGTTGGAAAATGACTTCAATATTACGATTGAACTTGAAGGCTATACAAAAGCGGATATTTCCGATCTAAAGTTTGATGACGTTACCGTTCTGTATGGGATCATGCCATCACCGGACAGCCCTACACGGCAGCAGACAAAGCACCCCTTGACACACAGGGAAAAGGATCGACGGTTGCACGTACTATCTCGTAGGTTGGCCAAAGCCGTCGAGCAGGATACTTCTCTCTTACGGCGCGCAAAAGAGCATATCGATCGTTTGTTAAAGGAAGATCAAGGAACGGCTACAAGAGATTTAATGGAGTGGCGTGACATACTCGATATGTATTCCATTCAACGTCTGTCCCGGTTTTTCACCTCATCCAGCGAACGAGCCAATCGCCTACGCCAGAGCAACCCCTTTTTTGCCATTTTAAGCTTCGATGAACGGGCTCAACTGGTCAATGGCTTGGAGGATAATAATGACACGCGATCAACTTGAACATGCAATCCGGGCAGCCTGTGATGTCTCAAAGGATACCGAGTTATGGATATTCGGCTCTCAAGCGATTTTAGGAGAATTTCCAAACGCGCCGGAAAGCCTTCGTGCCTCAATCGAAGTTGATGTCCAGCCGAAGAATCTACCTGAAACCGTTGATTATGTCAATGGTACTTTGGGTGAATTGTCAATGTTCCATCAAACACATGGCTTTTATATCCATGGAATACTCATTGAATCCGCACAACTTCCCAATGGTTGGGAACAGAGAACCGTATCAGTCAGTGACCCAATATCGACTCGCGGTAATACAGGGTTGTGTATTGAGGCGCACGATCTTGCTGCCAGCAAGCTTGCAGCCTACAGGGAAAAGGATAGAGAATTTGTTCGCTTACTCCTTATTGAAAAAATGATTGATGAAAAAATCCTTAAAGAATAAGCTCACTAAATGTGAAAAAGCAGCTACGAGAGCATCTTCTTCATTGGGTAAAAATCACCGCAGAGGAATTGCAAGGATTGGAATAAAGCCAGCAATCGTGCTCAAATTAAAGACAAATGGATCAATTTTGTGATACAATATCCAGAAAAGACTGAAATTCAGACCGATGGCCGGGTCAGAAAATGGGCAAAGATACAAGAGGTTGATAAATATCTTCGGGTGATCTTATTGGAAGATGGTGAGACAATTCATAACGCCTTTTTTGATCGGTCTTTTAAGGAGGATTAAGGTATGAAAGTAAAATATTTTTCTGATACGGACACAGCTCATGTGGAATTTACGGATAAAGATGTCTATGAAACAAAAGAGATAAGTGAAAATGTCTATATAGACCTTGATGAAAAAGGCAATATCGTTAACATGACAATTGAACATGCAAAAGCTAATGCAGGACTGTGGGAATTTTCATATCAAGAGATGTCTCGCCAAACTGCATAAAATGCCGAACATCAGCTTGGAGAAGGATGCTCATTATTATCGTTTTTGTAAAACTCTCGCTCAATCAGAAGTCTTTCTGACTCTTCCTTTGCTATTTTTTCTGCCATCTCCAGCGCGAAAGCCAATTCAAAGACATCCATATCAAAAAAGCCGTCCATTGTATTCACCTCCTTTCTAAATGCGAAAAGGCCGCCGATGAACTTGGCAGCCTTTTCTAAAAACGGTTGTTGAGCGTAAACATCATCAATGTGGGCAAAGAGTAAATAGTGGCCCCCCGCCCCCTATAAAAAATGTAGATTCAATTGACTTCCTGCTAATCCGATAGGCAGGCCAAAGCGATATTTTTGGGCTGAAATTTGAATACGAATATGATGGAAAGGTTGAATGGCTGGTGGCGGGCTAAATCAGGCAGAATTTTGGATCATGAAAACAGGATAAATTGGGGGAAAATAGACACAGGGATGTATTCAAAAGGGTGGATAATAATATTTGCGGACGATATGTTAACGAAATGACCATGATGCGGATTCAGGAAGGCAAACTAATGCTTTTAAATTGAGTGAATTCTCTGAGGCATACTGGGCTATAGGGTAAGGTGAGAATGTTTGAATACGGGGCTTCTGGCGGCTTTCAGGGAAAAAAAAGATGGTGAAAGAAGTATATTGAGGAGTAGTGGGGTGGTAAAATAGAAGTATAAATCTACCAGCTCAACACTCCACTAATCCATCCGATTGCTGCTTCTCCTCCTTTTCTGGCTACAATGTTAATAACTCTCCCATGTCTAACGTGGTTTCTGAACTCATTAAGATTAGTAAAATGTTTTTCTAATTCAGTTTTTGAAACAAATATTTTATCAAATAAATTCCAATTTGATTTGATAATTTTTAAGTAATCAAATATATCACAGAACTCTAATTTTCTTTCAGGCAAATTGAATTCGTCTTTTTCATAAGGGTGTTTTGTAATTTGGTTTTTAATCCTCTCATTAACTTTCGATTTGATTTGTTCTGGTAAGTAAGAATCCCAATAATCAAATTTTGCATTGGATAAAACAGAATCAATCCTATCGCGGATATCATTCTCAACCCTCGTTATTAAATTTCCATAATCTTCATCTTTCTTTATCCGAACAACATCATCCGATTTATATTTTTCTCTCCTTGACCGATTACAAAATCTGTGGGCTAATCTTGCGTTTTCTGGTATAGTTTTCCCCCCTCTCCAATAAAACTCTATATGGTCGACTTCTGCGTCATCTGTGGATTCTATTTGTTGCTCACATATAGAGCATACAGGATTTTTTTTCCACAAGTGATTTTTTATCTCCCAAGAGAAACATCGGGGTTCGATTTTTGGTTAATAAAAAAATCATTACTAAAGCGGTCATAAAATGTCGCTACAAGGAGGATTGTAATGGGTAAAAGATGTTTTTATCAGTTCATTTGCGCATCGTCCATACCGTCGGCATTTGCTAAAAAAACCGCTTTTTCCCCTAATAACGCTCTATTTTCCTGTAGTTTCCATTATACTGGATGGATGGTTTGACAGGTGTGTCAATTACAGTTGTGCGATGGATAAGATGCTGTAATTACGCTGGTATTACATTTTACAGGAATTTAGGCTTTGCTGTAATTACACTTTCACGGCATCCCTGGGGACACAATATTAAATGTAAAATTTGTTTTCCACTGCTGGTACAATTTTTCTGATGGGCATTTTAACCTTGGTGTAAATTTGGTGTAAAATATTTTGATTTTGGTTGTGGTTATTGAAGGATGTAAGAAAGTATTTTAAAGTCTTAAAATCAAAAGGAAAGCCCGATATATCTTGGTTTGCGGAAAATACGGCGAGCCTGGCTGAAAAAGAAAGGTCAAATTTCATAAAAATTAGTATTTTCAACAATCGTTGAAACATTGATATGGGGTGAAGTATATTGACAAATGAATAATTTTACTTTAAAGTGCCGTTTCGGCATATGTTGAAATAGGCATTAAAATGAAAAAACACGAAAAAAACATTGAAAATTCTGCGAAGGCCGCCCTCCTGTCATGCCTTTCCAAAATTCCCTTCCTGAAAGTTATCGATATTCAAAAGGCGTATTGCGACAAAGACACTAAGATGGATCTTGCGGTAAAAATTGAGCTTCCCGACGGAGTCCTGCGGTTGATCGCTGAAGTTAAAAGCAGCGGTCAACCACGGCTTGCTCGCGAAGTTGGCCAAAAATTTTGAAAGTGTAGAGCACACTGGCCCAAAATTCGTGGCGGCTTTTGAGGAAATAACAGACGAAGAAGATCGTATACAGATGGAGCGAGACGCATTTGAGCGTGCAAACTATCTTTTACAGGGACTGGGTGTTGTATGAACAGTAATTTGGATCTTATCGAGGCACTCAAAGCAGAAGCAGGAATAACGAAAACAGAAGCGAGGACGGTTGTGAACCTGTTTTTTGATGAAATGTCAAACGCAATGGCGAATTATCATAACTCTATAATACGAGTCCAATCGTATCGGCAGATTAAGAAAAAGGAGGTGAAGAAGTGCAGAACGTGAAGTGGGAAGTTAAAGACGATAAACTGATTATTGAGATAGATTTGACAATGGAGTTCGGACCCTCGAAATCTGGCAAAACGATAACCATTGCCAGTACGCGGGGAAACCAAAAGATTGAGGGTACCGATGCTGTAATCGGTTTGAACGTTTACAAATATCCAGAGAACGTATGACATCCACGATTCAGCCAAGGAAATTTAAAAATAGGGTCTTGCAAACGCAATCAATTCGCAATTCCTTAATCCATGTAAAAAGGACTTTTTACATGGGCATCAATGTTGGAGGTAAAAATGCAAATATATTTAGATCGAATTATTCGAGCTGCCAAGCTTGATATTAACTTATATGAAGAAGTTGAGGCTGATAAAGGTGCGATGAGTCAGGCTATGGGAGTTGTTGTTCTTTCCAGTATAGCAGCCGGGATAGGCAGCATAGGAACAATAGGTACAAAAGGAATCATTATCGGTGCAATCACAGCTCTTATAGCATGGTATGTTTGGGCCTATATGACATATTTTATCGGTGTTAAGATTCTTCCTGAGCCGCAGACCAAAGCTGATCATGGTGAATTGTTGCGAACCATCGGTTTTTCAAGCTCTCCAGGTTTAATTCGAGTATTGGCTATTATACCTGGAATAGGCGGAATCATTTTTATGATCGCTTCAGTTTGGATGTTAGTGGCCATGGTTGTTGCTGTAAGGCAAGCTCTGGATTATCAGAGCACATTACGAGCAGTAGGCGTCTGTATGATTGGTTGGGTCATTCAAGCGATAATTCTTATGATTTTGTTTACGGTTTTAGGAGGCGGTTATTCAAAGCCCGTTTAATATACCTGCCCATTGCAAACACAGGGTAGAATGGACTGATCCTGACATTGAAACAATTTGGTTAGCAATTCATTATTGATGGCTTCGTAAAAAGTCATAAATATACTATTTTTCTGGATTCCCGCTTGCGCGGGAATGAAAATAAAGAATATATAAACAAATAGTTATAAATATCGTCATGCCCGCGAAGCCTGTCCTCGACCTGATCGGGGAGCGGGCATCCAGCATTAAAATTGACTTTTTACGAGATTGTCATTATTGATTCTTTAAAACGTAAATTGTGAGAAATGCCGGTCTGCTCATAAACAAAGAAGAATGTTCTGGTTGCTTTTCCTCCTTCTTTCTTTTTCTAGTCTATACCATTCTCTTAATTTTTTTAATCCATCTTGTCCGAGCACATCGTCACGATCAAAATAAAAAGTGATTACATTACCAAGATAATCAATCAAACTCTCCCAACGTTCAAAATAAATATAAGAAAGCCGCCGAAAATAAGCTCTAAAAAAACTTTCTAATAATTCTAACCTGTTCCCTTCCCATTCTCTTTTACTTTTATATAAAAATTTTATGACACCTACAGCTGAAATCATATCCCTTATCCCGATATGAGTCTCTTTTATTATGTCAAAAAATGGATCAACATATTTAATTTCATTCTTTTTGAAATAGTCTTCAAAGGTGCACATCTCTTCACGATCACATATCTGGCCTCCCATATTCACATCTTGTTCATGGAAAGTAACATGAAACAATTCGTGGTTTTGTTTCCGGGCCGTACCTATCCCTATCTCTTCGGCTATAAACAGCAAATAATCTTCCAAGGGTATAACTTCTTCCCCCGAATTAAAAAACCTTTCTAAAACTGGCATAAGTTTTCTCCCTGAACGTTGCCTTTTTATTGCCAGATCTCTTAATAACGGAGAAATCCTGTTTCGCAACCTAAATAGTCCTGGATCATCTAGCTGCGAAATCTTTGATATCCTATGTGGACTGATTGCACAATTAACAATTAAATATGGTAGCGCTTTTTTCCCATCATTTCCGTATTCAGCTTCTTCAAAATTACCCTTTCCATCAGGTAGACTATACAATGGTTGATATGCCAAGAAATCAATAAACCCTTCACTGTCAGGGCCTAATTTTTCAAATGATGTTAAAGCGTTATTTTTTTCTATCTTACCTCCAACTCCAGTAAATTTTATTGAATTCTTATTATAGGGTTTAGAAACCGGATCATGAAATAAACCGGATGATTTGAACGCTAATAATCTTCTATCAGGTAAAGGGATATAACATTGACGTAGATTAGCAACCGAAAACTGCGCCTTGTCATAATGTCTATCCGTCATCGCAACAATAATTTTACCCCCTCTCGTCAATATTTCATTTGCCGCCTTAGGCTTACCACAGAGAAAAATTCCTTTGTTTTCCATGATATAATCAGCAAGAGTCTTATCCCCTTTTATCTTTTCTGCAGCCAACTTTTTATTGCAAATTTCCATCTTTCCTGTTTTCTCCTCAGGCAATACCTGCATAAACACCGGTCTTAATACTCGATCATTTAACAACGCCTGTTTAACTAACTTAATCGCTTCTGAATCAGAATCGAATAATTTCACAATCTCCGGATATTTATCCAATCCTTCCTCTTGCAAATACTTATTCCATGCCATTTCTTTAATCATGCTTTTTGTTTCTCCGCATTCATTTTTTCTGCATTTCCGAGCACATTGGCTATTTGTACCAACTGTCATTTGTCCGTTATCCATCCAAAATTGATGAATTCGTAAAAAGTCTTTGAATAAACGCCGGATGGCTAAGTAAAAAGGCTCATATACAAGGCGTAGTGGTTTTTCAGGGACGAGACTATACATATAGTATGTCGAGCTCCTGAAAAACCGCTACAACGCAGTAGATGAGATTTTTTACGACGCCATCAAAATTTACACTGCAAGCTGCAACAACTCAACCCAACGTCAATTAGTTCCACCTAAAGCCTGCATAAACTGTTCTTGAAAAGAAAAGTATTATTTTGTTATCAGGACGTTAGCCAGCAATTGGGAATAAAAAATCTTCACCGATTTGCAGGCAGTTTATAAACAAGAAATTTGCCATTTTTTCAAGAACAGTTTACCCTTCGGGAGCGCCGATTTTATCCCGCCCTTGGCGGGACTGCGTTATTCCCGCCAAGGCGGGACGGTAGCGAACTACAGCTGCACGCTCGATGCCTTGCATATCCGGCAAACTCGACGCTTGCAGATTTTAGGTTCCGATTACATATATCGCATAATGTCCACAAATAATCAAAAGGGCAAATCCTGTCAAATGGATTTGCCCGAATTGAAAAATGATATCACACACAAATTTTATGGACATGATATGTTCATTTTTATAGTAGCAGAAATCGCAACCGTAGCCTTAAGAACTGGGATTTATGATATCGAAGGTTTGTTTTGGTTCTTTCTGTAAGAGAGGGTATTATTTACGAACCGATCAGGGTGTTGGCAAGAAATAATTCTCTGGAGTTTATATGCGAAGAATGTAAAGATATTGCTACACATATCTGCCAGAGATGTTGGAAAGATTGTTGTGACAATTGTCTTGAACAGCACGAATGCGAAGATTACTATGCAATGCCGATTGTTAATTCACCCAGAACAGGCGTATGCGGATATATGGGATAGAATCAACGAAAACGGCAACTCTCCCGGATAGAAAAGGTGCAAAAGGCTATGGGTAAGAAAATTTACAAACCAACCGGATCTGAAAGCTGGGCCGGCGACCCAATACTTGTCCAAAGAGCGAGAATTGTTCTCGTTCTCTCCCTCTCGAAGCGACCGCCAGGTGATCTCGTTCGCATTGTCATGGACTGGCTCGACGACGCTGATCTCTATGAGTTCTGTCACGCGTATCTGGATGACGCTGACCTGAAGTATATTCAAGGGCACTGAGAAGGGTAGCGAAAGACATAGATAAAAGAATTGATGACAATAGTTGAGCTGACCGGCAGGCTGTCACAAAAATAGTCGTAATTTTGAGATATTCCGTGAAAAGTGAATGTTGACATCCTGCCTTGCTCCTGGTAATTTTATTTAATTGGCACTGAAAAATGGACACCTCCATATGTTTCAGTCAATTGAGTTACATACACAAACAACAATTTTTGGTTCACACGCTTTCAAAAATTGAATTCAAATCATTTGAGGAAATATGAGATTTCTCTTATACAACATCCGTTACGGCGCAGGGGTCGGGAAACGTTTCCACTTTCCGGTTCCTTATAGCGGCTATTTAAAGCATACCAATGGGAATTTGCGTCATATCGTTGAGTTCATAAGATCGCTGCATCCGGACATCATCGCTTTAATTGAGGTGGACAGCGGATCTTACCGTTCAGAAAAGAGCAACCAGGCAGAAGCCATCGCGAGGGAAATGAAACACTATCACGTATATCAATCAAAGTATCCCGTTGATTCCATGGTACAGAAGATCCCATTGGTGAATAAACAAGGTAATGCACTATTGACTAATCATGCAATCAAGCGCCATAGATTTCATTATTTTCGTGAAGGAATCAAGCGACTGGTGATTGAGTTGGAGTTAAACGAATTTTCAATCTTCCTCGTACATTTGTCTCTGAAATTTCGCCATCGTCAGTACCAGCTTCAGGACCTCCATGCTATGGTCGAAAATATAGAAAAGCCGGTCATTGTTGCAGGGGATTTCAATGTATTCTGGGGTGATCGAGAATTGCAGTTGTTTACTGCGGCCACCGGGTTGAAGAATGCCAACGATCAGGGGCAACCCTCCCACCCCAGCAGATCGCCGCGCAGACAACTCGATTATATTTTTCATAGCCCGGAAATTCAAGTCAATCGTTTTCAGGTACCACAAGTTACATTCTCTGACCATGCGCCACTGGTCTGTGATTTTGAAGTCGTCACAGCATCCCAAGTTGACCACTATAGATGATAAACATGACAATGAAGAGAACATCATTAGAGTTCTACCAGACAATAAGGTATTCATAAAAAGAAAAGTGTAGTCCCCTTTCGGGGAACGGATAGAAGTCTTGCAAGGCCATCGGTAGCATTCCCTAAATATTCAATTTATTGGTCCAGCACCTCCCGTACCTTCCGCGCCAAAACTTTCGGTGAAAAAGGCTTTTCAAAGAAATTCAGTCCTGGTGCTAAAACACCATGATGAACAATGGCGTTGTCCGTGTACCCCGACATATAAATCACCTTCATTTGCGGATAGAGCGGTTGTAGCCGTTCGGCTATTTCTTTTCCGCCCATCTTGGGCATCACCACATCGGTTATCAGCAGATCAATCGATCCCTCGTGCTCTTTGCTAATCGAGGCATCTTCCCCGTGTTCAGCTTCCAGAACCTTGTCCCCTCTCAGCTTAAGAACGGTTCGCGCAAGCTTTCGAAGACTGTCATCATATTCTAAAAT
>Ga0114920_10001504_pt1 | contig 10713 bp, 12 predicted proteins | sample ChitaG_FD_88683 | JGI IMG/M metagenome (GOLD analysis project Ga0114920, IMG submission 88683) | Deep subsurface microbial communities from South Pacific Ocean to uncover new lineages of life (NeLLi) - Chile_00310 metaG | ecosystem: Environmental > Aquatic > Marine > Oceanic > Sediment ...
ATTTGACAAAGAAAGAGGGAGAATTTAGAATAACCGAGAATAGGAACATGGAGAACACGGTGACAAAAGATGATCGATTTGTGAAACAGATAACACCGAAGAGTGCGGATTTTTCTAAATGGTATTTGGAGATGATTCGCAAAGCGGAGCTCGCCGACTATGCCCCGATGAAAGGCATGATGGTCATTAGACCCTATGGTTATGCCATATGGGAAAACATCCAAAGACTCCTTGATAAGAGGATAAAAAAGACGGGTCATTCCAACGCCTATTTTCCACTTTTTATACCTGAGAGCTTACTTCAGAAGGAAACAGAACATCTTGAAGGGTTTTCTCCTGAAGTCGCCTGGGTGACATATGGTGGAAGCGAAGAACTTGAAGAACGGCTTGCCGTACGACCGACTTCGGAAGCCATCATTGGACACATGTATTCTAAGTGGATCAAATCATGGCGGGATCTGCCTGTCTTGATCAACCAGTGGGCCAATATTGTACGATGGGAAAAAGTGACACGTCCATTTTTAAGAACGACAGAATTTCTATGGCAGGAAGGGCACACGGCTCATGCCACAGAACAGGAAGCGGTTGATGAAACCATGATGATCCTGGATCTGTACAAAGAGTTTGTCGAAACAGAATTGGCCATTCCGGTTGTCTCCGGAAAAAAGTCAGAAATGGAAAGATTTGCCGGTGCATCCGATACATACGCCATCGAAGCCTTAATGTCTGATGGCAAAGCTCTACAGATGGGGACATCCCACTTTTTAGGTCAGCATTTTTCAGAGGTTTTTAATATTCGGTATGAAGATAAGGAACAAAACCTTCAGTATGTTTGGCAGACGTCATGGGGAGCCTCTACGCGCCTGGTAGGAGCCTTAATCATGTCTCATGGAGATGATTCCGGCCTGAGGCTGCCGCCGAATGTGGCGCCCATTCAAGTTGTCATCGTCCCGATCTCTTTGGGAAACTGGAAGGAAGATGTTCTTCCTGTATCCAAGGACATTGAACACAAGCTTCTTCAACTCGGATTACGAGTCAAGGTTGATGACAGGGAAGAATTTACCCCGGGCTGGAAGTTTTCGGATTGGGAGATGAGAGGAGTCCCGCTGAGGATAGAAATCGGACCCAGAGATATTAAAAACAAACATGTCATTGCCGTCCGAAGGGATACTCTTGAAAAAGAGCAGATAGGTTTTGATGTTTTGAACGAACACATCCCCCCTCTTCTTCAAGATATCCAAAAGTCACTTTTTGAGTCGGCCGTGAAGTTTCAAACTGAAAACACTCATGATGTTCAAACTTACGACGAGTTTCAGAATCTCATGGAAACTCAACGAGGATTCATCAGGACTTTTTGGTGTGGTGAATCTTTGTGTGAGAGAAAAATCAAAGAAGAGACCATGGCTACAATTCGCATTATTTTGCGTGAAAATCCTCGCGACAAGAAGGAAGGCCGGTGTGTTTTATGTGGAAAAGAGTCCAGCAAAAGGGTTCTTTTTGCCAAAGCTTATTAATTCTTTATCGGGCTTTTAGCCCATATCTTTTCTTGAGTTTTCAAGAAGAAAATGAGTGAAGAAAATTTTGAAGAGAAAAGACGGAGGATGGTAGGGGAGCAAATCAAAGCGAGGGGGATCAAAAATTCCAGCGTACTTGCGGCCATGGAAAAGGTGCCGCGGCATGAATTTGTCCCTGATAAAATTAGGTCTCACTCCTATAATGATGAACCCCTCTCCATTGGTGAAGGACAAACAATATCGCAGCCCTACATTGTCGCTTACATGACTGAGGTTCTCCAACTGGAGGACGATAAAAAAGTTCTCGAAATCGGGACTGGGTCGGGCTACCAGACGGCCGTTCTTGCCGAGATAGTCAGGGACGTTTATTCTGTTGAGATTATCGAAAGTCTTTCGAGGAGAAGCCGGGATATCCTGGCTGAATTGGGATATAAAAATATTCAGTATAAAGTCGGTGATGGATCTTATGGGTGGAAGGAGTTTGCTCCTTTTGATGCTATCATTGTAACCGCCGCTCCGCGTGTCACCCCTCAACCTCTTCAAGAACAGTTGTCCATTGGAGGGAAACTCATCGTTCCCGTTGGAGATACATTTCAAGAACTTGTGCTTATTGTAAAAAACAAGAAAGGATACACGAAAAAAAAACTTTTATCTGTGCGTTTCGTTCCGCTCGTTTCACCTCATTAAAAAGTTATGAAAAAAACTGCCGTTGTCATATTCATGTTGGTTTTCATATCAGTTTTTTTACGGTCAAAAGTGACTCACATCCGCATATTTCTTCCTGATGGAGAAACAATCATTGCTGATTTGGCAAAAACCGAAGAGGAGCGGACGCAGGGGCTCATGTTCCGTAATACACTCAATGATGACCAAGGTATGCTGTTTGTCTTTGAAGAGGAGGGACTTTATTTCTTCTGGATGAAGAACATGAATTTTGCGATCGATATTCTTTGGCTGGACAGACAGAAGAGGATCGTTCATCTTGAACTCAATGTTCCACCCTGTAAAAAAGAGCCCTGTCCTACTTATGCGCCGGATCTTCCTGCAAAGTATGTTCTAGAACTAAAAGCAGGAAGCATAGAAAGGCGGAAACTTAAATTATTTGACCAGATTGATTTTATTTTATAAGTTTGGATAATTCTATGGCCACATTTTGAGTAGCACTTTTGTCTCCAAGAAGGCCTTTGATCCTTTTAAACTCATGGATCATTTTATCCCGTTTGTCTTGGGATTCGAGGATAATTTGAGCTTCTTTGAAGATGTTTTCGGGAGTGAAGTGTTTCTGGATCAGTTCAGGAACGAATTTGGTACCGGCCAGAATATTGACGATGCTGTAATTTTTTAGCTTCATAAGGTGTATCCCAAGGTTATATGTCAAAGACGAAAGCCTGTAAAAAGCGAGAAAGGGAGTTTCCAAAAGCGCCAATTCTAAATTGACGGTGCCGCAGGACGAGAGGGCCATGTCACTATATGCCATAGCGTCATACGCGTCTTCCGAAAGAGCTGTAATGTTATTCATACTGTGTGGGATATGCTTGATTACAAGATCTTCATCAAGGTTTTTCGCTAAATTGAGTATGAACTGGACGTTATATTTCTTGTTGATTTTTTCCAGGGCTTTTATGAGGACAGGCATGTGATATCCGATTTCAGTACTTCGGCTTCCTGGAAGGACACATACAATGGTCTTTTCAGGGTTTATCCCATGCTTCCGGAAAAAATCTTCGCGCGACAGAGAGACTTCAACTTTTTTAACCAGAGGATGACCGACGTACACGGCGGGAATGTTTTTGCTGCGGTAGATTTCTTCCTCAAAAGGGAATATGAGCATCATTTTTTGGACAAATTTTTTGATTATTCTCAACCGCCACTTTCTCCAGACCCAAACGGTGGGGCTTATATAATAGAGGACAGGAATAGACAGCGTCTTCAATTTTTTAGCAAGACGCAGGTTAAAATCGGGAGAATCAATCAAAACAGCGGCGGAAGGTTTTCTTTTTTTGACTTCATTTGTAATGGAGTTGAAGATCTTTTTAATACGAGGAATGTGCGAGAGAACTTCAACGATTCCAACCAGGGCCAAGTCCTGAACGGAAAATAGCAGCTGAACTCCTTCGTGTTCCATGTGACTTCCGCCAATGCCGAAGAAATCCATTTGAGGATACTTTTTTTTAAACTCACACACGAGTTCGGCACCATATCTGTCTCCTGAATTTTCACCCGCAATGATGAGCACAGAGTCCATTAATCTCTTTCTTCCTGACCATAATAGGTGATTTCAGGCATTTTTTTCGGATCCTGCCCGAAGAAAAAAAGCCATTGGTCATAGGATTCCTGTTCATAATAGATTTTTATGGATTTCTGTGTTGATGCACTCACGACTCCAATAATCCGTGAGTTGTCAATACCTGCAAGCATACTTGCTGGAACGATCAGAACTCGCTGGAGAGATCCTTTTTGTTTTGCCGAAACCCGTTGATAGGGAAGGATGATGTTCCATTCGCCATCTTTTGTCATAGGATCTGTATACAAGCGTCGAAGACATCTTTCTTCGATCAATTCGTCCATAGTTTTGGGAAAAGCTCCGGGTTTTTTCATTTGGAAGAGGCGGATGGCTTCGACATACTGTTTTCCCCGGAAAATGAGTTCTTCTTCTTTTTCTCTTTGTATTTGAGTCTGCCAGACAGGAACAGCAACCAAAAGACCGACAATCAACACGGATATAGCAAAGAGGAGAATGATAAGAGTGTATCCTGCTGAATATGTTTGGTTTTTCTTGCTTTTAATTACCATGTATTAAAGAAAGTTCCATCCGTGGCCGTTCGTTCTGAACCGGAGAGTACATCGACAATACCTGGTATTTCCATTCCTGAAAGCATATCTTCCAGATTGAGTATTTCCGGAATTTCGATCCATGTTTCAGAGGATTGAGTGATGGGATCCATAGGGATTTCCCGCAAGTACCCTTCATCGACCAGCGTCTGCAGGGATGCAGGGTATTTCATTTTGTCGGTGTAATATTGATTGATAAGAGTTCTTAGAATATAGAGATTTTCTTTAAGGACGGCTTCGCGTCCTCTCCGTGTTGCTGTTTGGTATTGTGGAAGAGCCAGGCCAACTAATATCCCGATAAGCGTGAAAACAATGATGAGTTCGATGAGAGTAAATCCTTTTTGAGACCGTTTAAAGGACCTCGTTCTCATTGATTTCCTACCACTCCCTGTATTTGGTCTCATCGAGTGCAATTCCCGGGCTTTTGGTGTAGACATCATACACATTGTCTCCTCCCCAAACATTGGAATCCAGATCATCCTGGTAAGATCTCAATCCCCATTCTAGAGAATTTGTCATGGGGTCCCTGGGGATTCTGCGCAAAAATTTATGAATCCTTATGACTTCATCTCCCTCTTGTGATTCTTTAATTTCAATGCCTTCTACGAGGATGTCCAGATCGGGGGGGTAACCTTCGGTCTCCTCATCAAATTCAAATTTTTTCTCATCGGCCATCTTTTTGTACGCATCAATCGCCTCTCTCAGCAGCCTGAGATTCCTTTTTAGTTCGATTTCTTTTTGCCGTTTAACTGCAAATTTTGCCAGTGGAAGAGCTGCGCTGGCGAGAATCGCAACAATAGTGAGAGTGACGAGCATTTCAACGAGAGTAAACCCCCGATTTCTTTGTCTGAATGTCTTCATCTATGCTGTTATTATCGCTGGGGATTAGTACCTATTCCTATCTCGATAAGAATTAGGTTTTGAATCCCTTGAGCGGTCGTTAAAGCCTTGGTTATGAAGAGGTGTTTCTTCCAGGGCTTTTTTACTAACCCTGACTTTATTGTTTTCGTCGATCGATATGACTTTAACACGAATGGCATCACCCAGCCTCATTATGTCCCTGACATTTCGCGTGCGGTGGTGGGCAATTTCGGAAATATGCAGCAGGCCAACAATATTAGGAAGGATTTCAATGAAAGCACCGTAATCTTCTATCCGGATGACTTTCCCTGTATAATCTTTTCCGATCTCAGCCTCTTGGGTGATATCCCGAATCATCTGTTTGGCTTTTTCTGCAGCAGACGAATCTACGGAAGCGATAGTGATTTTCCCTGACTCATCGATATCGATTTTTGCTTTTGTCTCGGCAATAATTTTCTTGATGATTTTTCCTGCAGGTCCAATCACATCTCCCACTTTTTCCGGATTGATGAAAATGTTGATCATACGGGGGGCATAGGGGGAGATATCGGCGCGGGGTTCTGGAAGGGCTTCTCTCATCATTTCGATCACTTTTAATCGGGCCAATCGGGCTTTTTCTATGGCTTCCTTGAGTATATCTATGGGGAGATGCGGAATTTTTAAATCCATCTGGATGGCTGTGATCCCTTTTTCTGTTCCTGCAACTTTGAGATCCATGTCTCCAACGTGATCCTCAAGACCGGCAATATCTGTAAGGATCGCATAGCGGTCGCCTTCTTTAACCAATCCAATAGCCATTCCGGCAGTGATGGAAGTCAGAGGGACACCCGCATCCATAAGAGAAAGAACGCCTCCACAGATGGTGGCCATTGAAGAAGATCCGTTCGATTCCAGAATATCGGAGACGATTCGTATGGTATAGGGGAATTCCTCTTCGTCCGGGATGGAATTCAGGATGGATTTTTCCGCTAAAGCGCCGTGTCCGATTTCCCTGCGGCCTGGACCTCTGAGGAAAGACACCTCTCCAACGCTAAACGGAGGAAAGTTGTAGTGAAGCATGAACCTTTTATCTGCCTGCTCGATCAATCCGTCAACTCGCTGGATATCTTCAAAAGTTCCGAGAGTCACTGTGGTGAGGCACTGGGTTTCCCCGCGGGTAAAGAGCGCAGATCCATGTGTGCGTGGCAGAATGCCCACCTCGATGGAAATGGGGCGGATTTCGTCGAAAGCCCTTCCATCGACTCTTTTTTGACCTTCGACAATTAAATTGCGGACCAATTTCTTTTGAATGGCATAGAAAATGTCTTTTGTATCGTTGATTTCCTCATTGTTTTCTTCAGAGATCTTTTCCAGTAGAGACTCAAGGATCGCGCTTGTCTTTTCATCTTTTTCCCTTTTTTTCGCCGGAAACTGAATGGCTTCCAAGAGGGGAGTTGAGATGTCTTTCTCAATGCGATCGTACATATTTTGATCGATCTCCTTAGCCTTGAACTCACGTTTTTTGATATCGAGCCGGCGGAACAGATCTTTCTGTACGTTGATGATTTCATTAATCTTTGTTTGGGCTAAAGATATGGCTTGAATGATTTTATCCTCTTCGACTTCAGCACACGCGGCTTCCATCATCACAACGCCCTCTTCCGTACAGACAACGATCATGTCAAGAGGGCTGTTCTCCAGTTGGCTCCTTGTCGGATTGATGACATATTCATTGTCGACATAACCGACTTTCACGGCACCAATAGGGGTGGAAAAGGGGATATCTGAAAAATAAAGAGCAACCGAAGCGCCGATTATCGCCAGAGTGTCGGATTCGTTTTCGGTATCTGCAGATATAAGAAGTGCAACGATCTGAGTATCGTTCATGTATCCATCCGGAAACAGGGTCCGTACGGGTCTGTCAATCATCCGGCTGATGAGGACCTCTCTCTCTGAAGGCCTTCCTTCTCTTTTAAAAAAACCTCCAGGAATTTTTCCTGCGGCATACGTGTTTTCGCGATAGTCGACAATAAGTGGAAAAAAAGGTTTTGGCTCCTTCACTTCCTTCTTTGATGTGGCTGTCACAAACATGATCGTGTCGCCGTACCTGACGAAGGCTGAACCATCTGCTTGTTTTCCCATTTTCCCGATCTCGATAGAGAGGGTCCGATTGCTGATTTCTAATTCGATTTTTTGTACTGGCATGTTGTCCTTTAGAGATCTGTTCTACTTTCTGAGCTTGAGTTTCTTGATCAAGCTTTCATATCGTTTGACATCTTGTCTTTTCACGTATTCCAGCAGTCTTTTCCGCTGTCCAACCATTTTCATAAGGCCTGTCTTTGAATGATAATCTTTTTTATGGGTGGCAAAATGTGTGGATAAATAATTGATTCTATTTGTGAGTAAAGCGACCTGCACTTCTGGTGAACCCGTGTCTTTTGAATGCACCATGTAGTTTTTGATGACTTTTGTTTTTTCTTCTTTGTTCAGCACCTGTAACTTCTCCTTTTTACTTTTTGTCCGTTTTATTGATTTATTTTTAAATTTTTCAATATGATACCAGAAAATCCGGAATTTGTAAATTACACCGAAGGACGTGGATTCCCTCCATCAGCTAATAAATATACTGAGGGTTCTATCTAAATGTTACAGTTTGATTCTTGAAGGATCGGATTTAAATGGCCGGTTTTAGGAAGAGAGAGTTTTTTTCCGTTTTAAGAGCTGCCGGGCATATTTAGAGTCAAAACCACCTTGATGCTCTTTAGTGTATTTTAATTTTTCCTCGATATCTGCAAGGGTCATCTTGTTAATCTTTTTCTTTTTAGGGGGTGAAGATGGTGGTGCTTCAACCTCAAGCTTTGGTTCCTCTGGAGTTTCCTTTTTTTCTTCTGTTTTTGTGTCTTTGTCTTCAGGTTTTGGCTTTTCTTCTTTCTTTGTTTCTTCTTTAGCGTCTTTTTCTGTGTCTTCTTTGACGTCTTCCTTAACCTCTTCAGGAGGGATCTCTTCTTTTTGTGGTTCCTCGGTTATTGTTTCTTCCTGTTCCTTTTCCTGACTTTTTTCTTTGTCTTCAGATTCAGTTTTGTCCTCTGTTTTCTTCTCTGTCATTTCCTCTTTTTTATCCGCATCTGCTTCTTTTGGATCAACGGGTATTTCAGCCGGCTTTTCTTTTGTCTCTTTTTTCGTAGCGTCTTTTTTTTCAGGTTTATCTTTTTCCCCTTTATCAGTCTGCAAATCTTTTTTCTCTGCGTCTTTCTTTATACTATTTTTTTTGTCCTTTATGGATTCAGTTTTGAGTTCCTTTGTGTCCTTTGCTTCTTTGACTTCTTTTTTCTCTTCAGCCATTTTTTATCCTTTCAATTTTGTAAAACGTTTACTTGATAGATTCGATAACCACCGTAGCTTACCAGAAAATGAGTTGAAAATAAACCGTTTCGTTAGGAATGGTAAAGTTGACAGGGTGCTTCTGAATCTAGACTAAGAGAGTCTAGATGATTCTAGTAAACTCCTGATTCTAATGCAATTACTTCATAAATTTGATGCTAGCGTTTTCAAATTAAAGGTAGTATAACGAAAGAGAAGATCTGTATGAATATGTATAAGAAGATGCAAAATATCTTTAAGGGTAAAGGTATTACTTATCTTTCGTTTGGCCCATATAAGCCATCTGCTGGGCTTGCATCTAAGGTTAAGGAGCTAAAACAGACCCTTATTTTACAAATTCTGGTTTAAATGCACTAGAAAGGCTTTAAATGATAGCTGACAAGATAATGAAGATTTTATTTTGGAGACTATCAACTATGCCTAAAAACCCTATTGAATCCTGTCTTGATCAGTATTTGGAAACAGAGAACACTGATGATTTTGGAAAGTTATTATTGGCACTAATTCCCATGACGAGAAGTATCGTCAATAGATATGGGTCTATGAGCCACCATTATGAGGATTTAATGCAAGAGGTATTCTTGACACTATGGAAACACCAAAGCGACATTAATAAATTAAAACTCATACGTATGCGAGCAAATAGTAGTAATAAAGATGGGTTCAAAATTTCAACATACTTTTTTTACATCATTAGAAAATACTGCTCTCTTTCAATAGATAAATTGGGAATAATTTATAATGATGGTTTTTCACACGATAATTTTTTCTGGTATGAGTCCTGGATGGGGAATATCATGATAGATGAAGGAAAGAAAAAATTTAAAGAAGAGATTGAATGAAAAAAAAGACTATGATCAGTTCATTGATCAAAATTGGGGGTGTGGCTACTGATAAAGAAATGCCTATAGCGCTGATTGGTATAGCTGGCATAGATAGGTCGCCACGATATAAAATTGAAAGATGCTCTAGGGAATTCTTTAATCCTATTACCATGGATATGTTAAATGCTATTACACAAAAAGCTCATGATCAGTGGTCTAAAAATAAAGCTATAAATAAATGGAATGAATTGACAGAAAATGAGCAAATATCACTAGATGTTTTTGAAGATTTTGTTAGAGAGTGGCCATATACGTTTGATATGGTTTTTATTAAAGAGAGTGAAATAAAAGAAATCCTTGGAAAAAATTATAACAGTGATTTTATTTATCACCATATGATGAACATCGGGTTTCTTGCTGTACACGGAAAGCTCCCAGTATTTTGGAAAGATAAGCATTGGGAGAGTAGGGATATAGCTGGAGGTATTGCTGTAGTTGAATGTGTAGGTGAAAAGGATAAATGGAATGACTATCGTGAATTCTATAAGGATGGTAGATATAAAGGTTTGGAAAAAAGAATTTATGTGATAAAATTTATTCCTGGATGGGGACATAATTTTGCTTTAAATATTCTTAATAATCGTATACGAGTTTTCCCTAAATTGACGTATGATGAATTATCCTATAACGCACGTCAACTATGTAGAATCATTTTTGGAAGAAAAAATAAGAAAGGGATTTTTACATTCCAGCAAATACTTATTTTGCTTAATTGGAAAAAGAGTCCAAATATTTCAAAACAAACAATAGCCATCAATAAGATTTTTGAAGATCTGAAAAAGAAAAAAGCCATTAAGAAATTCACCACTGATGGAAAGAGTGAATTTAAAAAATGGAGATGGGAAAAAAGAAATAAGTTCCTATATTCTGAATAAATCCTATTATGGCTGTCTGAGATACTTTCTGTATTTCTTATGTTTTAATACTTCATGATGCGTCCTACGCCTGGCTGACTTCTTAGGCAGCCAGGATGTTCTAAGAAGAACATCCTTATAATATCTATCTTCTTACCTATTAAGAACTATAGGACATAGAGGGGAGCACCCCAAGAAAAGTATAACCAAAAACTCTCGCTTTCATAATTAAGAGTAATTCTCATAATGATAATAAAGATTATCTAAAATAGATAAACTATCTAACCTCCATTATTCATAAATAGCAAACGTAGTCTTTTTTCATCCAAAAATAGCCATAAATTTCACTCTGATTTTCTGGGATGACTTCTGGTTGGTTAAAAAGGCCCTATTCCTGCCGCTTAGCCA
>Ga0114920_10001505_pt1 | contig 10713 bp, 10 predicted proteins | sample ChitaG_FD_88683 | JGI IMG/M metagenome (GOLD analysis project Ga0114920, IMG submission 88683) | Deep subsurface microbial communities from South Pacific Ocean to uncover new lineages of life (NeLLi) - Chile_00310 metaG | ecosystem: Environmental > Aquatic > Marine > Oceanic > Sediment ...
AGCTCTGACAGCTTGGCGGTCTTTGAAGAGATGCGCTGCGTGTGCACACTCGTCAACAGCAGATGACCTGCGGCAGACCGCTCATGCGGCTCGATGCCCCAGCTCCTGGCTAATGCAGGTGCCTTTGGTTAGGTCGATTTGAAGCACGCGAGGCTCTCGGATAAGCCTGTGAACTGAAGGCAAAAGACATACTTGAAAAGAAGACTAATTCGGTAATCACGTAGCGTTCGCACCCATAATTCGCCACTGATCGACCATGGTTTCAGACCTGTTATTCATGGCCGCCTATTGCTTTCGTCAACATTGAATGAAGACAACATTACGAACACAACCTGTCGTTAGTTTCACCTCTTCTTTCGCGAAGACAGACTGGAGTAGGTGGCCTGTTCGGCAAGGTGAATAACGCATCGCCGGCCACGAACGATGAAGTAGAGGCTCTCCGAGATTGCGCCGCGCGGATGGTCGCCAGCCTCAGCCGAGTCAAAAAGCTGAGGCGTGGCGATGTTCTGGTAACAGATCCGGACGAAGACGTTGTCCACATCGTCAAGTCTGGCACGTTGCTGGTGCAAAGTCTGTTTGGCGGCGGCCGGCGCCAAGTCTTGGCTTTTCGCTTTGCAGGCGACCTTTTGTGCATGTCTTTCAATCACACTCTGCGAGAAACGAGTGCGCAGGCGGTGACGGATCTTGAGGTGCTAGGTGTTGCGCGCGATGCGTTGGCCAATCGAGCGGGTTGCGAACCCTTGCTGACGGACACTCTTATCCGAACGACAGGCATGCAAATGCAGCGTTTCTGGGTGCAACATCTCCTTCTGGGGCGGCTGAACGCCGTCGAGCGACTGAGTTCGTTCGTGTTGGAGCCGGCGCGGGGAGCGAGAGGGCACACTTGTCACGATGCCCATGACGCGCAACGACGTCGCTGATTATCTTGGTCTCAACCCGAACGTTGTCAGTCGCACATTGACGGCCCTGCGCCAGGGCGGGCAAATTGTCTACCTCAGCAAGACCTAGCTTGTCGTCCCTGAGGTGACGCGGCTTTGTGAGATGACACCGGTCGCCACGGGATCGATGGACTGTTACGGCAATCGTGGATCGGAGGCGGAAGCTTTCGGTTCGGAATTATTCTCGGCATCGTCTGTGCCCGATGGCTGCCCTATGCGGAATGCGTGATACGTGATGCGCAGCACTTAAACGATTAGCCCTACCGCGGCAGTTGCAGTGCGCGTGTCCACTGCGTGTTCTACTTGCGACTGTGAAGCCGACCTGCGGTGCGGGGAATGGGCAGTGGCAATCAGGACGCCTTAGCCAGCGCATCAGTGCTCGTCGGCGCACAGAGAGTGGTTGGACAAGGACTGGAGCACATAGCAGTCGCGGACATGCTCCGCGTTGCAGCCGGACGCGATGCGCTGCAGCTCTCGCTCGAGGCCCTGCAGCCTAGCAATCTTCTCCCGGACGAGCTTGAGATGCCCTGCTGCGATGCGGTCCGCATCGACGCAGGGTTCACCTGGATGCTCGCTCAATCGAAGCAATTCACGGATGGCATCAAGCGGCAATCCAAGGTCACGGGCATGCCTAATAAATCCAAGCCGCTTGGCATCTTGAGCGGAGTAGCGTCGTTGATTGCCACTAGAACGATGCGGTGCCGCGATTAGCCCCTGCTGTTCGTAGTACCGGATGGTTGGGATTTTTACGCCCGTCCGTATGGCAAGCTCACCAATTGAAATCATTGCATCGAGCCCCTTGAACCTCTAGCTGCTAGAGAGATTAGATTGACGAAAGTTATTTTCAAGCGGAGCGACCATGGGCGCGTGCTGCGACCACCAACAACACGATTTCGATGGCATGTCGTCGGACTACCAAAGGCGGCTGTGGATTGTCATCGCAATCAATGCGGTGATGTTTGTCGTCGAGATGGTCATGGGACATCTGGCCGGCTCGCGGGCCCTGCAGGCCGACGCGCTCGACTTTCTCGGCGACACGTTGACTTACGGTATCTCACTGGCCGTGATCGGGGCATCCTTGCGGATCCGAGCAACGGCCGCCCTCGCCAAGGGACTCAGTCTACTGGCGATGGGATTGTGGGTATTCGGCTCGACGATCTACTCGATATTCATCCTTGGAACGCCGCAGGCGGAGGTGATGGGTATCGTCGGCTTCCTGGCTCTCCTTGCAAATGTCGCGAGTGTCCTTCTATTGATCAACTACAAGGACGGAGATGCAAACGTGCGCTCTGTTTGGCTGTGTTCACGCAATGATGCGATCGGCAATGTCGCGGTCATGATCGCCGCCCTCGGGGTTTGGGGGACGTCGACGGGTTGGCCGGACCTCATCGTCGCGGGGATCATGGCTGCGCTGTTCTTATCCTCAGCTGTACAAATTCTGACGCAAGCCTGGCGCGAATGGCGCCTGCAAGAGGTAACGACCTGATGACGGGCCAAAAGACTGCCAGCTGTGAACCTCAGTCAATGAAAAGCCACTATTCTTCAATTGAACAAAGAGGCGAAATCGCCTAGGCGGAGGCGAGGCTGGAGAAACAGAACGCTGATGGCGAAATTCTTGAAAGGGTGCGGCAGAGGCCGGCGAGTGCATCGCGCAATCGCTACGTTGCTTTGCTTTGCTCTTTTCACAGCATTCTTCGCCGATTCCTACATCCATACAGTGCACGCCCTGCATAGCCACGGCCCGCATGAGTTTATCGCTGCTGATGCCGGAGACCACTCACATGAAAGTGGCGCGGAAACCGATAGCCTTTGCGATCAAGCCGCTGACGATGTCGTAGACCCTGCACACAGCTTCGCTGATCACGCACACGGTTGTCTGCTTTTCGTGCGGCAGGCCTGCGCGGAACTGACGGTTCCTCCACTTATGCGGCAGCTCTATTTCGTGGGCGAGAGTCAAGCCCATACCCGTTGCTCTGAGACCCTCGAGCGCCCCCCAAGATTCATCCTCTGACACTGCGAATTCGGCCGATTTCGTTCGACCCCATTGAACCGCTTGTTCGAGAGATACCTCCATGACTACTGCTGTACGCGCCTCGCTGCGAGGCGCCATGGTTGCCATGATACTAGCACTTTCCACTGCGCTCACGCTTGCTGGGCCCGGCCATGACCACGGTCCAGCTGAAGCGGCGCCAACTGGACCGGCCAGCCCACGCATCGTGACCGAATCGGAGACCTACGAACTCGTCGGCATCCTCAAGGACGGGAAACTCGTCGTGTTTCTCGACAACCGCTCAGACACGTCACCGATCACCGATGCTCAGATTGAGCTGACGATCGATGGTGAGATGGGAATTGCGGAACCTAATGGCGACGGTACGTACGCTTTCACATCGTCGGTGCTCGGCAAGCCTGGCGAGCGGGAGGTGATTGTCAGCATCAGCGAGGCCGGACGCAGCGACTTGCGCGTGGGGACACTGAAACCCTCGAATGCCGGAAGCGAACACCAACATAGCGACGGCTTTGACCATGACCACTCGGACCACCACCAAGCCGGCCCCAATTCGAAGCTGACCGTTCCGGGTCCGATCTCGAAGTCACTTGAACACGTAGGCATGTCACCCGACGGGTTTGAGCGGATGGCGAGCAGCGCGCCCGTAATTGGCGGAATCGGCCTGGCGTTGGGTTTTCTGATCGGCGGACTGGTGCGCCGGCGTACCGGGATCCTTGCGGGTCTTCTTGGTCTACTTTTGGTTTTCGGAGCCGGCGCAGCCTTCGCCGGGCCTGGGCACGACCACGGCGAGGGTGGCGCAAGTGCGGCCAGCGGCGATGCTCCACAGCGCCTGCCAGATGGTGAGCTCTTTCTTCCAAAGCCAACACAACGTCTGCTCAACATTCGCACGCGTGTGTTGAAGACCGAGACCGTCCGCGTGTCGACAAAATTGATCGGACGCGTGATTTCGGATCCTAATCGCAGTGGCCTCGTACAAAGCACCATAGGCGGACGTATCAACGCCATCGCGGGTGGCCTTCCGGTACTTGGAAAGAGTGTAAAGGCCGGCGAGGTACTAGCCTATGTCGAACCGGCCTTCGCGCCGATCGACGCCTCCGATGTCAGACAGACGGCCGGAGATCTGGAGCAGCGCATCGCCCTCCTGAAAGCACGGAGCGCGCGCATGCAACGGCTGGTCGACAAGCAAGTCGCAAGTCGTGCCAACCTGAAAGACCTCGAAATCGAACTGGAAGGTTTGAAGGTTCGCCGCCAGCAATTGCGTGAAGCGCGAAACCGGCCTGAGCCGCTGCTGTCCCCGGTCGACGGAGTGATTACCGACGTACGCGTTGCAGCGGGCCAGGTCGTCAATGCCGCCGACACATTGTTTCATGTCGTCGATCCATCGAGCCTATGGGTCGAGGCGATATCCTACGATCCCTCCCTGCGGCTTGCTGGTGTCAAGGCCCGGGCACGAACCGTGGACGGCGTGCTGTTCGATCTCGATTTTGTCGGTCGCAGCCGTGCGCTTCAGCAGCAGGCCACCATCCTCCAATTCCGGGTCAAGAAACCCAGTGAAGCGCTTAGCATTGGGAGCCCCGTCAAGGTGGTTGTGGCGACCGGGGAACCGGTTACCGGGCTCTTCATACCGCGCACCGCTATCGCGCAAGCTCCCAATGGGCAGATGGTGACTTTCCGGCGACTGGAACCCGAGCGTTACCTGCCGAAGGCGGTTCGTTTCGAGGATGTCGATGGTGAACGGGTCCACGTGATCTCGGGACTTAGGACGGACGACCAGATCATCGTTCGCAACGCGCCGCTGGCAAACCAGATCCGCTGAGGAGTCGGCTATGTTCAAGGCACTCGTTGCTGTGAGCCTTAGTCAACGCATGTTCGTCGTCGCCGCTTCACTCCTGCTGGCGGCTTACGGCGCGTATGTCCTGCCGCAGCTTCCCGTCGACGTATTCCCCGATCTCAACAGGCCGACGGTGACGCTGTTGACCGAGGCTGAGGGCTACGCACCTCAGGAAGTCGAGCAGCTCGTCACCTATCCGCTCGAGACGGCACTAAATGGTATGCCGGGTGTGATCCGGCTGCGCTCGGTGTCGAGTGTCGGGCTGTCTATCATTTACGTTGAATTTGACTGGGGAACGGACATCTACCGAAACCGGCAGCTCGTGGCGGAGCGGCTGGCGATGGTGAAAGCGCAGCTGCCACAAGGTGCCCAGCCGCAGATGGGGCCTATCTCGTCGATCATGGGCGAGATCATGCTGATCGCAATTACCGGCAAATCAGTCTCACCGATGGAGCTGCGGGAGATCGCGGATTTTACCATACGGCCGCAGATCCTGACCGTATCGGGTGTGGCCCAGGTGATCCCGATCGTTGGTCAGATCCGGCAATTCCGGGTGAGTCCAGATCTGATCGCCATGCGGCGGCTCAATATCACGCCGCGAATGATCGAGGAGGTGATCGCCCAATTTGGCACCAATGCCGGCGGGGGTTTTATCGACCAGCACAGCCGCGAGTATCTCATTCGAAACATCGGACGGACAACGCGGCTCGACGACTTGCGCAATCTCGTCGTCGTCATGCGTGGAACCCACCCGGTCTTGCTGAGGCAGGTGGCGCAGGTTGAATTCGCTCCACGGGTGAAGCGGGGCGATGCGGGGTACCAAGGGGAGCCCGCCGTTATCATCGGCGTTCAAAAGCAGCAGCAAGCCGACACGGTCTCACTAACCCGGGCGATTGAGGCTGAGCTTGCCAAGATCCAACGAACGATGCCGGAGGAGGTCACAGCCAACCGTGTGCAGTTCCGGCAGGCGACCTTCATCGAGACGTCGATCGCGAACGTCAAGACCGTACTCGTCGAGGCTGCCGTCGTGGTCGCGTTCATCTTGTTGCTATTCTTGATGAATTGGCGCGCCACGTTGATCTCTCTGACGGCGATACCGCTGTCGATCTTGATAACCGTACTTGTGTTCCATGCCTTCGGGCTGTCGATAAACACGATGACGCTGGGCGGCTTGGCGATTGCAATCGGCGAACTCGTGGACGATGCCGTGGTCGGCGTGGAGAACGTTCTGCGGCGGTTGCGACTCAATGCCGAAGCCCACAATCCCAGCCCTAAACTTAGCGTCGTTCTCAACGCCTCACATGAGGTTCGCTCCAGCATCGTGTACGCAACCGCGATCATCGTACTAGTGTTCGTGCCATTGTTCGCGATAACAGGTCTCGAAGGTCAGTTATTCCGTCCGCTCGGGTTCGCTTACATCGTGTCGATCATGGCCAGCCTCTTGACCTCCGTCACGCTGACCCCGGTGATGTGCTACTACCTGCTGAGAGCGCCAACCGGACCGGAACGGGACACGATCGTTGTCCGCGGGCTGAAGGCTGCAAACACCCAGTTGCTGCATGTCACGTTCGCGCATCCGCGCGTTGTCATCATTTCGATCATCGGCGGAGTGATCACGGCCGGTCTGTTAGCGGTGCAACTTCCACGGGCCTTCCTTCCTGCTTTCAACGAAGGGACGCTGCTCGTTTCCGTCGTTTACAATCCTGGCATCTCGCTGGCTGAATCCGACAGACTGGGGCGAATTGCGGAACGACTCGTGATGCATGTCCCGGAAGTTAAAACGGTCGGCCGGCGCACCGGCCGCGCCGAACTCGACGAACACGCCGAGGGAGTTCACGTCAGCGAACTCGACATCGACCTCGAACGATCGGATCGGGGGCGTGAAGAAATCTTCGCCGATATTCGTGACCACCTTGCCGCCCTGCCTGCTGCCGTCAACATTGGCCAGCCGATCAGTCACCGGCTCGATCACATGCTGTCGGGCGTGCGCGCGCAAATAGCGCTGAAGGTATTCGGCGAAGATCTCGACCGGCTGCGAACGCTTGCGGTAGCGATGCGCGCGCGACTTGCCGCCGTCCCTGGTCTCGTCGACCTGCAAGTCGAAAAGCAGGTGTTGATCCCGCAGTTACAGATCATCCCGGACTACGAACGGGCCGCACTTTATGGTGTGACGCCGCCGGCGCTAACGGCAACTCTTGCGGATCTAACGAACGGCAGAACCGTGTCGCAGATCGTCGAAGGCAACCGCCGTTTCGATGTTGTCATGCGGCTTTCAGATGTCGACCGCTCAACGTCCAGTCTCGACACGGCACTCGTTTCGACGCCGTCGGGTTTCGTGCCCTTGGGGCGGTTAGCCACGGTGAAGGAAACAGAGGGCCCAAACCAGATCCTACGAGAGAACCAGCAGCGCCGCATTGTCGTCTCCGCGAATGGCGACGGTAAACGCGACATGGCCGCCATCGTCTCCGACATTCGCCGCATGATCGAGGAAACCGACATGCCGCCAGGCTATGTCGTCCGACTCGAGGGGCAATTCCTGGCACAGGAGGAGGCGACCAGGACCATCGGACTGTTGTCGCTCATTTCGCTCGCCATGATCTTTCTCGTTTTGTACAGCCGCTATCATTCAGCAACGCTGGCGTTGATCGTTTTGACCAACATTCCGCTCGGTATCATCGGCAGCGTAACCGCGTTGTGGATTGCCGGTCTGCCGTTCTCGGTTGCCAGCTTGATTGGATTCATCACGCTTGCTGGCATCTCAGCACGCAACGGTATTCTCAAGATCAGCCACTACATCAATTTGGCGCTCTACGAGGGGGAGACATTCGGTAGAGACCTTGTCGTGCGCGGGTCTCTCGAACGGCTGACACCTGTCTTGATGACCGCCCTTTCAGCGGGGCTGGCGCTGGTGCCGCTGATGATCGCCGCGGACGAACCGGGCCGTGAGATTCTGCATCCGCTCGCAGTCACGATCTTTGGCGGCCTCATCTCGGCGACACTGATCGACGCGATCCTGACGCCGCTACTCTTCCTCAAATTTGGCCGAAAGCCTTTGCAGCAGATCATGGAGGAGCGCGACGCCAAGCCGTTGACTGAGACCGCCCCAGCGGAAGCCTTTTAACTTCCATCTCAAGATAGGAGATCAACCGTGAAAACCAAGCTTCTGACTATCGCGCTCGCATCGGTGGCTATCGCATTGGCCGCGCCCTTGCCGGCGACAGCCAAGGATGACGATCATGCACACGGCGCCGAGCACGGAGGACAGTTCGTGGAACACGATGGCCACCACGGTGTCGAGATGGTCGCCGGTGACACCAGCCTCATGTTCCACGTGACAGATGATCACAAGCCGATGAACCTGACCGGCGGATCTTTCAAGGCGATCGTGCAAACCGATGCCGGGACCAAAATGCTGCCGCTGGCGATCGATGGCAGTGCGCTTAAAATGGCACTCGATAAAGCGCTGCCGGCAGGCGCAAAAATCGTGATCACCGGGAAGGACGCCGAGGGCCACACCATCCAGGCCCGTTTCGTGAAGAAGTGAGCTGGGCTGCAGGCATCATAGGCTCGGGGCTGACGCCACGGTTGCGGGCGGCGCGTGGGAGTAACTGGAACGAAGCCACGGCGGTCATCTAGCAAAGCCCGTGCCCGAATTTTGCGGGCGTTGCGGAAGTATCTTCAACTTCCGCCCGTTACATCGCCAGTTCGTTTCAATTGGTTTTGATGAGATCCAGAGCTGAAGGATGGAAAATCTCTTCGATGGACAGCCTACGTTTCGCCAGGCCCTGTTCATGGGGGTAGCGCATGACGAGTTCCAGTTTCTTGCGGTTCACCTCGATGCCGTAGGGCCAGTAGTTCGCTCCCATCAGTTTTCGGCTGTCCTCGAACTCCTGCGTGACCCACGGCAATAAGTGCTGGATCGAAACTGCGGAGAATCGAACTGGCCCCGTTCAGGCGTTCAACAAACTCATTTTGTGATTGGCGACCCCGGCAGGATTCGAACCTGCGACCTGATGATTAGAAGTCAACTGCTCTATCCAGCTGAGCTACGGGGCCGGGACGACGGAAGCGGCAGGGTCTTAGCACAAGCGCCGGACCTTCGCGAGCGGGGGGTTGGGTAAACGGCGGAGGCGCCCGTCAGTGCGTCCACTTGCCGATACGGCCAAATTTGAAGTTGTCGGCGTAGGATTTGCGGACTGGTTTGCGCATTTTCGGCTCGACGATACGGAAAGGGATGCCGTTGCGCTCGGCATAAGCAATCGCCTCGTCCTTGCTGGCGAACTCCAGGCGGATCTGGCTTTTCATATCGCGCGATGAGGTCCAGCCCATCAGCGGCTCGACCTCGCGGGCGGCCTCGGGCTCATGTTCCAGCACCCACTCTTTGGTGCGCGCCTGGCCGGACTGCATCGCGGTTTTTGCTGGCCTGTAAATGCGGGCGACCATGTGATCCTCGTCCTGCGGCCTCATCGATCTGGCCGTTACAGCCTACGCCTCAAAGTTTAGAATGGTCGGGGCGAGGGGATTCGAACTCCTGACCCCCTGCTCCCAAAGCAGGTGCTCTACCAGGCTGAGCTACGCCCCGACGGTGTCCGCCACGATTGCAACGAACAGGCGCTAACAGGTGACGCTTCGCGGGCCCGAGGTCAAGACCTAGGATGCCAGCCTGGTTTAATTTTTGTCAGGATGATGTAGCGATCGCGGAAGGCGTCACTGCTGCTCTGCGCCCGATATTACGCTGCAATGGCCAACTGCAGAGGCGGACTTGGGAAGATCGTGGTCGCAAGCCTGCGGCAAAAATAAACCCGACCCCGAGCCTGCCGGCCGCAATCGTGTTCAACAGCATTAAGGCTAGCGCCCGGCGGAGAAGAAGTGGTGGCGTACCTTGTCTCCTGGCGCGATCCCCAAGCGCTGTGCTTGGCCACCTGCGATCTCAAGAACGGCCAGCACCGGCCCCTGCGATTTGATCACCCGCTCGGAAAAAGGCTCGGTCATCGCCTCGATGCGATGAATCTGGCCGTTAGCCTTGATGAACAGCATGTCGAGCGGGATGTAGGTGTTCTTCATCCACATGCTGATCTCCTGTTCGCCTTCATAGGAGAACAACATGCCGTACTTTTCGGCCAAGCTGCGCCGGTACATCAGGCCAAGTGCCTTTTGACGAGGAGTCCGGGCCACCTCGATCATGAAGCTGAGTGATGGCGCGCCCGATGCGGTCTCGATTGTCAGCTGCTCGTGCTCACCATCGGCTCGCGCCGGCGCTTGTTGCGAAAACACCGCAACGATGGCGAACACAAACGCAAACAGGGCCGTCGAAACGGCCCTGAGCGCAAAGTTGTTGCGACAGGCTAAAAGCACAGCGCGCGCGTCAGTGGGATGCAGGGAAACCGCTGGTCGGCTGAACCCCGTCCGGGCGAAGCTCGGCGGCCATGCATCCCTTCTCGCCATAACCATATCGTACCTGCACGATCTGACCGGGTCTTAGCTCCGTGAAGCCAAAGCGGCGAAGGGTTTCCATGTGGCAAAAAATATCCGGTGTCCCCTCACCGCGCGTCAAGAACCCAAAGCCGCGGACTCGGTTAAACCATTTGCATACTGCCCGTTCCCAATCGCTCTCAGGTTGCACGATGACGTGCGTTCTCTGTGGCAACTGGCTTGGATGGATGGCTGTTGATTCGTCCATCGAAAGTATGCGGAAGGCCTGCAAACCCTTCGGCCGTTTCATCACCTGACAGTGGATCCGCGCACCCTCATACGCGGTTTGGTATCCGCCGGCACGCAGGCACGTGACGTGAAGCAAAATGTCGCCCAGGCCATTGTCTGGCACGATAAAGCCGTAACCCTTTGAAGCATCAAACCATTTAATGGCCCCAGCAACTTCAAAAACTTCAAGTCCGGCTTTCTGCAGATTTTCTAGTGTCTCTTCACTCGACAAG
>Ga0114920_10001506_pt1 | contig 10712 bp, 11 predicted proteins | sample ChitaG_FD_88683 | JGI IMG/M metagenome (GOLD analysis project Ga0114920, IMG submission 88683) | Deep subsurface microbial communities from South Pacific Ocean to uncover new lineages of life (NeLLi) - Chile_00310 metaG | ecosystem: Environmental > Aquatic > Marine > Oceanic > Sediment ...
TTTTAAATTTAGCAAGGTTTCTTTTAGTATGATCGACAACTTTTTCAAAAAAATCGGCTTCCGAACCTCCGATTGAACCGTTCTTATTTTTTATTGCTTTTAAAACTTCCTCAATTGCCGAAGCCTTAGCTGAGGCGAGAGAAGAAGCGGTAGCTTCTTCGACCGATAAATTTTCGCCTGGAATTTCTAAATAAACCCTGCCAACGAAATTTGGGAAATGGGCGTCAGAGCCTGCCGTCAAGGAGAGATTGTGTTTTTGAGAAAAAATTAAGGCTTTTTTGTTGCCGTGGCCGAATATTGAAGCATTTAAAACTTCAATGCCGTCTATGTCGTGAATTAGCGCCTCCAACTTCCCCTTGAAAGAACAGGACCAGCCAAAAGGGTGGGGAATGATTGCCAATCCTCCCGATTCCCTTATTTTTTTAATTGTTTCCTTGGCTGATAATTTATTAGGGATAATTTCTTTAATGTTTAACCCCAAAATGTCTCCCTCCTTACTTTTTATCTCAATTCCCGGTATAATTAAAACAGGCCTATCTTTAGCATATTCAATTGCTTTCCGGGCGCCTTTAATTTCTCCGTGGTCGCAAATGGCAAGACAATTTATCCCTTTTTTAATAGCGGCTTCAACCATTTCTTCTGGTGAGGCAGTACTATCATAAGAATAATGGGTATGGATGTGTAAATCGGCCTTCATATAATAGCTATAACTATGCCTATTCTAACATATATATTATCTTGCCTCTACTTTTTTCTGCCCGCTTACTTTGTCAATATGACTCCGCCTCTGGCAAGAAAAGCTAATCTTTTTAATTTTTTAGACCGAGATGTTGATTTCGGGAGAAAATTTTTAGGCCAGCCGATTCTCGGCAGCCATAAATCCTGGCGGGGAGTAGTCCTGGGGATATTGGTTGGCTTTTTGGCTGCCTTGATGCAGAGTTGCCTTTATCAATTCCCGGCTATCCAAAAGATTTCTTTTTTAGACTATGGGCAGATTAATATTTTTCTTTTCGGCTTTCTGATTTCAGCCGGCGCAATTTTTGGCGACCTGCTTTTCGCTTTTATTAAGCGCCGACTGAAACTGAGGCCGGGCACCAGATTTTTACCCTGGGATCAGACAAATTATGTCATAGGTGTAGCTATTTTCTTGACAGCGATTTTTAAAATTGAGATAATGGTTTGGTTAACTCTTTTTATTTTAACCTTCCTTTTGCACATCATTTTTAATCGGCTTGGCTACCATTTAAAGCTTCATTGCGCCAAATGGTAACATGCAAATTATTTATGTGGGAAGAACTTTATAAATACTTAATCCAAAGCCCAATTCCGTATCCGGTTCTTGTTCTTGGAGCTTTTCTGTTTTTTTTGATTGGCTGGGTTATTTCTCAGTGGCTGGGGAAAAGAGCGGCTGCTTTTCTGAGTAGAATTAGATTAAACCAAGTTTTAAAAGGTATGGGGTTAGAAGAATCCCTGTCCAGAATTGATGCCCGGCTTAATGCTCCGAAGTTTTTTGGCGAAATAGTCAGGTGGTTTTTTATCATTCTTTTTTTGGCAGCAGCTGTCGAAACTTTAGGATTAACTTCCTTTAGCCAATTTTTATGGAGAGTGATTGATTATTATCCCAATATCTTTATTGCTATTTTAATCTTTCTGGTGGCTGTTTTTTTGGCTGATTTTTCTCAAAAAATTGTGGTTGGTACTCTGGAGAAAGAAAAAATAACTTATTCTCGGTTTTCCGGCAGGGTAATCCGTTGGGCAATCTGGCTTTTTGCTATTTTAGCCATTCTCTATCAGCTTAAGATAACCCCCTCTTTAATTTTGGTCATTTTCGTTGGCGTGGTAATTACCATTTCAATTGCCCTGGGTCTTTCTTTCGGCTTGGGCGGAAAGAATTTGGCAGCTAAAATTTTAAAAGAATTAGAGGAAAAATTTAAATAGTTAACTATGGAACATCTTAGTCAGGCTGAATTTAAAAAGATGCTCCTTTTGTCTTATGAGAAGATTGAGAAGAATAAAGAGCAGATCAATAAAATCAATGTTTTTCCTGTGCCCGATCAAGATACCGGGAGCAATCTGGCTAAAACCTTATCAGGAATAAAGGAAGCCATTGAAGGGAAAAGCTTTAAAGACTTAAAAGAGATTTCTGAAGCGGCTTTGGATGGAGCTCTCACCGCTGCTCAGGGGAATGCCGGCGTGATTTACGTCGGTTTTTTAGCCAGCTTTTTGCCTTTACTTGATAAAAACCCGGTTGGTGCTAAGAAGCTGGCTACTGCCTTTGAAAAAGGGGCTGAAAGAGCCCGAGAGTCTATCCAAGACCCCAAAGAAGGAACGATTTTAGATGTTATTGACGCCGCGGCTTTAACTTTCAAAAAAGAAGCAGAAAAAGAAAAAAACATTATCCAGATTTTGAAAGCAGCGATCGAGAAAGCCAGAGAAGCTCTTTTGGCTACCCGGGAAAAGATGGAAGTCTTCAGAAAAGCCAACGTGGTTGACGCCGGCGGCTTGGGATTTTTAATGATTCTGGAAAGTTATTCAGAAGCTCTGGAAGGCGAGAAAAAAGAAGAAAAAAAAGAAGAAAAGCAGTCAGAAAAAATTAAAAGGTTTGTGCAAGTTCTATCTCATCGTTATGAAGTTATCGCTTTGGTTGAAAGTCCTAAATTTGACGAAGAAAAAACCAAAGAAAGCTTGAGGAGATTAGGTAGTTCTATAGACATTGTTCAAGTCGGCAATAAAGTAAAAATTCATATCCATACCGATTATCCTGATGAGGTAAAAAATCTGATAAGAGGAATGGGCCGAATTCAGGATTTGAGAATTGAAGACATGGCCAGAGAAGTGGCCGGCGAGGAATCGGTCAGAAAAGTTTCCATTGGTATTGTTACAGACGAGGTAGCAATGATCCTGCCGAAGATTGCCGAGAAATATCAAATAGAAATCTTGCCCATTCATTACGATTGGCCGGAAAAAAAGGATTTGCCCGGTGAAAACATTTATCAGAAAATGAGAGCCGCAGAAGAAAAAGGGATTAAGACCACCCCGAAAACCACGCAAATTAGTCCCAAAGCTTATTTAGAAGTTTACAAGAAACAATTAGAGAAATTTGAAAAGGTTTTGTGTATTACTCTTACTTCCAAGCTTTCTGGCTGTTATAATTCAGCCGTTCAAGCAAGAGCTCTGGCAGAAAATCCTGGCAGAATCTTTGTTTTAGATTCTTTGAATGCCGCTTCTTCTCAGACCCTCTTAATCTTAAAAGCAATTGGATTAATTCAAGAACAGAGAGATATAGATGAGGTTATCAATGAGCTTAAAAAAACGATTGCTAAAGTTCATTTATATGTTATTTTTGAAGACCCCAAATGGGTAGAATCTTTAGGGAGAATAACCCATTCTCAGGCAAACTGGGTTAGAATAATGAAAAAAATAAACATTCACCCCGTAATGGAGCTTAAAAATGGAACAATTGCTAGGGGGGGCATAATTTTTGCCAAAAGCGGTGCCGAGGCTCTCTTTAAAAAGGTTTTTAATGAAAGTAAAAAAATAAGGAGAGAAGGAAAAAGAATTAGAGTAGTGATTGGTCACGCCGATAACCTTTTAGAAGCACAAAATTTAAAAAAGATGCTGAAAGAAAAAATAAATGTTGAAATTTCCTTCATTAGTATGGGCCCTACTGTAATCTGCGCTGCCGCAGGACCCGGAACCTTATTAGTTGGTTGGACGGTAATTGAATAATATATATATGTATATCAAAGGAGTAGGAATGACAAAATTTAATTATTCTCAAAAACCCTGGTGGCAGCTTGCGACTGCCGCTGCTCTTGAGGCCTTAGAAGACGCTAAAATGAAGATTTCTCAGATTGAGACAATTGTTTTGACCAGTATTTCCAGCGCCGAAGGTTTTAGCGAACATCAAACTCATAAAATTTCTCTGATAGCTGATTTATTCAAGACTAATGTTCCGATTATTGAAACGCCCTCGGTTTGCGCCGGCGGCGGAGTAGCCTTTTGGACGGCTTTGCAGCTAGAAAAATTCAAGAATATTTTAGTTGTTTCCGGCGAAAGACTGGTTGATAATAAAAGTGAGGTGACCACTCACTGGATATTATCAGCTGCTGAAAAAGTAATTGAACAATCGGAGGGTACTTTATTTCCGGTTCAAAATGCCCTGGTCTGGCAGCAATATATGTTGAAGTATGGCGCCACTATGGATGACTTGGCTCTGATTGCTTATAAAAACCATCAAAACGCCGCCTTAAATCCCAAGGCTTATTACTATCAAAGAAAGGTTTCCTTAGAAGAAATTAAAAACTCGCCAGTTGTCGCTTCTCCTTTTCGTTTAATGGATTGTTCTTTGTCGGTTAACGGAGGAGCGGCGGCAGTTTTAACAAAAGAGAAAACTGACATTGAGGTTTTGGGTTCCGGTTTTGCCACCGATTATATTTTGACCTTTGGCAGAAAGGAGCCCTGGCATTTTCAGGCGACTAAATTGGCAGCCGAGCAGGCGTACAAAGAAGCCAAAGTAAAACCGCAAGATATTCAAGTGGCCGAAGTTCACGATGCCTTTACTTCGGTTGAATTATTCTCTTATGAAGATTTAGGATTTGCCGAAATCGGCAAAGGAGCAGAATTAATCCGGCAAGGAAAAGTCAATTTAGACGGTCGGTTGCCGGTTAATCCTTCCGGCGGCTTGAAAGCCAAAGGCCATCCAATTTCGGTTACCGGATTAGCTCAGGTTTATGAAGTTGTAAATCAGCTTCGAGGTGAATGTGGAGAACGACAAGTCAAGGGCAGTCCTAAAATCGGTCTCTGCCACAATGTTGGCGGAACCGGCGGAAGCGTCACCTGTCACATTTTAAGGAGAACTTCTTGAGGAGTTCTTTAAAAGTTTTTTTTACCCGGGGCGAAACTTCAATCAGACAAACCCCTTTGTTGGGGAAGCCATAGATTACGGCCGTATTTTTTTCTGAAAGCAAAACCGAAGGGATGACCAAAAGGTCTTCTTCCCCTTCAATAAAAACATTTTCCTTATTTTTGATCGCTTTTTTAATAATAGGCCAGACCTTTTTCTGAATGGTTCCTGGCGAATTACTACAGTAAAGAGAGAATTTTGGCAGTTTTTTTACTTTCGTCCTCTTTATTTTTCCGTCAAAAATTTTAATATTAGAAGGTAGAGCAAGAGAACAATAGTCGCCCACGGTAATTATTTTTTTAAACCTTCTTTTTTTAACAAACTGCTGAAATTTCTTAAGAACTTCTTTTTTGCCATTAAAAAGAGGGACGCCCCAAATTTTTCTTAATTCCGACCTCATCTCTTTTGGTAAAAAATAAGTTTTCATAACCTTACAAAATTACGAATTTTATACGAATAATTTAACACTAATATGACTTTTTATCAATGCCTAAAATTTAAAAAAATCATTAATCCTAAACTGGTAGGAATTATTTTAGGAGTTTTGATAACTGGAACAATTTTTTTAGTTAGTCAAGAATTCCTATCCTTTCAAAAAGAAATAAATAACTTGAACCAGATAGAAACTAATGAAAAGATAACAAAACAAATCGTCCAAGAAAAAGTTTTATGTACAATTGATTTCGGAGATGGAAATGTAAAATCATACCAAACAACTTTTTCTGAAAATTCAACCATTTTTTCTCTATTAGAAGCATTATCTAAAGAAGAAAGCCTTCAATTGGAATGGAAAATTTATGAAGGAATGGGTGTTTTTGTTGAAAGTATCGACGGCGTTAAAAACGGAACCGATAATAAATACTGGCAATATTGGGTAAATGATAAATCGCCGTCGGTTTCTGCCGATAACTACACGGTCAAAATGGGGGATAAAATAGAATGGAAATTTATCCCTTCACCTTTTTAATCAAATGCAAAAAAAGAAAATTTTATTCGCAATTTTTATTGTTATTCTGGGAGTAGTTTTTCGGATTTTTCTTAACAAGGTGATTGGTATTCCCAACTTTGAAGCGGTGACCGCTATTTCTTTGCTTTCTGGTTCTTTTTTGGGCGGTTTTTTTGCCCCTCTCATTCCTCTTTTGATAATTTTTCTTTCGGATCTCTATTTTGGCAACGTCTCGGTTTATTTTTTCACCTGGTCAGCTTTTATTTTAATTGGCGTTTTTGGCATCTTTTTTAAGAGAGACTCAAAACATTATTTTTTGAAAATTAGCGGCGGAGGAATTCTCTCGGTTCTATTCTTCTATCTCTGGACAAATTTTGGCTGGTGGTTGACTTTCGGAATGTATCCGATGACTTTTGAGGGGCTGATTGTCGCTTTTATCGCCGGCCTTCCTTTTTTGAAAAATCAATTAGCGTCGGTTTTAATTTTCACCCCCGCTTTTAGCTTAATTTTTTCATTTATTTTTGATAAAATTTTTATCAAAAAAAAGAAAACATATGAAAATTTTGCTTTTGTATCCAAAATTTCCTAAGAGTTTTTGGAGCTTTAAATATGCCCTCCCTTTTATTGGGAAACGAGCTGCTTTCCCGCCTCTGGGTTTGTTAACATTGGCCGCCCTACTTCCCGAAGGTTGGGAGAAAAAACTGATTGACTTGAATACCGAAAATTTAAGCGATAAAGAAATTCAATGGACAGATTTTATTTTTATCTCGGCAATGGTTGTTCAAAAAGAATCGATAAGAGAAGTTATCGGGCGAGCAAAAAAATTTAATAAAAAAATTGTTGCCGGCGGCCCCCTCTTCACTACCGGCTATGAGGAATTTTTAGGGGGTATTGATCATTTTGTCTTAGGGGAAGCCGAGGCAAGCTTGCCCCAATTTATAGAAGATTTCAAAAATAATAGTTTAAGGAAAATTTATAAACCCCCGCACCTATCGATAGGTGGTAGAGGTAAATCCAATCAATGGCCGGATATTAAAGACACTCCTATCCCCCTCTGGGGACTAATTGATATGAGAAAATACGCCTCAATGAACATTCAATTTTCCAGGGGTTGTCCTTTTAATTGCGAATTTTGCGATATTATTTTTTTAAACGGTCGCTTTCCGAGAGCGAAAAATAAAGAACAAGTTTTAAATGAATTAAATGCGTTATATGAAAGAGGCTGGCGAGGTAATGTTTTCTTTGTTGATGATAATTTTATCGGGAATAAAGTAAAATTAAAAGAAGAAATTTTACCGGTCATAATTTCCTGGATGGGAGAAAAAAATTATCCCTTTACTTTTAACACTCAACTTTCAATCAATCTGGCTGATGACAAGGAATTAATGGAATTGATGGTTAAAGCCGGCTTTGATACCGTTTTTATCGGCATTGAGAGCCCCGACGAAGAAAGCCTGAAAGAATGCGGAAAATTCCAGAATATAAATCGAGATTTATTAGAGTCAATCAGGATTATCCAAAATCAGGGTTTACAAGTTCAGGCCGGCTTTATCATCGGCTTTGACCAGGATACTCCTTCAATTTTTGACCGGATGATTCTTTTTATCCAAAGGAGCGGAATAGCGGTTGCCATGGTCGGCTTATTGCAAGCCCCGCCAAAAACAAGGTTGTGGGAAAGGTTAAAGAAAGAAAAAAGATTAATCTCCCAGCCAACAGGCAGCAATACCGATTGTACTATTAACTTTATTCCCAAAATGAACCTCTCTTCTCTTATTTCCGGTTATGAACGAGTGGTAAATCATATCTATTCTCCCAAAAATTATTACCAGCGATTAATTAATTTTTTGAAAGAATATAAGCCAAAAAGAAAGAGAGGTTATAAACTCAACCTTAATCAGTTCTTAGCTCTCTTGAAGTCAATTTGGTTTTTAGGGATAAAAGAGAAAGAAAGATTATATTACTGGAAAATTTTCTTTTGGAGCCTTTTTAAAAAACCAAAACTTTTTCCGCTGATAATTGACATGGCTATCAAAGGATTTCACTTCCGAAAAATCTCCGAAGAATACCAGAGTACCGAGCATTCAAGGCGTTGAGCGCTTTGGTGCTTGGTCGATTACACAAATATGCGTTCTGATTTGTCATAATAAACTATGTTTTATCAATGTCCACAATGTAAAAAAGTTTGGCAGTATCCGATTGAAAAATGTCCGGAGTGTTTTTTGGAATTGGAAAGAATGAAATCCGGGAGAATTAAAGTTGTTGGGGTTTCTAGGGTAACCATTCCAACAATGTTTCATCCCAGGGTTCCTTATTTTGTTTTGGTTTTAGAGGATGAAAACGGTAATAAATGGGTCCAAAAGAGTGTTAAAGGATATAAAATGGGTGACGAGTTTAAGGCAGGATCCGTCCCTTTACCAGACGCGTCAATAAGGCGTAATACGGTGGCGATTTGGCGAACAAAGTACGATGTTTTAGAAGGAATAGAAAAAGTAATTAAGTTGTTGGGCGATTTACCCTTGCACCAAAATATCGATGCGGGGACCAAAATTTTGATTTTGCCAACTCTGATTTCAGCCAGACATCCTTATCTTGCTGAAAACACCAGCCCGCAATTTTTAGAAAGTACGATCAAATATTTGACAGAAAAAGGAGCAAAACCTGAAAATATCAAGGTTGCCGGCCAAAGTTTTGACGAAATGCCGATTGAAGCCTCGGTTCAGAAATCCCAACTGCTCAAGGTTTGCCAGGACTATAGAATTTTACCTTTAGATTTGGCAAAAACAAATTTTATTAAACCTGTCCCATACCGAAACAAAGTTTCTGGTGCGGGGAAAGGAGAGGGGAATTTTACCTTTGAGATTTCGGAAGAAGTTTTCAAATCCGATTTAATTATTAATCTGCCGATTTTAAAAATTGGGAGAGCTTCCGCCAGCGAAAATATTTTAAAATTTTTGAAGAAGGAAAATTACCTTGGCTTAAAATACTTGCACTCCGAAGAAGAAATTATTGAAAATTTAAACAAAGTTTTGCCGCAATATTCAACCGTTGCCGAGGCTCAATCGGTCCAAAAATCGAATCAATTCGTCACCCATTTAAACTTAATTTTTAGCAGTTTTAATTCCCTAAATTTAGACAGGATTTTCGCCGAAGTTTCAATGATAAAAAAGTTGCCAGAACTTCTTAAAAAGGTTAAAATTGAGGATATTCCGATTGTCGGCAGAAAAATTGAAGAAGTCCAATACGAAGTTGAAAAATATTAAATATGTTTAAAGGCAAAGTTATTTTAATTACCGGTGCTTCTCAGGGGATTGGCAAATCCATTGCTTTAAAGTTTGCTTCTTTGGCAGGAAAGATTGCTTTAAACGATATGCAAAGCCAGGAGGAGAACTTAAAGAAAGCTAAAGAAGAAATTGAGAAATTAGGCGGTGAAGCCAAATATTTTTTTGCCGATGTTGCAAAGTTGGCAGAAGTAGAAAAAATGATTCAGGATATTAGTAAAGAATTTGGCCGCTTGGACGTTTTGGTGAATAATGCCGGAATTTGCGCTGACCGAACTCTGGCTAAGATGACCGAAAAAGAGTGGCAAAGAGTGATTGATATTGACTTAACCGGAGTTTTCAATTGCTCAAAGGCCGTCCTGCCTTTGATTATTCAAAGCCAGGGGAAGATTGTTAATATCTCTTCTTTGGTCGGCCAAAGGGGAAATTTTGGCCAGACAAATTATGCCGCTGCCAAAGCCGGAATCATAGGTTTCACCAAGTCCTTATCTAAAGAGGTCGGAAGGTTGGGTATAAGGGTTAATGCCGTAGCTCCGGGATTTATTGAGTCAAAATTAACAGAAACGGTGCCGCCAGAGGTTAAACAGACAGTTTTAAAATTGACTTCCTTGGGGCGATTTGGCAAGCCAGAAGAAGTAGCTAGCTTGGTTGTTTTTTTGGCTTCAGACGAAGCCGGTTTCATTACCGGCGAAGTGGTTAACATTGACGGCGGCCTAGCTATTTAAAAATTTTTATGATTTCTTTGATCAAGTTTTATCGGATGAAGGACTGGCGGGCTTATTTTGCCTTAGGCTTTTTGGGCTTCATTGTCGCTCAAGGTTATTTGTCCCCCTTTTTAGATATCATCCTTTTTGTAATTGTCGGCGTTTTACTTTTAGCTTTCGGTTTTTCGGTCAATAATTTTTTTGATATTAAAGAAGACAGAGAAAAAGGGGAAATAAAAAGTCTCCTGATTCAGAACAAGAAAAACTTTCTTCTTTCGGTCTCGCCGGGCATTTTAGCTTTATTTCTGTCAAGCTATTTTGGAACAAAGCTTTTTTTGTTTGTTTTAGTTGCCGGCTTGATCGGATTTTTTTATTCCGCTCCTCCCTTGAGAACAAAATCAAGGCCTTTTTGGGATTTAATCTCTCACGGTTTTTTTGCCGGAGCCTTGATTTTTCTTTTCCCTCTTTTGATTTTTAGGCCGGAACTAACCCTTTTTCATTATTCAATTGCTTTTTCCGTTTTTTATTTGTCAGTTATGCTGGAAATGAGGAATCATTGGGAAGATTATCAATCGGATTTTCGGGCTGGCCTGCGAACCACAGCCTGCTTTCTGGGTTATAAAAATTCCGAAAAGCTTTTAAAATATTTGGCTTTTTTTTATCCCCTAGCCCTTTTTCCGGCTTTCTTTATGCTTTCTCAAGAATTTTTATTTTTATTTTTAATTTCAACCTGTTTTTTCCTCCTCCTGTTTTTCTTTAAAAGGAGCTTTCCAATAATGGACGCTTATTATGCGGTTTTCTCTTACGTTGCCATAGCTATCTCAACGCTCTACCCGTGGTAAATAGCGGTATGATATAATTTCCCGATATGAAAAAAA
>Ga0114920_10001507_pt1 | contig 10710 bp, 10 predicted proteins | sample ChitaG_FD_88683 | JGI IMG/M metagenome (GOLD analysis project Ga0114920, IMG submission 88683) | Deep subsurface microbial communities from South Pacific Ocean to uncover new lineages of life (NeLLi) - Chile_00310 metaG | ecosystem: Environmental > Aquatic > Marine > Oceanic > Sediment ...
TGGCGGGGCCGACGAGACTTGAACTCGCGACCTCTGGCGTGACAGGCCAGCGTTCTAACCAAACTGAACTACGACCCCGCCAAGGGAGCTACAATTATAATATGATAAGCTAACACTTTCAACAGTTTTCATTGGATCCAGTAATAGAGAGGCTTTATAAGTTAATATTTTAGCGAAATATAAAGGAAAAACCAGCGCCATTTTCGCTCTTAAATATATATTTTTTATTACCTTTTAGCTTTTATTTCCCTAACCTGCTTCCCTTGAATAGAAAATTTACATCTTCTCTAAAGCTGCTACCCTCTCCTCAATAGCTGGATGGGTGCTGAATAATTTGTTAACGTTTCCTTTAATATTCCTGAGGGGATTTACGATATAAAGATGAGCGGTTGCCTTGTTTGCTGCTTCCAATGGCTCTTTATCTGCGTGAAGTTTCCTGAGGGCAGAAGCCAGACCAGGGGGATATCGAGTGAGGAGCGCCCCGTTAGCATCAGCCAGAAACTCTCTTTTTCGGGAAACAGCAAACCGCACAAGCTGGGCAATAAAAGGAGAAAGCACTGCAAGTACAAGTCCTACCACAATAATTATTGCGGCAGCATTTCCGCCTTTACTGCTGCTGCTCCTCCTTCTTCTTCCTCCACCCCAGAGAAAACTCCTGAGAATCCAATCGCTGAGCAGGGCAATTACGCCAACCATAACAACAGCCAGAGTCTGCACAAGAACGTCATAATTTTTAATATGTGACATCTCATGTGCAATTACACCTTCTAGTTCAACCCGGTTCAATTTCTCGAGCAGTCCTTTTGTGACCACAATGACAGAATTTTTTGGATTCCGGCCAGATGCAAAGGCATTGGGCGCTGTATCATCAATTATATAACACCGGGGTTTGGGCAGCCCTGCCGCAATAGCCAGGCCCTCAACCACATTGTAAAGATAGGGATAATCCTTCTTCTCTACTGGTTTTGCCCTGCTTATGGCCAGAACGATTTTATCACTCGCATAATAACTGCCAAAAGTCATGGCAATAGCTATAACAACAGCTAAAATCAAACCCTGAGGACCCCATCCGGTCAGCTTTCCAAAAAGCCAGGCTAAAAGAAAAATCAAGCAGAGAAAAAATAGAATGAGGAAAAACGACTTCCTCTTGTTGCTGGCAATTTGTTCATACATTCGGGACTATTTTGACTTCTTACTTGTAAAAATACCTGGGTTAGAACTTCACCTCAACAGGACCCCTTGCTTCTTCTTCTTCAATTTCAAAGTATTCTTTCTCATTAAAATTAAACATGTTGGCTATAAGGTTGGAAGGAAAAACCTGCTGTTTTGTGTTAAATTTCATGATCATATCGTTGTAAAACTGTCGGGCATAGGCAATTTTCCCTTCTGTTCCAGCCAGCTCTTCCTGAAGCAACAGGAAATTTTGATTGGCCTTGAGTTCTGGATAATTTTCTACCACAGCAAAAAGGGACTTCAACGCTCCAGTCAGCATATTCTCAGCCTGCCCCTGTTCTTTAACTGTTCCAGCATTTATAGCTTTGGATCGTGCTTCTGTAACTTTCTCAAAAACTTCTCTTTCATGTTTTGCATATCCCTTTACGGTCTCTACCAAGTTTGGAATAAGGTCATATCTACGCCTGAGCTGAACATCCACCTGAGCCCAGGAATTATCACACCGGTTTCTTAAGTTCACAAGCCTGTTATAAATTCCTACCGCTAAAATCAAGATAACGGCAAAAATAATAAGAAAAAGCACAGCAATTTCCATGTTTCTCTCCTCACTTAAAAATATGAAAAAAACTTTGTCTTAAATATAAAACTACTTCAAAGGCTAAAAGTCAAATATTGATGTAAGCATCCTTATTTCCGTGACAATTTCTTTGGAAGTCAGGCAATCTGGTTAGGAAGCCATCCGGAGGCGAGCGGGCATGGTTCCTCAAAGAGGAGAGCGAACCGAGGAACAAGTAGATTTTCCCCGCTGTGGAAAATACACGGGCTGACGAATCAGTTTGCCTGACTGTTTCTTTATCACGGAAATAAAGATACTTCCAATATTGATTCGGCTGAGTTAGTGAAATTAATCTTACGCCTTTATAGTTCAAAGAAAAATTTTCACAAAAGATACTAAAAAAATTGACAGGTTTTAAAGACAGTGTTATATTCGTAATTCATCTCTCAAATTAGGGAAATAATTTAATAAAACTTTATAAGGAGGTTTTCTCAATGTCATCATTAAAAGAAAAATTCGCCTCAAAGCTTGATCCTACTCGCGACAAAGTTAAAACAATGATCAAAGAACATGGCGACGAAAAGATCTCAGAGGTCACAGTAGCCCAAGCTTATGGCGGAATGCGCGGTGTCAAATGCATGGTCACAGAAACATCAGCTCTTGACCCGTTTGAAGGTATTCGTTTTCGTGGTTTCAACATTCCTCAACTCCGCGAGAAATTACCAAAGGCTCCGGGCGGTGAAGAACCTCTTCCAGAAGGAATTTTCTATCTCCTTCTTACCGGCGAATTACCTACAGAGGACGATGTTAAGGAAATCACCCAAGAATGGCAGAAACGCAGCGCTCTTCCTGACTATCTAGTTGATATCCTCAAAGCTATCCCCAAAGATACCCATCCAATGACACAGTTCTCACAGGGAATTCTTGCTCTCCAAAGAGATTCTCTCTTCTCTAAAAAATACAGAGAGGGAATGAGCAAGATGGAATACTGGGATCCCATGTTTGAGGATGTAATGAACCTTCTGGCCAAGCTCCCCCTGATTGCCTCTTATATCTACCGCAAATCCTACAAGAACGACGAACATATTCCTGCTGATCCAAACCTGGACTGGGGTGGTAACTTTGCCCATATGGTCGGAATTGAGGATGAAGACTTCAAAGAACTCATGCGGCTCTACCTTGTAATCCACAGTGACCATGAAGGTGGGAATGTTTCAGCTCATTCTACACACCTTGTTGGTTCTACCCTTTCTGATGCCTACTATTCCCTATCCGCAGGCATGAATGGATTAGCCGGTCCTCTACATGGCCTCGCCAACCAGGAAGTTCTTCGCTGGATCATGGAAGTAAAGGAAGACCTGGGAGGAGTCCCAACAAAAGACGAACTCGTAAAATATCTCTGGGACACCTTGAATTCTGGCAAGGTCATTCCTGGATACGGACATGCTGTTCTCCGTCAAACTGATCCAAGATACATGGCTCAACGGGAATTCGCCCTTAAGCATCTCCCCGATAATGAGATCTTCAAAGTTGTCAGTGCCATCTACGAAGTTGCACCTGATATTCTAAAAGAGCACGGCAAAGCGAAAAACCCATGGCCTAATGTCGACGCCCACTCCGGATGTTTGCTTCTCCATTATGGAATCACAGAATATGATTTTTACACTGTGTTCTTCGGTGCTTCTCGTGCTATTGGTGTCCTTGCTTCACTGATTTGGGACAGGGCTCTTGGTTTAGCTATTGAAAGACCCAAGAGCATCACAACAGAGTGGATGGAAGAGCAGGTTAAGAAGTAAGGGAAAAATATACTCAGAAGTTAAAGAAGGGTAGTGAAGGGTGACTTTCACTACCCGTTTACTTAGCTTTTGCTTTTTACTCAGATTATAAAGTCCATATTATCTATCTAATTCTGACCATACAAATAAAATAATCTTAGATAATCAAAAAATCGAAGTCAATAAAAAAGGAAATTGAACAAGTACAATTCCTTTTTTTACTTTCTAAAATGATTATGGTATATTTCTTTTTCAAATAATTCTCTTTATCTTGGATGTTCTTATTCTGTGTTAAATTCCTGTGTTATCTAATGGTCAAAAAATATCAAAAATAAAGGACGGTTCTATTTTTTAATGGAAATTTCCACCTTTCATAAATTAAAAGCCAAAAAAAATAGAACCATCAGTTTTTTTATCTCTCTTATGAGGAGGATAGAATCATGGAATATAGAATAGGGCTTATTGGCTGCGGTACAGTAGGCCAGGGTTTACTGGAAATTCTCTTAATAAAAAGAGAGCAATTAAAAGAAAAATTTGACTTTGAAGCAAAAGTTGTATCCATCTGCGATAAACTTAAGGGATCTCTTCTCCTCCCTGAAGGAATAGATCTGGAGAAACTTCTGCACCTTTTAGAGGGCGGGAAAAAAATCAGCGAGTATCTGGAAGGAGAATCCAATGAAGCTGAACATTTGGAAACTCTGGAGATTATTGAAAAAAGTAATGCAGATATTTTTGCTGAATTGACATACACAGATATTAAAACAGCAGAACCTGCAACAAGTCATATCAAAAAAGCCCTTCAAACAGGAAAACATGTCGTCACATCAAACAAAGGACCTGCTACTCTCTATTACATGGAATTGAAAAAACTGGCTCAGGAGAATAATCTTTTTTTCAGAATTGAGGGAACTGTTCTAAGCGGAACACCTGTATTCAATTTATTCGAACATGGATTAGCCGGGAACACAATTAAAGAGATAAAAGGAATCCTCAACGGAACAACTAATTTTATCCTGTCAAAAATGGAAGAAGACAACATGGATTATGAAAATGCCCTCAAATTAGCCCAGGAATTAGGTTATGCTGAAGCTGACCCCACTGCAGATGTAGAAGGTTTTGATGCCCTGGCTAAGATTGTTATCCTTTCAAACGTTTTTCTTGAGGGAGACGTCCAGCCGTCTGATGTAGAAAGAGAAGGGATTACTTCCCTTTCCAAAGAAAAAATCCTGGCTGCAAAAGAAGAAGGGTTCAGGTATAAACTTATCGCTTCAACCAAAAAAGAAAATGGACGAATTGTGGCTAGTGTTACTCCACAGAAGCTTCCTCTCTCCGACCCTCTGGCTGGAATCATGGGAGCCAATAACGCATTAACCTTTGACCTGGATTTACTGGGAAAAGTAACAATTCAAGGACCTGGAGCTGGGAAAATTGAAACGGGTTATTCCATTCTTACGGATATGCTTGCCATTCATCGTCAATTAGTAAAATAACATTAAGGAGTAAAATTAAAAAATAATTACCAGGATTATTCACGAAATAAAATGATAGTGTCGGTAGTTTTTATGAATAATCCATGTTAAAGGGAGGATAATAATGCACTTTAAACTTTTCAGCGATAAGGATATCAAGGCAATGGATGCTTTAATAGATTCCTATGGCGGAGCAGAAGAGATTTCCAAAAAGATAGAGTCCATGAGGGAGTATGAAACCCGGAAAAGAATCGCCGGGGAAAAAGGATATGGGGAGATGCTGGAAAAAGCTGAAGTTTACGTAAAAAACTTCGCCAAAGTTGAAGACTTTGTGGAAAAAAATGACATTTCTGTAAACAAGCAAGGAATCTGCATCGCCCAGGTTTCCGGTTTCCAGGGAGCCCGCCCTACATTTGATTGTATAAGAAGAATAGCAGAGAACAGAGATGTGCTTTTCCCGACAGAGATGATTTCAGTAGTGGGCTTGACCGAAAACTATGTCTACAATGGTGATTTACTTTCGACTCTTGCTATGGCAGAAAATATATTGGGTGCCAGCAAGTTCTGCAGCACCAATCTTTTGGGAACTCCCCTTCCAGAGGAACGCTTTGCCCGAGTAGAAGAAGTAACGGGGGAGAAATTCGAAAGGAAAGATGTGGGAAATGGATTGAGCCAGATAATCCTTACGAATATGGGAACAGCCTTCGGAAATCTTGGAGGGGTAGAAGTTGGAAACAATAACCATCTTGTCTACCTTGACGGAATAACACGGGCTGCTCTCACAACAGGTGCAAATTTTTTCCTGAATCCAAGCTGGTCAACCATCGCGGCAGCATGCTATTACGCAAGGGAAATCCCAAATCTCTCCTTCAAAATATCCATGCTCCTCTCAACTCAAAATGCTATCCAGCTTCGTATGCTACTCAATATTTTTAAAGAATATCTTCGGGATGATGGAACCACCCCAATCTATGAGATCAATATAGGAAACGCTGCAACCGCTGAAACTTTCATCCAGTGCTGTGAAGAAATCGAAGCATCAGGTCTTCCCAAGATCTATCTTGCTGCTCATCTCAGAATTAATCCTGACTTAGGTATTGCTGACTTTAACTGGACAAAGAATGCTTTTAAAGTCCTTGACGCTGGAAAGGATTTAACGATTAAATATGAAAGCGATGGAGAATCTCGTCCCTATGACACCATGGAAACTTATTTCCTCTCTGATGAGGAAAGAAACGAAAAAGCAGAGCTTATTGGCGATGTAATTTATCATAAGTGTATAAGATGCGACAAGGATGCCAAAGAGATAATGAAAAGGGGGCACGAAGCCAAATTTGCTAAGATTTCTTACAGAAAATAAATAATAGTGTCGGCAGTTTTTATGAATAATTCAGGAGAAAATAGATGGACTTAGGCATCAAAAATAGAGTATCCCTGGTCGCAGCATCAAGCAAAGGTCTTGGAAAAGCGGTTGCTCTCCAACTTTCCAAAGAAGGCTCAAAAGTCGTAATCTGCGCAAGGAACAAGGATAGGCTTTTTAAAACCAGGGATGAAATAGAAACTAAAACAGGAGGTATAGTCAGAGCTCTAATCGCTGACGTCACAGACAGAAGTCAGGTGAGCAAGCTAGTCGAACAGGTCGTAAATGAGTTTGGAACGATTGAAATATTGGTAAACAATGCTGGAGGGCCTCCATCAGGGATGGCAGATGAGTTTAATCTGGATGATTACCAGAACGCTTTTAAACTCAATCTTTTAAGTACAATAAACCTCTGTTATGAAGTTATGCCCTTAATGAAAAAACAGAAATGGGGAAGGATCATCAACATGACTTCGGTTTCCGCCAAGCAGCCGATTGATACGCTGATCCTATCTAATACAACAAGAACAGGTGTTTTAGGCTTCTCGAAATCCATTTCAAACCAGCTGGCATCCTACGGAATTACTGTGAACTCGGTATGCCCAGGATATACAAAAACAGAAAGAGTGGAAGGCCTGGCAAAATTTTTCGAAGAAAACGGGAAAGGCTCGGTTGATGAATTCTATAAAAATATCGAAAAGGCTATTCCTATGGGAAGATTGGGAACTCCGGAAGAAATTGCTCAAGCCGTGGCTTTCCTTGCTTCTGAAGGGGCTAGCTACATTACAGGAGTTGCCCTGCAGATAGACGGAGGGTATATCAAAGCTTTGTTTTGATTAATAATTGACTTTTTGAAAGGAAGGCTCACATGAAAGATTATATGAAAGAATGGGAGGGCACTCCATACCCTGAGATGCTGAGGGGACTCCCGGAGATTGACGTCCCATTAGAGGGAGTACAAGGCTGGCTTCTTCAAAGCAACGATAAACAGGTAGTGTTTTTTGATATAGACCCTGTCGGTAAAGTCCCTCCTCATTCCCACTGTGCCCAATGGGGAATGATGATTGAAGGCGAGATGTCACTAACCATCGGGGGAAAGACTAGAGTCTATCGAAAAGGTGATTGGTACTATATCCCTGAAGGTGTCGTGCACTCAGCCACTTTTCTCACCAGAGTGAACGTGATGGACATTTTTGATGACCCGGGACGATACAAAATAAAAGAGACATAAAACATTCAAAATAAAACGACCTATGTAAACTTATAATCATAGAGGGCAACCATGAAATCGTTATTCACTACAATTATGAAAGATTTCGAGGGGTACTCTATCGGAAAAACGCTTGCCTACTTGGGTGATCCCGGAATAATCTCTTTTGCAGGCGGCTTGCCCAGCGGCGATGTTTTTCCTGTGGACATAATTCAGAAGGCTGCTGAAAAATCTCTAAAAGAGGACTGGCGTCAGGTTCTTCAATATTCTCCCATTTCCGGAGAAAAAGACCTGATGCAGGCAATTATAGATTATCTCAGGAAAGACAATATCCACATCAAACCTGAAAATATAATGATCACTACTTCTGGACAGCATGGCCTGGATCTGGTTGGCAGATTGTTCCTTGAACCCAAAGATATAATCGTCACAGATCTTCCCACATTTGGAGGGGCACTGGCCGCTTTTGAGATGCAAGATGCCGGATATATAGCCAAAGATATAGAAGAAGACGGATCTGATGTAAAAGGAATGGAGGCAGGAATAGAAGAACTTCTATCTTTAGGGAAAAAACCTAAATTCATCTATGTAGTCCCGGATTTCCAGAATCCTTCGGGAATTACAATAAGCCTCGAGAAAAGACTTGCTCTTTTATCGCTGAGTAAAAAATTCAATATCCCTCTCGTGGAGGACAGCCCTTACAGGGAGTTGAGGTACAGGGGCGAACACCTTCCTTCCATTTATTCCCTTGATAAAAACGAGGGAAACGTGATCGGTCTTTATACCTTCTCAAAGATCCTCTGTCCTGGTATTAGAGTAGGATTTAATATCGGGCCTCACGAAGTTATTAAAAAGTTCAGTTTTATAAAAGGAGCAAACATACTTAATACTCCAAAGCTTAACCAGGACATCTGCACTGCTTTCCTGAAAGAATACGATCTGGATGCCCATTTCAAGAAGGCTGTTAAGCATTACAATGAGAAGCTGAATTTTTTTCTTGAAACTCTGGAGAATAATTTCCCGAAGGATATAGGTGTAAAGTGGACCAAACCTGAAGGAGGATTGTTCCTCTGGATAACTCTGCCGGAAGAGATAAATACTATGGATCTCTTCTACATGGCCATCGAGGAAAAAGTTGCATTTGTTCCCGGTGAGGTTTTTTATCCCATAAGACACCAAAAACACAACACAATGAGGATAAACTTTTCTTATCCAACAAAGGATGAAATTGTTGAGGGCGTAAAGAGGATGAGTTCTGTGATTAAGAAATACCAGACTGAGAAAAAAGCATAATAACTCTAATCAGATACTGGAGGAATCATGGTTGATAACAAACAATACAGTCCGGGTGTAAAAAAATACATACAAAAAGCAAAAAAATTATTAGCCCAGAAAGAAAAAGATCTTAAACGAATTAAAAAGCTCAAATTTGACACCATAGCTATCCACGGTCTTTACACAGTAGAGGAAGCACTAAAGCAAAACCAGGGAGCAGTTATTGAGCCTCTATATCTTTCCACTGCCCAGGCATACCGGGACTCTGATGAAATGGAAGCAGCACTTGCATATTTAATTCCAACCTGGTGTTACACCCGATTCGCCAATCCAACCACTTACTACTTAGAATGGGTTCTTGCATTACTTGAAGGCTACCAGACCGGTATTGACACTTCCTGCCTTGTGACAGCTTCTGGAATGTCAGCAATAATGTTAGCTGTGGATTCTTTTCTTGTAAAACAGAAGCAAGGTCCTGAAAAAATAAATTTTGTCTCTTCCATTCAGATTTACGGGGGAACATTCCAGCACTTTACTATAAGAAAGATGCAGGAAAGGGGGATAGAAGTCCGCTGGGTTGACCACCAGGAAGATATCGAAGAATGGAAGACAAAAATCGATGAGAACACACGATTTCTTTTTTCAGAGGCACCAAGCAATCCTCAGCTTTCGTTTTGTGATGCCAAGGCACTTTCGGATCTGGCTCACTCATGGGAAATCCCTTTTATCATTGATTCAACCTGTGCGACTCCTGCTTTAATGAGACCTGTTGCCTATGGAGCAGATATCGTTATCCACTCCCTGACAAAATCTATTACCTCAGGCGGTCTGGCTATGGGAGGAGCCTTGATCAGCCGAAAGCCCATCATTACCAAGGTAAAAAATGACAATCCGCTTTTTAAGGAAAGCTTTGCTGAATATGTCAAGTTCTTCCCTTTCAGGGATTCTGGTCCCGCATCTTCTCCCATGAATGCTCTTTTTGCTTTAAACGACCTTCGGACACTGCGCTCCAAGATGGACCTGGTCAGTCAAAATTCTGAGAGAGTTGCAGAATTTCTCAGTAAACATTCCCGCATCTACCAAGTTGATTACTTGGGTTTAAGAAGCTTCCCTCTCTATAGCCTGGCAAAAAAATACATGAAGTTAGTGGATTCAGATGATGGAAAGGGCAAGGAAATCAACCGCTACGGCCACTTACTCAGTTTTCGAGTTGATGGCTCCCCTCAAAACGCACGAAAAGTTTTTGACAATTTTAAGCTCATCCTAAGAGCCGGAGACTTGGGCCGAATTAAAAGTATTGCCACCATTCCTGCAATTTCCACTCACCTACAGCAGGGAGAAGAAGCCAGAACAAAGGCCGATGTTCCACCTCAAATGATAAGACTGTGCGTAGGCGCTGAAAATCCAGATGATATAATTGCTGACCTTGATCAAGCTCTCAGCTTTTTATAACCATTACAGGCATCTCATTTAAACATCTAAAATTTATTGCAGGCTCAGGCTAGATCCCACAGGGAAATATTATATGTTGAGAAATATTCCCTATTTCTATGCAGTGGGATTGATGAGTCAAGCCCTTGCAAAAATATCAATAAATTGTGAGATTGCCGCGTCACTGCGTTCCTCGCAATGGGCATAATACTATTAAATTGTTGTTAATTAAGGTCATTTTTTAAGTAACAATACCATTTTAAGTACGATATTTTATGTTTTTTTGTTAAGCCTCGATGACTTCTATAATGTTTTTTTAACTGTGAATAAAAATTTTTTAACAAGTTAGTTGTCGGGGCAATAAAAGGATCATCAATATAGTGGAACATGTCTGGTAAAGCGTTATTGATTAATCCCATTGCCTTTTTTAAATCTATGTTAGCAACACTGTTTCTAGGTAA
>Ga0114920_10001510_pt1 | contig 10704 bp, 6 predicted proteins | sample ChitaG_FD_88683 | JGI IMG/M metagenome (GOLD analysis project Ga0114920, IMG submission 88683) | Deep subsurface microbial communities from South Pacific Ocean to uncover new lineages of life (NeLLi) - Chile_00310 metaG | ecosystem: Environmental > Aquatic > Marine > Oceanic > Sediment ...
CCCATAGACCCCGGCGCCAGGCACACCTTCCAGTGACGACCAGGTGGCGCCGTTCCAGCGAGCTATGTTCCTTGCCCGGACCTCTCCCGCTGTAACGAACATACCGCCGGCATATAGGCCGGGTCCGCTGCCGTCGTCGAAGGCGGTCAAGGCTCGCACCCACGGCCAACCGGAGAAGCCGGCGTCGATTCCGCTCCCCAGCGGTGACCAGGAGATGCCGTCCCACCTAGCGATACCATTGGCCACAGCACCGCCGGCTGAAGTGAACGACCCGGCCGCGTATAGGGCCGGGCCGCTTCCATCGTCCCACACGGTCAGCGCGAACACTCCGAAGTACCCCTCGGTACCGCCTCCTACCGGGGACCAGGAACTGCCGTCCCATTGGGCGATGTAGTCCGCCTCGGCCCCGCCGGCCATCGTAAAGTAACCGCCGGCGTAAAGCACCGGCCCGCTGCCGTCGTCGAAAACGGTCAGGGCTGCGACCTCTCGATTCATCCCGCTGCCCAGTGCGGACCATGAGGTGCCATCCCATTTGGCCACCTTGTGCGTTTCCACACCCCCAGCCGAAGTAAAGTTGCCGCCGGCGAACAGCGCTGGACCGGTGCCATCATCGAACACTACCAGAGCCGAGACCCCATACTCGATCGCGCCTCCGACATAGGACCACGAGGTGCCGTCCCACTTTGCGATACTATTGGCCGCCGCGCCGCCCGCAGCATCAAATCCACCACCAGCATAGAGCGCCGGCCCGCTCCCGTCGTCGAAGACGGCAAGGGCCTGAACGTGGCCGTTTGTTCCATGCCCCAACGCTGACCATCTGCTTCCGTCCCATCGGGCGATGTTGTTCGCAGGTAATCCCCCGGCCTTTTGGAACATCCCACCAACGTAGAGCGCCGGGCCGGTGCCGTCATCGAAGACGGCCATTGTGCTGACCAGGGGAGGATCGAAGATGGGGGAATAGGGGCCAAGCCCGCTATCCAATGGCGACCACGAAGTGCCGTCCCACCTGGCAATGCTCTGGGCTGCTGCTGCTCCAGCCAATGAGAAACTACCGCCGGCATATAAGGCGGGACCGCCTCCGTCATCGAACACGGCGAAAGCCTCGACCAAACGGTCCGTCCCGGGCAGGTGGAAGCCTTCCGCCCAGCGAGCGTCGCAATCGAGAATGCCAGAATCCGTTCCGAAGGCTGACTGGAACGTCCGCCAGTCGTACAGATCAACATCGTTGTCGGAATCAAAGTCCGCGGGAAAGCAGTCCGGCGTTATCGGCTCGCCGCCCGGCCCGGTCAGGCAATCGAAGAATGCCGCAAAGTCGATATGGTCAACGTGCCCGTCGTCGTTAAAGTCCCCACAGCGCGCGCGTACCACGCTTGGCGCGCAGAGAAGTAGTGAACAGACCGCTCCAAAAACGCAGACGTATCGATAACACAGTCTCACGTTCGTCCTCCGACGTGTCAGCCCACGCAGCGTCAGCGCACGCCGAATCAAAAGCACTGCTCCCCTGGAAAGCCGTGGCAATCTGTCTTCATTTGGGACAGTCCGCGTCCCTCCTGGCAAACCGGATTGGTTCAAAGCCCCCCAGACTTTGCCCAACTTATTGTATGGAGCCGAAGCCACCGGGACAACGAAGACGGAAACATACCCACTGTCGGCTTGACTTATGGCGTTTCGTAGACCAGCGTCAGATAAACGTCACGAGTAGGGCAGATTAGAGGGCCTGTGCAGGGTGCACCGGCATCACGTCTTGACCCTGTGGGCCCTCGTGGGTCCAATAGTCTACAAGCGTTCCCCGACGGCGCGAGAGTGAGCACCGCGATGCCTACTTTGGAAGCGGACAAAAGCGGCCAATTCCCGCTCAACGACGAACACCGAATGCTCCTTCGCATTCGCGACACGCTCTATGAGGGTTGCTGGGAAGACTTTGTGCGGGATCTGCGTGCTCGGGCACAAGGCCGACCCCACGTGTTTGAGACCGTTACCGATTCGCCGGCCATGAAGGCCACTATCGAAAACCACCTCGCCATGATCGACGAGATGCAAACATGGGAACTACAGCAGCAATGCACGCTCTCCGCCGACGATCCTATGACCACGATGTAATCACTGGGCCGTGCCTCCTCCGACGTGCGCCCGGGGTTGAGCAATAATAGGCCGGCGCTTGACGGGCAAGGCCTTTTCCCGTCAAATCATGCAAGACTGGCGGTGCATACCTCTTACATTCACACAAGGAGACGTGCTGCATGCTATCGAGTTTGACGGCCTTAGCACTGTTCGTAATCGTCCCCCTCGTGGAGCCACAGGTCGACCAGGCCCCACCACTGATCGACGACGCTAAGCTTCAAGCGGCGGGGATGTTCAGGTATTGGCAGGCCAGTCTGCCCCTCTCGCCGGGCGACTCGCTCGACGAGGCGCATCTCGTGGATGAGGCGCTGTATGTTGTCACCGACGGCGGCGTCCTTTTCGCACTGACCGCCAATACCGGCCTGGTCCGGTGGGCTGCGAAGCTGACTGAAGCGGACCATCGGATCTACTCGCCGACGCACATCCGGACAGCCGATGGGGCCGGGCCGGTGGTCATCCCCACCAGCACGAAGGTCTTCATCCACGACCGCTTTTCCGGGGATATGATCCAGAGCTTTACGCCGGAGTTCGCTGTGGGAAGTCCGGCGGTAGGTTACGGCGACGTGCTGTTTATGGGCGGTGCCGATGGGCGGTTTTATTCGTTGCGGCTCAACCACCCTCTCGCCCGGGAGCCGTTTAAGTTATGGGCGGCAGCAGCCGAGGGCCGGGTAACCGCCGCCCCGGTCCTTTACGCCCACGACATGCTCCTGTTTGCGTCGCAGGGTGGCGCGGTGTATTCCTGCCGGGCGGCCGACAAAACCCTGAACTGGGTCTTCCGGGCCAACGGTCCGATTACAGGCGATCCTGTGGTCGACGAAAGCGGGGTCTACATTGCCAGCCTCGACCGTTCGCTTTACAGGCTTCACCTCTTAAGCGGCAGGGTGATCTGGCGCGTGCGTTTGCCGCGGCCTCTTGATGAAGGGCCGGTCGTAACCGCCCATACCGTGTACCAGTATTGTCCGGGTCACGGTCTCAGCGCAATCGACGCAGATACCGGCCGGGAGAAGTGGCGAAGCCACAACGCCCGTGCGTTCCTCGCCCACACCAGGAACGGTGACATTGTCTTTACCAGCGATCACCGGCTTGAAGTGCTGGATCACGACAACGGCGATGTACGCCACAGCATCGAGGCACCTGCAAAGACCCGAACCGTGTCGAACAGGAATGATGACGCGGTATACCTCTTGGGTCGGGAGGGGCGCGTTCTGTGCGCCCGGCTCGACAGCGTTCCTTATCTGCGACGCCAGCAGGTGATCGCCGCTCGCCAGCAGCTTAACCGACCGCCACGTAACGAGGCGAAAGTAGCCCGAAAGGCCCGAGAATCGGGCGATGTCAAAACCGACACGAGTTTGAGTGATCCGCTTCGCAGTCGGCGAGACGTCAGACCCTAAGCCGCTGCGCACAAAGCCACAGTGGCAGTCAAAGTCCCAGCGCAAACCACGGGACTACACCGGTCAGCCTCCGGCCGTGTGACATGATCGTCCGATCCGAGTACCATAACTCCTATGGCTGACAGTAAAATTAAACGCGCCCTGATTAGCGTTTACGACAAGACCGGCATCGTCGACTTCGCCCGTACGTTGGTCGACGAATTCGGAATCGAGATCATCTCCACCGGGGGGACGGCCGCGCTGCTGAAAGAGAACGGCATACCGGTGACACTCGTCGAAGAGATCACCGGCTTTCCCGAGATGTTGGACGGCCGGGTGAAGACTCTTCACCCCAAGATACACGCCGCCATCCTGGCCGATCGGGACAACCCACAGCACATGCGCCAACTCGAGGAGCAGGGCATCGAGCCGATCGACATGGTGGTGGTCAACCTCTATCCGTTCGAGAAGACCATCTCCGACCCGGAGTGTACGTTCGAGCAGGCCGTAGAGATGATCGACATCGGCGGCCCCTGCCTGCTCCGCGCCGCGGCGAAGAATCATAAGCATGTTTGGCCCGTGTCGAACCCGGAGAGGTACCCGGAAGTGCTGGGTCTGCTGAGGGGTGAGCAGGCGTGTGGAGAGCACTTCGGGTACAAAGCACGTTCCTTGTCGGCGTACGGGAGCTTCGAGCGGACGACCCATTACGACGCTACGATCACAGGTTGGCTGGCACCCTCGGCATTTCCATCGAACGTGGAGATCATGCACGGTTGGGGCCCCCCACTTCGATATGGTGAGAATCCCCACCAGAGGGCGGCTTTGCTCCACCAGAAGGCCTACTCAGGTCGAGCCAATCTTCTGGTCGCGAGCGGTCCTGAAATCGCCGACACCATGTCGTTCACCAACTACGTGGATGGGGATGCTGCGGTTCGCTTGTGCTCGGAATTGTCCGTTGCTAACGGTCGAGAGCAAGAAACGGAGAACTTGGACAATGCGAAGTGTGCTTGTGTTTTCGTCAAGCACACGAATGCCTGCGGCTGTGGTGTCGCGGTGGATCCCATAGAGGCCTATAGACTCGCTTACCTCGGCGACCCCAACGCGGCGATGGGCGGAATCCTGGCTGTTAGTCTCACCATCGACGTTCCGATGGCCCAAGCCGTCATGACCTCACTTGACCGTTGGGGTAGAGCAGCGGGTGCGAAAGCGTTCTTCGTGGAGGTCTGGATCGCGGAAGAGTTCGACACTGAGGCTGTCAAGGTGATAAGAAGCGCCAAGAGCTGGGGAGAGCGCGTTCGTCTCCTTTCCGTAGGGCATATGCTGCCATTAGGATCCTCAGAAGCGGAGGACGACCACGAGCGCACCTACTTGGGCGCGAAAAAGGCCGACCTGGAGTTCAGGCACATTGAACAAGCGTTCCTCATGCAGACGCGTGATGAACTCGGGCTCAACGAGGACCAGTGGAAGGTGATTACGAGACGGCAGCCGACCGAAGCTGAGATGGATGATCTGAGGCTGGCCTGGCTGATCTGCAAGCACACCAAGAGCAACGCCATTTCGATCTGTAAGGATGGCATGCTCATCGGCAACGGGGCCGGACAGATGTCCCGGGTGATGAGCTGCCGCATTGCCACCTGGCTAGCCAAAGAAAACGGTCACGAGGGACAGCTTTCCGGGTCGGTTGCTGCTTCCGATGGATTTTTCCCATTCCCCGATGGGCCCAACATCCTGATGGACGCGGGTGTCACGGCGATCATCCAACCCGGCGGGTCCAAGCGGGACAGCGATACGATAGCCGCTTGTGATGAACGGAACGTTGCCATGATCTTAACAGGCACGCGGCATTTCAAGCACTGACGCGCCGTGTTGTTCGCCCGGGGGTACGACCGTGGCTCGCAGCGCCGTTGCCCTGTTCCTGCAACCACATATAATGCCACGGGTTATCATTAAGAGGCGGCGCGGATGAAGCTCTATACAAAACGTGGCGACGACGGCACCACCGACCTGATCGGCGGTATGCGAGTGTCCAAGGATGATCCACGCGTGGTTGCCTGCGGTGGCGTTGATGAGACGAACGCCGGGATCGGCATGGTCGTTGCCGACTGCGACGATGAAGTCACCGTAGGCATCCTGCGGCAGATACAATCGGAGCTGTTTATCCTCGGTGGCGAACTTGCGACGCACAAGGGCGGCCGCCCGGAACTGATGATCGGCGATGCCCACGTGGCCCAGCTCGAGAGGTGGATCGACGAAGTCTCGGCTGAGGTCTCCCCGCTCAAGGGTTTCGTCTTGCCGGGTGGAAGCGAGACCGCCGGTCGGCTGCACCTTGCCCGGGCCGTTTGCCGTCGAGCTGAGCGCGCCGCGGTTGCACTCGCACAGCGGCAACCCGTCGACCGGTCGGCTATTGCCTATTTGAACCGGCTTAGTGATCTGCTGTTCGCGCTCGCCCGGCTGGCAAATACCCAGGCGGGCGTAGCGGAGACTCCCTGGACGGCGCCGAAAGGGTAGCTTCGCTGCCCGGCTAGTTGGTGGTTGGTCGCTGAACTGCTGCTGTTGACACTCGTAATATCCCGGTCGATTTGATGCCACAAGCAATGAACGACGTGCGCAAATACGAGTCGAGCACCATCCGCCCCCTTAATGTGGTTATGTTCTGCCTGGTGGTCATGACCGTCGCGGGAGGCTCGCTGCTTCTCAGCGCCGCGAAGCCCATCGCCCCTGTGGACGGGGCTATCGAGTGGCAAGAGGAATCGCCGCTTCGCGCCGTTGTCCAATTGCTGTGCCTCAATTATCAGGCCCCCACGATCTACGCCGGGACCGTCAAGAACTACATCTTCGGAATCGGTGCCGGTCTGGCGATCCTCGTCTTGAGCATCGCCATAGTGGGGGGGCCGAGAACACGCGCTGAAGGTGTGGCCGGCGATGACGTGCCTTTGACATCAAGTGTCCCGAACAGTGCCGCAACAGAGGCCGGACCACACAAGGTACACGTTGCCCCGCTCATCGCCGCCCAGCTACTGGTGGGGCTGTATCTGCTGTGGTCTTTCGCGAGCAGTCGGTGGCTGTGGGCTCCGGAGTTGGCGGTCGGCGGAAGCATCCTGCTTACGATCCATTTTCTATGGGCCTTCGGCATCGGCAACGGGCTGGGTTCCTCCGCCGCAAGGCTGGCGTCACGGGCGGTCGTAGTAATCGCCGTGCTCACGGCTGTCGTTGCCATCTGGTACCACTATGGCCGCAACCCCACACTTCGAGCCGACTTTCCAGTGGGTAATCCGGCCTTTCTGACAGCCTGTCTTATCCCCGGCATCCTGCTCGCTGCCGCGCTCATCTGCGAAAAGATCGGGAGCGCTGTCAAGAAGCGTGCCAGAGCCGCCCTGGCGATCATAGCTGCTGCGGTGATGGTCATTTGCCTTTGGGCTTTTTTTCTCGCCGATTCGCGCGGTGCCTACGTCGGGCTTCTGTTTGGCGCATTGGCCATGGCATTTTTTGGCCTGCGAGGCCGCATGAGATGGATTCCCGTGGTCTTTGGGGTAGCGGTGGCGGCTTTTGGCTGGTTCTATTTCTCCGGGCTGGCCGACACCTTCTCACAGACCGGCCGCAGCGCCACCGTTCGTTTGCGTACCTACGCCTGGAGTTATGCCTGGCGCATGTTCAATGAGAAACCGTTCACCGGACACGGGCAAGGCGCCTTTGTGCTCGCAGGTGACTCGCACGTTGTCAACGACGTACTAAATGACCCGCTGGTCTTCGAGTCGCGCATTGCCCACGCACACAACGAATGGCTCGAGGTCATGGCCGATTTGGGATCGGTGGGGATCGTCCTGATAGCTGCCGCACTATTACTGACGCTTCGAGCCGGCGCGGCTGCACTAGCGGCATCGCCTCCCCGCGGCGAGCGCTGGGCGCTTGTCGGCCTGATGGGCGCGTTGGTCGCCCTTATCGTTGAAGAGTGTTTCGGTGTGGGTCTGCGCGTCTCCGGCGTCCCAATACTATTCTATACCGTGATCGGATTGATCTGGGCGCTCAGCGGCTACGGCGCTCCGGGCCTCGCCCATTACCTTTCCGCAACACGTGCTCGACGCGTTATCACCGTATTTGTCGGCGGTGCGGTCGGGCTTGCGGCGTTGGTTATGACGCAGCAGGACTTCGCGGCGGCACGAAGCGTGTTCCGTGCCAAGGCAGCTTTCTTCGAGGGCGACTACGATGAGGCCATTCGCTTGGCTTCTTTGGCCACCAACCGGCTCAATCCGCAGCGCTCGCTCACCAATCTTTACCGGTTGAGCGAGGCCCATTTGCAGGCTGCGGAGTATCTGCAATACCGCGCCGGAGATCGCAAACGCCGGGCACATGACACCGAGCCGCCGAATGCCAGACTCCTGGCCCTGGCAGAGGAGGACTACCGGCTCAGTGATGAGCGTTGTGAAGAAGGGAGCGGCGCGCTTAAAGAGCTGGTCCTCCGATCCCCTGGGTACATCAACCACGGCAGGGTGGAATACTGGCTCAACATAACCCGGGCCCGCAGTGCGACCGCCCGAAACGACCTGGAGAAGTCACGGGCTTTGTTGGAGGATGCTGTGGCCGCGATCAGACGCGAACTTCTCCGCCAGCCCTTCAGTCCATCGGTCGCCGCCGACTACATGCGCGCCCAACGGAACCTGGCCGGTTCGGCGCTGGATCTCGCAGAGGTAGTCGATGTGTTCGCCCGCCCCCTCCGACATCACCAGGTTACCGGGTCATATGTAGATATCCTGGCAGAGTTGGCTGCAGAACCTGAGTTTGATCGCCAGCTTGAAGCCCTTCTACGGGAAGCAGCAAACGCACTGACCACGCCGCCGATCGATGATCAGACGGGTGAACCGCGCGAAACGTGGGCACCGGAAAAGCTTCGACTGCTGGCTACGGTCCGCTTTATGCAGGGCGACTATCACGGTGCTCGAGAAGTACTCGAGCTGGCGGCATCAGCCTACGATGCAATCGCCGGAGCAGTGCCGTTCGGAGCGGCTAGTTGTTATGCGGAGCTGGCCGACTGCCGGTTCTTCAGTGAACCGAATGACCCACCATTGGCACTGACCAGCGCGACTCGGGCGATCACTCTCGCGCCGGTGTCGCGATCGGGACGCTTATTGATACTCAGTGTGCAAACACGAATGGTGGATTACTTCCTCGCCGCCGACGAGGAGGAAAAGGCAAAACATCTGTTGCGAGAGACCGGGCCCAGCGCCGCTACCGACGAGGATGTGTTGCGCGAGCTTGCGGTGCGCTATCGGAAAATGTGTGAGTCGCTGCTCGGACGGCGCGAGGCCGGCGGGCTGTTGCGAAAGCCTCCTGCGGACCTGTTGCCCAAGCTCCAGCGTTGGGCGACGCGAGCCATCGAGTTGAATCCCGATGCCCCCCTGGCCCACTACCTGGCCGCCGACCTGGCGTTCTATGTCGGCGATGACGATGTTACCGCAAAGCACCTTCGTGACGCCCTCGACAAAGGTCTGCCGCCGGATCTAGCCAGACAGTTCGTTCAGACCGCTCGGGATAAGAGGCCCAACAGTTCAGCACTGGAGGCGCTCTGGTCGAGCCTTGCGCCGCTGCAGCCGCCAAGCCATCCCGCGGGTGAATCGCCATCGCCATCCCCGCCCGAAACGCATTCTCCCACGGCACCGCAGGACTAAGAGCCGTCAAGAGGTACCGGCCGCTAACGATGGTGGTCGGCCTGGGCAGACCATCATGAAGGTGACATACCTCCCGCACATCACCGCATCCGGTACGGCAGGTGGTGAATCCCGACTTGCGTCCGAGTCTCGGTGTCCGTACGTTACGGACCGTTTTGGTGCGGGACCTGCGGTCGAACGACTCCTGCATGCCAGCGAGCGACCGAGGACTCTTGATTTGCGCGAGCTACTGGGCGTATGAGCGACCTTGTGCACGAAAACCTCCCTTGCGGCATTGAGCTCGGCGTAGCGCCGTTACCGCAGCGGCATGTGGTCTCGTTTCAGCTTCGTGTACTGACCGGAGCTTGCGCAGAGCCGGCCGACAAGCTCGGTCTGGCCCGCCTGATCGGCGAGACGATCGACAAGGGAACCCAACAGCGGACGGGTCGTCAGCTTTCGGACGCGTTCGATGCGATCGGTGCGTCGCATGGTGGTGCCACCGGGCGGGAGACCGCGACCTTTGGCTGTACGGTCTTGCCCGAGCATTTTGACAAGGCCGTCGCCCTCCACGCCGAGTTTATGCGCACGCCGACGTTTCCCGGGGATGCCTTCACCGCTAGCGTCCAACTCGCCAGGCAGGAGCTGCTTGCTCTTCAGGACGATGCCCACGGTCTTGCGGACAAGCTGATTGGCCAAAAGGCCTACGGGCCGCTGCTCGGTCGGCATCCGCTTGGTGAGCCGGAAACGCTTGATCGCATCATCCGAGACGATCTTGAAGATCACTGGCGATCGCACTTTCACGCCGGACGCATGATGGTGGCGGTGGCCGGCGCGGTCGATCCGAAGCGGGTGGCTGAGGTGCTCCAAGAGCAGTTCGACGGATTCGGCAGCCCACATCGCGACGGACGGGCGACGTTTCCGGTTGAGTTTTCAGCCGGTGCGAGCCACCACCACAAGGACTTGGAACAGGAGCAAATCGGGATTTGTTGGCCCGGTGTCGAGGCCACCCACGAGGACTTCCCCATCCAGCAAGTCATTCTTGGGGTTCTATCGGGGGGCATGAGCGGGCGACTATTTACCGAGGTTCGCGAGAAGCAGGGCCTGGTCTATTGGGTTAACGCCTGGCAGGAGACACCCCGCGGTACGGGCATGATTTTCCTTGGTGCCTCCACTACCCCGGATCGCTGCGACCGGACTTATGCAACTTTGCTTCGGGAGGTGGATCGGCTGGCCAGCGATATTCAGCAGGACGAACTGGATCGGGCGATCACGGGTATCGTCGCAGCTCTGGAAACGCGCGGTGACAGTACCAGGGCACGTCGCGCGGAGCTGGGCAACGATTTGTTTTTCTTCGGCCGGCCACGCTCCGATGAGGAGAGAGTCGCCAAGGTGCAAGCAGTCACCATAGAGGACGCCTGCCGGTATCTGACGACCTATCCGCGTGATAGATTGTGCGTGGTGACGTTGGGTCCCAGGCCACTAACCGACAGCGCAATCGCGCAAGACCACCCCGATACGGACGCCTCGGGGTAATGTTCGTGAGCAGGAAGCAGGTGCCTGAGGGAGTGAGA
>Ga0114920_10001512_pt1 | contig 10701 bp, 10 predicted proteins | sample ChitaG_FD_88683 | JGI IMG/M metagenome (GOLD analysis project Ga0114920, IMG submission 88683) | Deep subsurface microbial communities from South Pacific Ocean to uncover new lineages of life (NeLLi) - Chile_00310 metaG | ecosystem: Environmental > Aquatic > Marine > Oceanic > Sediment ...
CCATTTTCAACCTGTTTGAGAATCACGGATTTTGCGCAATCCGCCATGTCAGCTGTCAATTCCACTCCCCTGTTGATCGGTCCGGGATGCATGATAATGGCGTTCTTTTTGGCTCGCCCGAATCTTTGTGCGCTTAAGCTGTAAAGGTTTCTGTATTCCCGGACGGACGGGAAAAAATTTTTTGTCTGTCTTTCCATTTGTATCCTGAGCATCATGATCACATCAGCTCCCTTGACCGCATGATCAAGATTGAAGTCAATTTCCACTCCAAATTTCTTGAATTCTTCTGGGAGGAGAGACGGTGGTCCGACAAGAGTGATTCTTGCCCCCATCTTTCGGAGAAGGAAAATGTTGGATCGTGCAACTCGGCTGTGAAGGATATCTCCGACGATTACAACCTTCAAGTTTTGAAAATCTTTTTTCTCCTGTCGCATTGTGAAGGCATCAAGGAGAGCCTGCGTCGGATGCTCGTGGGATCCATCTCCTGCGTTGATGATGTTTGATTGACTGAACGTGGAGGCATAATGGCTCGCTCCTGAACAGGAATGTCTGATGATGATGGCGTCAGGATTCATAGCTTCAAGGTTCAGGATAGTGTCTTTGAAGGTCTCTCCTTTCGCAGCGCTGCTGGCATTGAGATTAAAGTTGACAATATCCGCACTCAATCTTTTTGCGGCCAGTTCGAAAGAGCTCCGGGTTCGCGTACTGGGTTCAAAGAAGAGGTTGATAATCGTTTTTCCTATGAGAGTGGGGACTTTCTTGACCTCTCTCGTGGATATTTCATAGAAGGATTCTGCAGTATCGAGGACTGTTGTGATCTCAGAAACGGTGAGATTTTGTATGCCGAGAAGATGCTTGTGTGTGAAGGCCAAATTGTTTCTCCTATTTTATCCCTGGCGGCTCCGTGATCAGGACTTCATCGCTGTTATCGATCTCCTTCAAGCGGACCTGTACGATCTCCCTTTTTGAAGTTGGAGAAATTTGCCGACATAATCCGCCCTAATCGGGAGTTCTCGGTGGCCGCGATCGACGAGGACCAGAAGTTGAATCGTCTTCGGCCGCCCCAGGTCGATCAGGCTGTCCATAGCCGCGCGTATCGTTCTTCCCGTGAAGAGGACATCGTCGACCAGGAGGACGTCCTTTTTCGCGACTGGGAAATCGATCTCTGTTTTTTTAACCATATGCTGGGCTTCTGATTCTGAGAAGTCGTCTCTATAGAGAGTGATGTCCAACACTCCGACAGGGATGTTTACTTTTTCCAGCTCATTAATCAGTTTCGATATTCTTTTCCCGACGTATATCCCTCTCGTTCTTATCCCGACTATGACAACATTCTTTAAATTGCGATTCCTTTCGATGATTTCAGTGGTCATTCGGTGCAAAGCTCTTTTTATTTTGCGGGAATCCATAACCTTGGCTTTAATTTTTTCTTCCATTAAAGAACTCCTGATGTGTGGGATGTCTGTCTTTCTTTTTAGGGGAGAAATCCATTCTATCCATAAGAAAATGCAATATCTGAGGAAAAAAGTCAAGGATATTAGACATTTGGTGAACCCGCCGACTGTGGGATAGAGTGGTTTTATCCAAAAGGCACCTGCTCTGGATTCGGCCTTTGGGAGATCAGCCAGGAGATACTCCTGGAGAGAAAACGGATATTTTCAGGACTCGAGGCTGAAAGCATGAGGAATGTGTGTCGTTCGGTCTGATCTCAATCGAGAATTTTGCTCTTTGCTCTGAAATGAGCTTGTGTCGCTTCCAGGTCTTTCTCGAGCTGCCTGGCCAGGTCATCCGGAGTCCTGAATTTTACCTCATCCCTGATTTTTTTCAGGAAGTGTATTCCGATTTGCTCCCCGTAGAGGTTTCCTTCGAAATTGAGGATATAGGATTCAATGTTTAGACCTCGTTGATTAAATGTGGGTTGACTTCCGACGTTAGTCATTGAAGGAAGGAATTCGGTCCCGATCCTGGTCTGTGTTATGAAGACGCCCTGAGGGATGATTTCATTTTCAGTTTCGATGTTGGCTGTTGGAAATCCAAGACTTTTCCCTCGGGATTGGCCTTCGATCACTTTTCCTTCTATTTCATAAGATCTGCCCAGTAGTCCACTCACTTCTTCAACTTTCCCTTCCTGAAGGAAATTCCGGATGAGACTGCTGCTTACGGTCTTTCTTTCTTTAATGACCGAAGGGACGGGACAGATTCGGAAATTATATTTTGAGGACAAACGATGAAGAAGGGCAGTATCTCCCTCTCGGTTTTTCCCGAAGTAAAAATTTTCACCCACGATGACCGCTTTTGCTTTGAGTCTATTCAAAACGATCTTGCGGATGAAATCCTGACCGCTGAGGTTGGCGAATCTTTCATCGAAAGGAATGATGAGAACAGCATGGATATCAAATTTTTTGATTTTCCTTATTCGCTGGTCGAGTGTCTGAATCATCTTGATTCCGCTTTTCCCAAGGATTTGTCCCGGATGAGGAAAAAATGTCAGAACGAGGGAGAAAAGCTCAAACTCTTTTGCTTTTTTTTCGAGGTACAGGAGAATCTTTTGGTGGCCCAGGTGGACTCCATCGAAATTTCCGATGGCTACGATCGTATGGTCGGAGATGAATGAATAATTTTCGAGACCGTGAATGACTTCCATGAGACTACAAATTGATTAATTTGGCTTTTTCCATATAGGCCATCTTGAGCTGGTGAGTACAGGAGACTAATAATTTTTCCTCCTCAGGCTCAAGATTCCCTTTGGTCCTCTTATTGAGCAAGTCGAGTAAATCAATCAATCTTTTCACCAGCTCCAGGTTTTCACTCTTTGTATCGGAAATGGGATCCTCGGTCAGACCAAGTTTGATCAAGGCTTGTGTGTAAAAAGGAAGAATGATGGAGCTGAAATCGAGAGGAGGGAGGATTTCCTTAGTTTCTTCTGTTGATTTCTCTTCTGTCTTCTTCTTTTCTGTTTTCTTTTCCACTTTCTTTTTTTTCTTGTCCTTTTTTTCTGGCATTTTTTCCCCTTTAAAAAGGAATTTTTTTATGTCTGACTGGGATTGATTATTTTTCTGGTTTAAAATATTTTGTACAAATCGACAAAGAATATTACAATATTCATCAACATAATTCAAGGAGATGAGTCATGGAAGATGCTGAAAAGGCAGGCAAAAAATTCCAACAGCTTGTTCATATCTTGGATGAACTCAGGGGGGAAGACGGATGTCCCTGGGATAGAGAACAAGATGAAAAGTCCATAGCGAACTATTTTTTAGAAGAAGTCTACGAGGCCGTGGATGCCATTCACTCTGGCGATGCAGAGTCCCTGGCAGAAGAGCTGGGTGATGTCCTGATGGAGGTCGTATTTTTGGCTCGAATATTCAAGGAGAAAGACAAATTCTCGGTCTCTGAGGTTTTAGAAGGCATTAACCAGAAGATGGTCCACCGCCATCCCCATGTGTTTTCTCAAGAGAGAATCGAGACGTCTGATGAAGTCATAGATGAATGGTGCCGACAGAAGAAGGAAGAGAAAGAGAGGGAATCTGTGTTGGATGGAATGGCTATCTGCCTCCCGGCGCTTTTAGAAGCCTTCCAGATTGGACTCCGTGTCTCTCAATTTGGGTTCGACTGGGCTCAACCTTTGGATGCACTTCAGAAAATTAAAGAAGAGATAGCTGAATTAGAAGAGGCACTGAAAAAAAATGAAAAGGATGAAGTGTTTAAGGAAGTCGGTGATCTTTTCTTCGCAATGTCCAACGTCTCTCGCCTTCTGGGTATCAACCCTGAGGTTGCGCTCAGGGAGGCCAACAAGAAATTTACCAGAAGGTTCCGATTCATAGAAAAAAGACTTCAGAAAGAGGGGAAAAAGCTCGGCCAGGTCACACTCGAGGAGATGGATAAAATATGGGAGGACGCCAAAAAGAAGATCATATGATATTAGGGTCAGGCTTTTTTATCAAAAAGCAGCCTGATTCATTTTTTTATTGTGATTTGTTCGTCCCTGATTTCCTGGCGATGAGGTTGGATTTGATGAATTCGTCGATATCTCCGTCCAAAACTCTGTCCACATCTCCGATTTCCACGTTTGTCCTCAAATCCTTTATCATCCTGTAAGGCTGGAGCACGTAAGACCGGATCTGATTTCCCCAGGCAATATCCGATTTCGCATCTTCAAGTTTTTCAAGCTTCTCCCGTTTGACTTTCTTTTCGAGCTCATAAATTCTCGCTTTGAGAACTTTCATGGCACTGGCCTTGTTCTTGTGCTGGGACCTTTCGCTCTGGCATTGGACAACTATATTTGTTGGGATATGGGTTATCCTGACTGCGGAATCGGTGACGTTGACATGTTGTCCTCCACGGCCAGAGGCACGGTAGGTATCGATCCGGAGGTCTTCTGGATTGATATCGACTTCAATATCTTCTTCGACCTCGGGATAGACAAAGACAGCTGCAAAGGATGTGTGACGTCTTTTGTTGGCATCAAAAGGCGATATTCTGACAAGACGGTGGACGCCGGATTCCTGACTGAGATTGCCGTAAGCGTAATCTCCCTGTATTCGAACAGTTACGCTTTTCAGTCCGGCTTCTTCCCCAGCAAGAAAGTCAAGGATATCTGCCTTGAAACCTTTCCTCTCCGCATATCTCAGATACATCCTGAGAAGTATTTGGGCCCAGTCCTGGGATTCAGTCCCGCCTGCGCCCGGGTGGATAGTGAGAATGGCATTTCGTGCATCATCTTCTTCAAAGAAGAGAGTTTGAAGCTTGGCTTCTTCAAGGTTCTTCTCGAATGACGCAAGAGACTGGCTGATCTCTTCATCCACGTTTTCTCCCTCTCCTGCCAGTTCTTCCAGGACTTCGAGATCTTCTTTTTCTCTGTAAAGGCTGGAGAGGAGTTGAATGTTTTTTTCGAGTCTTTTTTTATTCTGCTGGAGGGATTGGAATTTGTTCTGGTCTTTCCAGATATCAGGAGTGGAAAGCTCTGTGTTTATGGCATTGAACTCAGCCTCTTTTTGGCTGAGGTCAAAGATAACCTCTGAGTTCTTCGAATTTGGAAAGGCATTCTTTAATCTTGATTAAAAGATTAGAGTGGCTCTTTTTTGGAGCGTCGTCTTTTTTTTTCATTTCTCTTCTTTACAACTGCCAGAATAATGAATACAGGGGTCAAAGTCAAGCTCAGGAAGGGAAGGACATCTCCAAATTTTGTATAAAAGGTCAGTGTTTTTGATGGGGTGATGACTTCTGTGAGGTGAGTTTGAGTCATCAGCTTGGATTTGGAGAGGATGCGGCCGTAAGGGTCGATGATGCCGCTGATGCCTGTTGTGGCGGCCCGGAGGAGATACCGTCTGTTTTCGACAGATCGTAAGACGGCCATCGAGAAATGCTGATACGGAGCTGAGCTTCTTCCGTACCAGCCATCGTTGGTGATTGTCACAAGAAAGCCTGCTCCTTTCTTAGCGAATTTTCGAACAAGATTGGGAAAAATGATTTCATAGCATATGGGGGATCCAAATTTCAACGATTTGAATGGGTGGAGTTTATACTGTGTTCCAGGCGAGATTTCCCCTATGGCGTGTGTCATTTTTTCGATAAAGGAAAAGATTTTTTTATAAGGGGTGTATTCCCCGAAGGGGACAAGATGCATTTTATAGTAGTGGCTCGTTGAGAGGTCAGGGCTAAGGCACAACGCGGTATTATGATAGCTCACGTCTCCTGGCGTGCTGGTTTTTTCATTTGTTCCGAGAAGAAGAGTGCAATCAGTTTCCTGGACGAACTGGTTGAGTTTTTCTTTGAAGTCTTGAAAATAACCGTATGAGCAGCTGAAGCAGAGAGGAACCGAGAATTCAGGCCAGATGATGAGTTCGGCTCCGCCCTCGTATGATTTCCGGCTCAATTCAATATGTTGGTTAAAAAGGCTCCAGATTTCCTGGGTCGTGACTTGATCCCAGGAGATATCCGAAGAGACGTTTCCCTGAATAACAGAAGCAGTGAACGAGTCTTCTGTGAGAGTGGTCTTCTTCAGGCTCAGAAACCCTCCCAGGTGGATGATGAGCACGAGGGCGAGAACAGAGAGAAATGGCGTTTTCTTCCTGTATTTCATGGAGTAGAGAAACAGGCTCTGGAAGAGCACAAGCACGAATGAGAGTCCGTAGACTCCTGTTATCGATGCCATCTGGATGAACCAGATGTTCTGGTATTGAGTCGAGCCGATAAGTCCCCAGGGAAATCCTGTTAAAAAATGAGTGAGAATGTATTCTAAGGAAATCCAGAGAAAAGGCGCAAGTAAAAAGACCAATTTGGGAAAGGATTGTGAGATTTTCGTCCAGAGGAAACAGAAGAAGGCCCAGTAGAGTGCCAGGAAAAGGACAAACACTAAATAAATAATGATACTGATTCCTATGGAGAGGTTTCCGTAGTAGGCAGGAACAGACGGGATCCAGTAAATCAGGACTGCGTTGTATGAACCACCGGCAATAAGCCCGAGCAGGAAGGATCGAGCGGGCTTTTTATTTATGATGATGAACAGAAGGGGAATGAGGGAGATCCAGGCGAAAAAGGACAGCCCGAACTTGGGAACTGAAAAAGCTGTGAGGGCCCCACTCATAATGGCGAGGGCGATATCGGTTATTCTGTCTTTCAAAATGGAGGCACCGGCGTGGAATGATATTCCAATAGTCTTTTAAAAGAAAAAAACTGGTCAGCTTCCAGGAGCTTAGCTTCTGATGATGAAGTAGTCCGTCTTCCTGTTAGTCTCTGCCCGCAGTTGAGCAAGTACTTCTTCGGCTTTTTCTTTTGTTTCGTAACCACCGATCCTCACGCGGAAAACCTGTCTCCCATCCGTTGAAAAGGGATCGAGAACAAGAGCGGGATAGCCCTTTGCCTTTAATAACTCTGCAAAAGAGATGGCGGCATCTCTACTGTTCAGTGCTGCGACTTGGATGTAAAAGAGATTGCGCGGTGGGGCCTGTTCTTTCTTCTGAGTTTTTTCTTTGGCCCTCTGATGAGATGCTATCTCTTTGCTTATCGGGTCTTTTGTTTCCTGGACGGGCGCGGGAAGTTTCTCTGCAGCCTGTTCGATCTTGCCCGAAGCGGTTAAATCCGATTCCTGGACGAGTTGAGCCTGTTTCTTGCCGACGGAAATGCCTAAGAGAAAAATGACCACGCCAAGGGCTAGAATCACGATGAAGATAACAGCAAGCTGGGAGGTGGAGAGCTGAATTTCTCTGTAATCTTTATTGGCCACGGCTTATTATTTCGCTTCCTTGAAGAAGGCTTTGAACATTTCGATGGGAAGCGGGAAAACGATGGTTGAATTTTTTTCGGTTGCTATTTCTGTGAGTGTTCCCAGAAACCTGAGCTGGAGAGCCTGTGGATTAACCGATATGATATCAGCGGCTCTGGTGAGCTGGCCGGCCGCTTGGTACTCTCCGTCTGCATGTATGATTTTCGCTCTTTTTTCTCTCTCTGCTTCGGCTTGTCTGGCAATAGCTCTGACCATATTATCCGGAAGGTCAACATGCTTCATCTCCACTAACTGAATCTTGATACCCCAGGGGTCTGAGTGTTTATCAATGATTTCCTGGAGCTGAGTGTTGAGCTTTTCCCTCTCTGAAAGGAGATCATCCAGCTCGACCTTTCCGAGAACACTCCGCAGAGTTGTCTGGGCGAGCTGGGAGGTGGCAAAAATGTAATCCTGGACTTCGATGATTGCTTTTTGTGGCTCCATGACGCGAAAATAAACCACCGCGTTGACCTTCACTGAAACGTTATCCTTAGTGATAACATCTTGAGGGGGAATGTCCATGACGATTATTCGAAGGCTCACTCTGACCATACGGTCGATAGGTGGGAATACAAAGATTAGCCCGGGTCCTTTAGGCTTGGCAAGAACTCTTCCTAATCGGAAAATTACGCCGCGTTCATATTCCCTTAAAATTTTTATCGCATTCAACAGATAAATTACGAAGAGCGATATGATGATACCCAAAAAAGTTTGCATTTTTTACCTCCTGAGTTTAGCGTTATCTTTTATTATTAAATCTTTTTTGTCTGAATTTTCTCTACTTCTTCCAAAGCAGGATTTTTCATGGGACTCATATTATTCCTAAAGGTCATTCTGTCCTTTTCTCAAGTTGGATAGAGTTTCAGCCCGACTTCGTTCTCTTCAGGATTTGGTCACTTTCAGCATCAGGTTTTTCTTGACTTCAATGACTTTAACCTTCGTGCCCTTTAGAATGTCTTCTGATGCTTCTGCATTCCATAGTTCGCCATGGACAAAGACCGTTCCTTCCGGCTTGAGATTGCTCTGAGCCACCCCGATCTCTCCCACCAGGCCTTCTTTTCCCGTGTGGATTTTATTCATTTGCGCCCGGATGGCGATGGTGATCAAGAAGATAAAGATTAAAGACAAGCCCACAGCCATGGGAATGATGAATTTCAAGCTGGGGCGCAATTCCGGAATCGGAGCTGGTATGAGCATGAGTGATCCGATGACCATTGCAGCTATTCCTCCTACGGTTAGAATTCCGTAACTCTGGATTTTTATCTCAAGAATGAATAATCCGATGGCTAACAGGATCAACATTAGACCGACATAATTAATGGGCAGTATCTGGAAAGAGAATATGGCTAAGAGCAGGAAGATCCCTCCCAATACACCGGGGAGGATGGAGCCCGGATTCGAAAATTCAAAGTAAAGCCCGAGCAATCCCAACATGAGGAGAATATAGGCCAGGTTGGGGTTGGAAATCGTGATCAAAAACTTTTGTCTGGCCGACATCGGAATTTCGATGATTTCCTCATCTCTGAGATCAAGAATCTCTTCTTCACCGGTGAATCTCTTGAGGCTTTTGCCGTCATAGAATTCGATGATTTCCTGTTCGTTTTTGGCGATCAAATCGATCAGGTTTCCTTCCAGCGCTTCTTTTTCCGTCCAAGACGTGCTTTTCCTGACAGCATCTTCGGCTAATCGGATGTTTCTTCCTCTTTTTTCCGCGAGCGTTTTGATGTAAGCCGCGGCGTCGTGAGTGACCTTTTCTTCCATCGTCTTGTCCATGGGCTGCCCTGTAATGGATACACCGACAGGATGAGCCGCACCCGTACTCGTTCCAGGAGCCATGGCAAAGATATCGCAGGCGATGGATATAAAGAATCCGGCTGAAGCGGCCCGGCCGCCGCTGGGACTTACATAAGCGGCGACTGGAACTTTCGAGCTCAGGATTCTCTCAATGATCTCTCTCATTGATGAGTCCAAACCCCCAGGAGTGTTCAGAGTGATGATGACTAAACTGGCGTTTTCTCTCTCTGCCCTGTCGATGGTGTCTCTGATGTATTCTGAGGTTATGGGATGGATCGGAGCGTCCACAGTGATCTTCAGGATGGACGTGAAACCCACCGAAGGGATAACAATCACTAAGAGAAGAAGAGTAAATCCTTTTCTCATTTCGGTTTTAATTATATGTTCAAGCTAATCATAAGTCAATATGTGTCTTCCAGACTGATTTTTTGTGTCTTTTTCGGATAAAATCGCCCCTGCTTATATGCAAGGGATGGCTTGAGATTCAAGATGAGGATTTTTCATTGGCAACAGCCCTCCCTCCATTATAATTGCTACCTAGAAAGAGTCGCTTAGATGGAAACTAAACCGGAAATTTTTGCTTTGCACAAAACCGGAAGTTTTTGCTTTGCGTTGACAAATTAATAATTTATCTTGACATTTTATCTTCAATAAATTATTTATAATTAGTCTATTAGCAATAAAGAAGCTTCGATGATTAAGAATGATATCGCCCTCGCAATCGAAAAGAAGTCCGAATTCAACAGGGCAAAATCATTGCTGATCGTTGAGGCAATTCTCTCTTCCCTCAAAGAAGCTCTGGCCGATGAAGAGAAGATTGAAATCAGGGGTTTTTCAAGCTTCAAAGTTGTCAAGAAAAAGACTGGCTTTGGCAGAGACATTCGGAGAAAGAGACAGATTAAAATCAAGAAAGGAAAAAGGATTAAATTCAGGCCTGGGCAGGATCTAAAGAACGTCACATAAGTCAAAGTGCGATTCCCTCCTTTGACCCCTCCCTTTTTATCAATACAACGCAGGAATCATGAGTAAATACACGATCAAGCCTCTTTCTCCAGATGAACTCAAGACTTATCCTCTTCATTCCAGGAAAAGCAAGGTAAACACCAAAAATTTTGCTTCTGTTTTGGCGCCGAATAAAATTTTTTCACAGTTCGTGGACAGCCTCCCCGATATCCTGGCGGGAAAGGATTTTAAAGAATTCATATCTTTGCTGGGACAGGCTAAGAAAAAAAATAAAGCCATTATCTTTGCTCTGGGGGCTCATGTGATCAAGGTCGGACTGAGCCCGGTTCTGATTGACTTAATGAGAGAAGGATGGATCACGGCTCTGGCATTTAACGGCGCTGGAATTATTCATGATTTCGAGGTCGCTTTTTCCGGGCAGACTTCAGAAGATGTTGAGCTTCAGCTCAAGGACGGACGGTTTGGGATGGCACGCGAAACAGCTGAGATGTTGAATGAATCAATCAATTCGGGAATGGAGAGAGGCCTGGGATTAGGTGAGACTCTGGGAGAGATGGTCTCCGCGTCTGATTTTCCTTACAAGCAGATGAGCCTCCTGGCCGTTGCGTATGATTTGAACATCCCGGTCACAGTCCACGTCGCCATCGGAACGGATACGATCCACTTCCATCCCAAAACCA
>Ga0114920_10001513_pt1 | contig 10696 bp, 12 predicted proteins | sample ChitaG_FD_88683 | JGI IMG/M metagenome (GOLD analysis project Ga0114920, IMG submission 88683) | Deep subsurface microbial communities from South Pacific Ocean to uncover new lineages of life (NeLLi) - Chile_00310 metaG | ecosystem: Environmental > Aquatic > Marine > Oceanic > Sediment ...
CCAGCCGGAATATCCTGTCGACAATACTGCCCATTAGGCGCACCTTGAGGCTGGTGAAGCCATGGGCCACCATAATGAGCAGCCCGATGTCATTCTTCTCTATGTAGTCGCAGATTACCTTGGTGAAATCGCCAAAAAGGTGTTGGGTGCGGACTTTGGCCCCATTCTTTAGCCGCTCTTGCATAAGCTCGGCCATCTTTTCCAGATACAGCCGATGCATGTTGTGAGCTAGCTTGTGGTCTGGCGGGCAGACATGAAGTAGGATTACCTCGGAGCCCAGCTTTCGGGCCAGCTCCTCCCCGTAGGGGACAACTGCTTCGGCTAAATCAGAACCATCCAGGGGCAGAAGTATTCTTTCCAGCATCTCTGTTTCCCTCTGTATTATGGGGCCAGTTTTTCTCATAAAGGATACGTTTTGGATTGGGAAATGTCAACCGTGCCCGGTCAGTTATTGACCGATGTGCTATAATAGTGGTACTAAAGTATTAATACTAAAGGGAAATAACAGTGATTCTGGTTACCGGTGGTAGTGGCTTTGTCGGCAGCCACCTTATCCCCAGAATGGTTGAGAGCGGCCATAGGATAAGGTGCCTGGTGCGCCGCCCGGCCGAGGGCCTGAGGGGACGCGGTGTCGAGGTGGTAATGGGGGATGTCACCGACCCTGAGAGCCTGAAAACGGCCATGTCGGGTGTTGAGGCCGTTGTTCATCTGGTAGGTATACTAAGGGAGAGCCGGGGGGCCAGCTTCAGCGGGGTTAATGTTCAGGGAACCAGGAATGTGCTCCAGGCGGCCCAGGGCTCGGGCGTTAAACGGTTCATCCATATCGGTGTCCTGGGAGCCAGCCCCGACCCTAGATATGGCTACTTCTACTCCAAGTGGCTGGGGGAAGAGGCGGTGCGCTCAAGCCGGCTGGATTTCACCATTTTAAGCCCGGCTGGCTATGTTTGGCGCCGGCGCCGGCTTTATCAACCGGCTAGCCCGCTCCCTCAGGATGTTCCCCCTCCTGGCGCCAATAGCCGGCCCGGGGAAGAGCCGCTTTCAGCCCATCTGGGTGGAGGATGTAGTAACCTGTATTCTTAAGGCGCTACAGGGTGGAAAAATCGGTCAGAGCTGTGAGATTGGTGGCCCGGAGCATCTTACCTATGAACAGATGCTGGATACGGTGATGCAGGCCCTGGGGAAGAGGTGGCTGAAGATTCATGTACCTCTGGTTTTAATGCGTCCCGCAGTGATGGTTATGGAGAAGCTGGTAGGTGACCCGCCGGTGACGCTGGGGGAACTGGGCCAGCTTGAACTGGACAGCATCACCGACCTGGACTCGGTAGAGCGCCAGTTTGGTTTTGGACCGTTACCGCTAAGTCAGGGACTGGACTATCTTAGACCGGCCTAAAGCCTAAGTCTTGGCCACAGCTCTTTTATCTTGACTTTTAGCTCATCTAGGCTACAGTCGGTGTCGATGACCACATCGGCGTATTTAAGCCGTTCCTCCGGAGGTGGCTGAGAGGCGAGGCGGGCCAGAGATTCTGGCTGGGATAGCCCCAGCCGTTGTTTGAGCCGCTCTAGAACCGTGGCCCGGGAGGCTATGGTGACCCAGACCTCATCCACCATTTTGGCCCAGCCAGCCTCCACCAGCAGCGGGGCATCAATGACTACTACAGCTACCCCTTGCCGCCGGTACTGGTCAAGCCGGGCCTTTACCATCTGGTAGATTCGGGGGTGCATTATCTTATTTAAGCGGCCAGGGTGCTTGGGGTCGCCAAAGACCAGCCTGCCCAGTTTCTTACGGTCAATGTCGCCGCCGGGGCCAAGAACCTGCCGGCCAAAAGTGGCCACCACCCTTTGTTTTATCTCAGGCTCTTTTAGCGCCTGGTGCCCCAGCTTATCGGCATCAATAATGGCCGCCCCCAATTCCTCAAGAAAGCGGGCTACTGTGCTCTTGCCGCTGCCGATGCCGCCGGTAAGACCAATAGTCTTCATGCTTTTTAGCCTCTAGTCAGTCTAGCTACTGGCGCCGGTGTAGTCAAGGCTGGTTATGAATGTTTCACACTGGGCAGGTTTTGTCCTGGGCTGGTTATGGTGTAAACTGATTAGGATTTTTTACCGGTGAGGGCTGATGTCGGTTGACTGGGTTAGCATAGCTGTATTGAGCACCGCCGTCCTCGGGCTGGTCAATATTATTGATAGCCACCTCATCAGCAAGCGGATGCCCAGCCTGTCGGCTTTTCTACTGCCGGCCGGCTTCTTGATATTATTTTTTGCCTTGGTACTCTCTTATCTTTTCCCGTTGCCTGAGAGTGTCGGCAGCCAGCCGATGATAGTGGCCGTAGTCTCCGGTTTGCTGAGGGCTGGCTCGCTGGTTATTCTGCTCTATGTCCTGAAAACGGAGGAGGTATCGCGGGCTATCCCGGTTTTCCATACCTTCCCCGTCTTCGTGGCCATTATGGCTCTGCCGCTGCTGGGGGAGACGCTGGGTTACCTGCAGTGGCTGGCCATTGTTATCGTTGTCGCCGGGGCGGTTCTGCTCTCGGTGAAATGGGGCCGGGATGGCTCTACTAGCTGGCCGGGCAGGACCTTCTTATTCCTTTTAGCTGCCAGCCTGCTGATGGCCGGGGCCAACATAGCATCTAAATATGCCCTGGGCTATGTTTCCTTCTGGAATATGTACTGGATTAGCGCCCTGTGTATGTCGGCTGTTTTTATGCTTATATCACTGCGCCGCCATGTTTTTAGGGAGCTGGCCACTATGGGAAGACGGGGTTCAGCCCTGGGGCTACTGGCTTTTAATGAGCTACTGGTGCTCATCGGGGTTCTCCTCATGTTTTGGGCGATGGAGAACGGGCCGGTGTCACTAGTTTCTACTATCGCTGGAGGCCGCCCCTTGTTTGTCCTGATATATGCTGTTACCCTAAGCCGCTTCTTGCCCCGATTTCTAGTATGGCAGTACGGCCGGGAGGCACTGGCGCTGCGCATAATTGCCACCACCTTGATTGTTGCCGGCATAGCCGTAATCTACCTAACCTGAGCTAGATAATAGACAGTAGACGCCTATAATTGCTGGTAGTTGAGTGATATAATTAAACAAAGAGGCTGATTATGCATGAGGCCTTACTCTATGAGAGGTTATCCGACTCAAGGGTCAGGTGTAATACCTGCCAGTGGCGCTGCCAGATAGGCCAGGGCAAGTATGGCGTCTGCCGGATGTATAAAAACAAGGATGGCAAGCTCTATAACCTGAACTACGCCAAGGTATCTTCAGTAGCCGCTGACCCCGTGGAAAAGAAACCCCTGTTCCATTTCTTCCCGGGCACCCTGGCCTTCTCCCTGGGCACCTGGGGCTGTAACTTCCACTGTACGGGCTGCCAGAACTGGGAGATAGCCTGTCCCGAGAGTGAAGAGCAGGGGCTAAGCTCCCAGGAGATAACGCCCCAGGTGGCCGTAGAGATGGCCAAAAGCAGTAACTGTGCCGGCATCGCCTGGACATATAATGAGCCCGGCATCTGGTTTGAGTATACCCTGGACTCGGCCAAGCTGGCTAAGGAGAACGGCCTCTATACCGTCTATGTAACCAATGGCTATTCCACAGCCGAAGCCCTGGATGCTATCGGCCCCTATCTGGATGTCTGGCGAGTTGATGTCAAGGGCTTTTCTGATGCCCTCTACCGCAAGCTGGCCAGGGTAAGCCACTGGCGGGGGATACTTGAGGTGGCCAAGCGGGCCAAGGACAAGTGGCAGATGCATGTTGAGGTGGTGACCAACATTATCCCCACCATGAATGATGATGACCGGCAGCTTAGCGGCATCGCCCGCTGGATAAAAGATGAGCTGGGCGAGCTAACACCGTGGCATGTGACCAGGTTTTGCCCCCACCGGTATATGACTGACCTACCGCCAACACCGATGGCCACCCTTGAGCGTGCCTATGACATCGGTAAGAAGGCTGGGCTTAAGTTTGTCTATCTGGGCAATGTCCCCGGCCACAAGAGCGAGGCTACCGTCTGCTATTCCTGTGGCCGGCGGGTAGTAGACAGACTTGGTTATCAGACCAGCGTCGTCGGCCTGGCCGGTTCCCGGTGTCGCTTCTGCGGGTCAGAGCTCAATTTCAGGACATCGGGGAAGGAGGTTCACCATGATTAGGCCGCCAGCAGTAGCCGGTCAGTTCTATCCCGACTCACCCGACGAGCTCAGGGCAGCGATAGCAGGCTTGGTTAGTCGGGAGGCAGTAAAAGAGGAGGTCATCGGCCTGGTGTCGCCACATGCCGGCTATATCTATTCTGGAGCGGTGGCCGGGGCCGTTATTTCCAGGATTATGTTTAAAGATACCTTTATCATTATGGGCCCCAACCATACCGGTATGGGTAGGCCCTTCAGCATCATGACCCAGGGCAGGTGGCAGACGCCCCTAGGTGAGGTGGCCATTGACTCGGAGCTGGCCCGGCAGATTCTGGCGGAATCTAGCTACCTGGAGGAGGACAGTGCCGCCCATGAATACGAGCACTCCATTGAGGTTCAACTGCCATTTCTGCAGTATTTTAGGCCCGATGTCAAGTTGGTACCCATCGTGCTGTCTCATGCCACCAGCGACGCCTATAAGGAGATTGGCCGGGGGCTGGCCCGGGCCATTAGGGAGTTAAACAGAGAGGTCGTCATCATAGCCTCAAGTGATATGACCCACTTTGAGCCACAAGAGTCTGCTGAGAAGAAGGACAAGCAGGCCATCAGCACCATACTGGATTTGGATGAAGACGAGCTGCTAAAGCGGGTGGGCCGGCTTAATATATCAATGTGCGGCTATGCCCCGGTGGTCGGCCTCATCTCGGCGGCCAAGGAGCTGGGGGCAAAAACAGCCGAACTGGTTAGGTACCAGACCAGCGGTGATACCAGCGGTGATTATTCCAGTGTTGTCGGCTACGCCGGCATAATAATAATGGGCAAAGAAATCTCCCCACTAGCCAAATTGGCCAAGGAGGCCGTTGAGACCTATGTCCGGCAGGGCAAGGACTACCAGCCGCCACAGCTTACCCCTGAGATGAGAAAGAGGGCCGGTGTCTTTGTTTCCATTAAGAAGTCGGGCCGGTTACGAGGCTGTATCGGTACCTTTGAGCCCTGCTGCAAGAACGTGGCCCAGGAGACAGTTGCCAATGCCATCAGTTCGGCCACCGGAGACCCCCGCTTCCCCCCGGTGGCTCCCGATGAACTGGAGCAGCTCAGTTACAGTGTGGATGTCCTCACACAACCTGAGCCGGTGGAAAGTAAAGACCAGCTGGATGCCAAAAAGTATGGTGTCATCGTGGAGGCAGGCTTAAGAAGGGGGCTTCTTCTGCCCGACCTTGAGGGAGTGGACAGCGCCAGCGAGCAGATTGCCATCTGCCGCCAGAAGGCGGGCATAGAGTCCGATGAGCCGATAAATCTCTACCGCTTTAAGGTCAAGAGGTATGAGTGACTACTCTGGAGAGCAGGTTCAAATGATAAGGGATTTAATACTGAAGAACAGGAGCTATCGGCGCTTTTATCAGGAAGTGGCTATAGAACTTGAGACACTGAGAGGACTTGTTGACCTTGCCCGACTATCGGCATCATCAGGCAATATACAGCCACTGAAGTACTTCCTCTCGTGCCAACCGGAGAAGAATGGCCTGATATTTCCCCACCTGGCCTGGGCGGGCTATATTAAGGACTGGCCGGGTCCCTCTGAAGGAGAGAGGCCGTCGGCCTATATCATTGTGCTTGGGGACAGGGAAATAGCACAGTCCTTTGGCCCTGATTACGGCATAGTAGCCCAGAGCATTCTGCTGGGTGCCACTGAGAGGGGTCTGGGTGGTTGTATGATTGCTTCCATTAAGAAGGAGGGCTTGCGTAATGCCCTGAATATTCCGTTACGCTATGAGATTCTCCTGGTAATCGCCCTGGGTAAACCCAGGGAAAAGGTGGTCATTGAGACGGTGGCACCTGATGGCAACATCAGATACTGGCGCGATAGCGACGGTGTCCACCATGTACCCAAGCGGTCTCTGGATGAAATCATCATTGGTTAGCCATATGGTGAGCTACCGCTTTAAGGTGAAAAGATATAGATGATTGCTAGAGGGGATTAAGCGGGTTAGGTGGACGCCGAGTCAGTCTATGTGGCTGTTAGACGAAACAATGTATCTTGAGTGAGGGAGTGTAATGTATGGGTTTTAGAAAGATACCAAAACTGCGGATAGGTGATTTGGAAGCCAATATACCCATTGTTCAGGGGGGAATGGGCGTTGGCATTTCTTTATCAGGATTAGCCTCGGCTGTTGCCAACGAGGGTGGTATTGGAGTTATTGCCGCTGTAGGGATTGGTATGCTTGAGACTGACTTTAACCAAAATTTCAAGGAAGCAAACAAAAGAGCCTTGCGGAGAGAAATAAAAAAGGCGAGGGAGATGACAAGGGGCATTATTGGTGTAAACATAATGGTAGCTTGTTCAGATTTTCATGACCTGCTGCAGGTTGCAATGGCTGAAGGCGCCGATTTGGTTTTTCTTGGTGCCGGACTTCCACTAAGGATTTCTAAAATGTTACCGCTGGATGGGTTGAGAAAAGTTACAGTCAAGATTGTTCCTATAGTATCTTCTGCCAGGGCGGCTAAAATTATATTTCATTATTGGGGGAGAAACTATAATCGTGTACCCGATGCCGTGGTTGTTGAGGGTCCGTTAGCCGGTGGACACCTCGGATTTAAAAAGGAGCAGATCAATAATCCTGACTATGCCTTGGAAAAGATACTGCCGGGAGTAATCTCTACGATAAAGCCCTATGAGCAGCAATTTAATAAAAGCATTCCCGTAATCGCCGCCGGAGGCATATATACCGGCGCCGATATTTACAAATTTATCCAGTTAGGGGCCCAGGGAGTGCAGATGGCAACCAGGTTTGTGGCAACTCATGAGTGCGATGCTTCCATAAAATTTAAGGAGGCATATGTAAAATGCAAGAAAGAGGACCTTACCATAATTGACAGCCCCGTTGGATTACCGGGAAGAGCCATACAGAATAGGTTTCTCGAAGAGGTATCATCGGGAATTAAAAGGCCATTTAAATGCCCCTGGGTGTGTCTGAAAACCTGTGATTTTGAAAGTGCGCCATATTGCATTGGTGTTGCCTTGACCAATGCCAAAAAGGGGAGACTTGAAAAAGGGTTTGCCTTTGCCGGGGCTAACGCCTATCGGGTAGATAAAATCATCTCTGTTAAAGAGCTTATTGATACTTTACTAACAGAATATGAAAGGGCAGCAGCATAAATTGCTTTGCCTGGCACAGAGTAAAGAGGCCATCTTATAGGCATGTTTGAGCAGCGGTTTGAGGTGGGGAGGTATAAGTGAGTATCTAAAAGGAGTAGATTGAAGGGGCGAAGCCCGCTATGGGGTGGATTGAAGGGTAGAGGATAAGGGGGGTATGAAAGGAGGAGCGGATGAGTTACTCTAATGATTCGTGGTGGGGAACTGTTCATGCTGAGAAGCGAGCTAAAAAATGGCGCACCGAGTTAGTTAAGATTGGCGAGGAAGTCTTACAAGAAATTGAGAAGTACAAAGTGCCTAATAATGATGTAATAGAGAGATTCAGGAATTTTGTCGAGGAAGCCAGATCTGCTGGTATGAACAAATTATAGTACTTTGCTAAACTATGGACATGATGGAATATCGCTTTGAGGTGAGGAGGTATAAGTGAGGGGGAGATAAAGGGGTAGATTGAAGGGGCGAAGCCCCCTTCAAAACCAAACCCTCCCCCTCTCCTTTGAAGGAGAGGGGGACACAGGGGGTGAGGATGACAGCAGATCTGTTTGAGCACCAGTTTGAGAAACAAAAAGGAAAAGAGGCACCACTGGCGGCTAGGATGAGGCCGGCCGCTTTTGATGACTTTGTCGGCCAGGAGCACCTGGTGGGCAAGGGTCATGCCTTGAGAAAGGCCATTGAGTCAGGCCAGCTGCCGTCAATCATCCTTTGGGGGCCGCCGGGCAGTGGCAAGACCACCCTGGCCTACATCATTGCCAACATCACCAGTTCCCACTTCAGCCCGATAAGTGCCGTCAGCGCCGGCGTGGCCGACCTGCGCCGGATAATAAAAGAGGCCAGGGAGCGCCGCCGGCTGTATCAGCAGAAGACCATCCTGTTTATAGATGAGATTCACCGCTTCAACAAGGCCCAGCAGGACGCAGTGCTGCCCTTTGTTGAGGACGCCACGGTTACCCTGATAGGGGCCACCACGGAAAACCCCTCCTTTGAGGTCATCTCGCCACTGCTCTCCCGCTGCCAGGTTTTTGTCCTGAATACCCTTGATGAGGCTGAGGTCCGGGCTATCGTCTTAAGGGCCCTCAAGGACAAGCTAAAGGGGCTGGGTTCACTGGCGGCTTCGCTATCTGGCGACGCCCTGGACCACCTGGTTACCATGTCCAATGGCGATGCCCGGATTGCCCTAAATATCCTGGAGATGGCTGTCCTGACCACGCCGCCTGGTGCCGCTGGTAAGCGCCGCATCTCGCTTTCGGCCATTGAGGACGCCGCCCAGAAGAGGGCTCTACCCTATGATAAAAAGGGAGAGCAGCACTATGACATCATCTCGGCCCTGCACAAATCAATGAGGGGCTCCGACCCGGATGCCGCCCTGTACTGGCTGGCCAGGATGCTGGAGGCCGGCGAAGACCCTCTCTATATTGCCCGCCGCCTAGTTCGTTTTGCCTCGGAGGATGTGGGCATGGCCGACCCCCAGGCGCTGGTAGTGGCCATGGCGGCTCAACAGGCGGTTCACTTCATCGGCATGCCCGAGGGCAACCTGGCCTTGGCTCAGGCAGCCGTCTACCTGGCGACGGCACCCAAGAGCAATTCCTTGTATCAGGCATACTCCCGGGTTCAGCAGGAGATCAGCCAGGGCACAAGCGAATCAGTGCCCCTGCATCTGCGCAATCCAGTGACGCCATTAATGAAGGGCATCGGCTACGGCAAGGACTATAGGTATGCCCATGACTACCACGGCCATTTTGTCAAGCAGCAGAACCTGCCCGATTCTCTTCAGGGCAAGCGCTTCTACACCCCGAGCGACCAGGGCTATGAGCGAGAGGTTTCGGCCCGGCTCAAGGCCTGGTGGCCAGCCGAGGGGAAAACCAAGGAGACGGAAAACTAGAGATTTTAAGGGGCCGGAGGGTAATACCTTGACACCCGGCCAGTTAATTTCTATACTAGAACTAGAGATATCCTAAAGCCGGTTAAATCGGAAGAGGAGACAAAAATGCCTATCTTTGCCGCCTTAGGGACTTTGACAGAACAGGGACTCAAGAATCTGGAGGCGCTGGGCGCCCGTCATGAGCGGGCCGTTAAACATGCCGAAGAACGCGGTGTCAAGATTCTGGCCAGCTATGCCCTTCTGGGTCAGTATGACTTTCTGGTCATCCTTGAGGCTCCTGATGCCCAAACGGTGGTCTCTGTTCTGACCAGTGAAGCCGAGCATGGCAATGTCCGCTATCAGACAATGCAGGCGCTGCCCATGTCGGAGTTTGCCGAGCTTCTTAAGAAATAGATGAAAAATCGGCGCGGGGTGGAGCAGTGGTAGCTCGTCGGGCTCATAACCCGAAGGTCGTCGGTTCGAATCCGACCCCCGCTACCAATAAGAGTTGAAGGTTGGCCCGAAAGGGCTAGCTGATTTTTTAAAGCCAGAGGGGACTAAAAATATGGATGCCAATTTTGAAACCATGGTTCACCAGGTGATTGAAAAGGACTACACTGCGGTTGCTCAAGCCCTGTATGAAGACCTGGTGGCCGAGTCGGGCAAGGTGCCGCCAGAGAAGAAGGATTCTTACATTGCCGACATTGAGGAAAAGCTGAAAGAGCTGCATCAGGAAAAGCTCTCGTCCGGACTTTTTAGCAGCAGTCAGAAGGCGATGGCCGTTGACGCCTGCGCCGAAACGGTTAGCTGGCTAAAAGATGAGTTGGGTCTGGAAAAGGAGGTTGACACTCTCGCCTGGCGTCTGGGCATCACTGATTAGAATTTTTACGGGCAGTTTCTACCACGGGCTGAAGCCAATTTGGACCCAGAGGAACTTATAATTCTAGGTCGTATCTGACGGGCTTTCGTTTCCTTACCAATCCAACCCCCGCTACCAAGGAAAAAAGAGGCACAGACCAGAAATCTGTGCTTTACTTTTTAAGGAGGAAAAATTGAAAATCCTGGCTATAGTCGGCAGTCCCAGGCCGAAAGGCAACACAAATTATTTAGTGGACCAAGCTCTTGAAGAAGCGACAAAGCTGGGGGCACAAACAGAAAAGATCGTCCTCAGTCAATACAAAGTAAACCCCTGCCTCGGGCACGATGACTGCGCTACCTTCGAATCCTGCTTACAAAAGGACGACGCGGGCTGGATTTTGGACAGGTTCTGCGAGGCGGACGGGGTTATCCTGGCAACCCCGGTTTACTACTACAATGTTTCAGCCCAGATGAAAGCCTTCATCGACCGGAACTACTTCATCTACAAACACGGTCAGCAATATAAGGCAAGGGCTGTGGGTATCATCATAGTGGCTGAGCAGATGGGGATAGAGGATACTTTGCACACCTTAAGGCAATTTACGGATGAATTCGGTGTCAAAGAGGACAGGATATTCATCGCCACCGGCTATGCCAACAGGCTTGGGGAGGCCAAGAATAACCTTCCCCTGGTGGAAGAGGCTCGAAAGCTGGGC
>Ga0114920_10001514_pt1 | contig 10692 bp, 11 predicted proteins | sample ChitaG_FD_88683 | JGI IMG/M metagenome (GOLD analysis project Ga0114920, IMG submission 88683) | Deep subsurface microbial communities from South Pacific Ocean to uncover new lineages of life (NeLLi) - Chile_00310 metaG | ecosystem: Environmental > Aquatic > Marine > Oceanic > Sediment ...
TAGTCAATATCTTTTTTTGAGACTAGGAATTAAATACGAAAAATTCCGTAATAAAGAGGTAAAGTATATATGGTAAACGACATGGTAACCAGAGAGCACGATTCATCTTTTAGTGTGGCAATAGTAACAAAACAAGCTTTCGTGCAGTAAGTAACGCTTTTGCTAATTGTTGAGCCTGGATACGTGTGCCGTTTACTTTTAATCAGGGCGTCACAGGTTCGAGACCTGTACGGCCTACTCTTGTTTTTATCTCCTTCTAGCCTTTGCCGATTTTCTTTACTTGACCCGTACCTGTGCATTTGTTACTGCGTGACCCTCCAGCCACTTAGCTGGTAATCCCGGGGAGGGCGAAATTCCTTAAGACGCTCAAGCTTGCCCTGTTGTTTTAGTCGTTCATATATCAGAACCCAGGCGCAGTCCCTATCTGGACTGAGTTCACATTTGCCATCTTTACTTCCACCACAAGCACCATTAAGTAATCCTTTACTACACCTAGCAACAGGACAAATACCTCCTGTCAGAGCGAGAAGACAATCTCCACAGCCGGCGCATCTTTCTTCCAAAGCGCCTTTCTCTCTCTCCTCTGCTCCCATGAAGTGAGTATTTTGTGCTGGGAAGACGGTAATCTCAGGGAAAAGTTGGGCTAATTCTTGCACTCCTATGCCGCAAGCCAAAGAGAGTACTGCCTCCACGCCTTCCATCTGAGGTCTAAGTATAGCAGCAGCTAAATAAGGATCACACTGTTTTGCCACTGTAGTTACTTTAAATGTAAAGCCTTTGTTTCTCAGTTTGCCACCAAGCTCAAGCAATTGACTCAAGGTCTTAGTCTCTCTCAAGCCTCTCGGCGGTTGGGTGCAGCCATCGCAACCAGCAATCAGAATATTAGTATAGGGAGAGATAAAATCTAGAATCTCATCCAAGGGCTTTTGTGTTGTTATTATCATTTCTTGCCCTCCTTTGAGTAAATAGCTTCTATCCTTTTTCTAAACTCTTCTAGTTCCCTTTCGAATCTCTCAGGGTATCTCGGAGTCACAGTGCAAAAATGGAGCCTACCCTGAAGTCCTATCTGGTTTAGTCTTTCTCCCAGTTTCGCTACCGAGTGCTGTGCCTTGCCGCTTGCCTTTTGCTGCTTGCAATCCTCTTCAGAACAAGCCGCTATTAAAACGCCATCTACACCCTGCTGTAAAGCCTCCAAGATGTGAAAGGTGTCAACTCTTGAAGCGCAGGGCAAATCTATGGCACGAATATTTGATGCTGGTTCGCCATCGCCATTCAGCGCCGGAAAAACTGCCCACTGACAGCGAAACACCAAAATCTTGGGCGGTTTCATTTCTGATGATAGTCTTGCAATCAAAGTTGAGATGTGCTCTCTCTCCCAATTCTCCAGCTCTAAGGCTAGAGCTGGACACATAGCGACACACAAGCCACAGCCCCGGCACAGAGATAGATCAAAACTGACTACTCCCGGGCTTTCTAACTTAGCAGCATTATAAGGACAGTAAAAAACACAGTTGCCACAGCTAATGCATAAATTGGTATCTACTTTTACCTTCAGGCTGTGCCGCACCAAGGTTATAACATCTCTCCCATAGCCCAGTTGCTCCAATAGGGGATTGAGTCCCAGTATTACGTTCGTTGCGACTGAACTCCCCCTCTTAAACCGACAGTAATCATCGTCGCAAGCCAGGACATTGATGTTTTTTATCCCCATAAGCAGGGCTCTCAAGTATATTTCCGCTGGAACACGACCAACGCAGGGAACAGAAAGGGGTATAAACTTTTTCACCCCCAGTAGCCTCTCAACCCAAGCAAAATCGGGAGCACTCCCCTTACACATAATAACCAAGGTGTCACTCTCATATTCCTGTTTTGCCCTCTCTAGATATCTGTTTAATGAAGCAACATCGTAGTAGATAGTGTCTATGGCTTTAGCAGGACAATTAGAGTAGCAGAGCCCGCATACCTGGCACTTTTCTATCTCCAGGGAGACCTTACCAGTTTCAGGGTTCTTCTTCAGGGCTTCATAAGGACAGAGAGTGGAACAAATATAACAACTGCTACAATAATCAATATGTTGTTTAACTGCTACTACTTCTTTGGTATCTACTTCGCTCACTTCGACCTCACTTTCTTTATGGCGTACAAGTCTCTTGGTCGCACTTGTGTAATCTTCATTCTCCGCTAGAAAGCTTTCAGGCTAGCTAGAACCTCTCTCCCATTCCGAGTTTTATTCACCTCATAGCCTTCGGATTCAAGAATCATGGCTAACGCATCTCTCCCCGTTAATGCTCTCAGCCTGCTCCATGCTGTTAGTGAGGCAATACTTATGAGTATGACCTTATTAGCAAACCAATAGGAGCAGATATCCCCTGCTAAGTTTTGAACAAACCGTCATTTGATATGTGATGAGGTAACAATTTAAGCCTGTGGGCAATGAACAATCTGGGTTTTTATTCAAAGGGGTAATAAAATGGGCTTTTGTTGCCCGGGCTCTACATTCTGGACGACTGTTCAACGAGAGACTTGCTGGCTCCTTTTTACGGGGATTACTCTTCCTCTCATACTTTGTTATAGTGCCAATACTGGATGAAAGAACTGGTTAGTTTCATTCAACTCCAGCAAACTCTTCTGGCTTGAATGTGGTAATGGGGAGCTCTTCCTCAATACTCCTTCCAGCCACATAGTCAAATGCTTCCTGAACTGCCCCTGCTGTTTTCAGAGCCACAGCCCCGAGTGGTATGTTAACGGGACATACATCGTTGCATTGGCCACATCCTACGCAGGACATGCTCACATGGAACAACCTGACCAGGTGGTAAAATATAGTATCAAGAGGAACTCGCACACCTCCACTCTTACTTAATTCCCTTTCGTAGTCTAAGACTCTATGTTCGCTGGAGGGAGAATCAAAAAAGCATAAATGGCAATAACAAGCAGGGCAGACTTTACTGCAGGCGTGGCAACCTATGCATTTACCAAAGACCTTCTCCATATCTAGGTCTTTGACTTCATCCAGGAGTTTGTCCTTTTGAAGTTGTCTTCTACTTCGGAACGCCTCCAGGGCTTCAGTGTTGAGCTCTTGTTCTGAGACCTCTCCTGCCATGCTGGTAACAATCTCTTCTGCTTTCTTGGTATTCAGGTATATCTCACACTGTTTGTCGATATCACCATTCCCAATTAAAGCAATAGTCATATCCGCAGTGTAGGGTATAAACTGCGTACAAGCTGTGCAGTTGGACCTTATATCAGGAAGAATCTCACCCTTTTTAACTGCATCCCAGTATTGTGAAAGTTTCTCCTCAATATTCTCATTGACAGCTGTTTTTAGAGGATAGACTCCGCCGCAGGTTGGACTTATGAATAAGAAGTTTTCTAAGCTCCCCTGGCTCCGCTTCAAGAGTTCGGCAAACGCTCTAAGTTCGCAGGGTCTCATAACAGCTGCGATAGGTTTATCAGCCGGTTCTGTTAAGGTAATGCGAGAGAGTTCTTTACCTGCGTTTGCAGGCATTAAAGGGAAAAGCGGCAAAGCATCTTCGAGCACTTTGGGGTCAGTAACAAGTGAATAAGCTACTCCGCTACCTTCATCCAGTTTGGTGAGGGTAAGGGCTCCCCTAATGTCTCCGTTTTCTAAAAGGAACTTGAGAAGTTCCTTAATGCCTTCCTTTGCACCTTTGTTTAACCTTAATACCTTGGGCATCTCATGTCTCCTCTTTGGCAGAAGTTCCCGCATAAGATTGCTCTACTTCTTCAAACTCCCTGTCCTTGTAAACCCTCAGCGGAAGGGGTTCATCTGTGCTCTTACCCGGTACATAGTCAAAGGCTTCTTGGTTCTTGCCCCCCACTAGGCTGAAGACCTGCGCTACCGGAATGGATGTGGGGCAGGCATCTTCACAGGCTCCACATGATACGCAAGAAAGTGACATATGCAACATGCGTCCAATATGGAAGAGTAAGGTGTCAGGTGGAAGTCTCAATCCGCCTGCTACCTCTGCTCTCGTTAGGTAATCCTCAAATGGGAATTTGCTGTTGTCGGAATCGAAGAAGCACTGCCGGCAATAACATATAGGGCAAACTCTCATACAATTGTGGCAGTTTATGCAGGCACCGAAGATATTGAGCAGGTTATCTAAGCCACTGGTTCTGGATGCTAATTCCTTAAGAGCTTGCTCGCGTTTCTTCTTTCTATTGGCTGTGAGTGCACCCACCTGGCTTTGCCAGTCTGATACGTCCTGTGCAACCTGAAGACCAAGGTTGTCGAGAATACTTTTGCCCTTGGGACTATTTGGGATGAGAAGAAGGCTATCCTTCATTCCTATCATCCCTATATGCAAATCTTCACCGCCAGTTGCCGAGAATTTATCGCATATCTGGCAGATTGGCCGCACACCTTTAATATCAGTTCCTTTAAGAAGCTCGGAAAATGTAGCCTCGATCTTCTTTGAGTCCTTGGCCCAGTCAGCCAGTGGTAACGCCCCTGGACAATCAATACTGATGAGAATTATGTTTTCTAGGTCTATCTGGCCAAGTTTGAACAGCTCCACTGCTGCTCTCACTTCACAGGGGCGTATCACAGCGGCTATTCTTTTCTTGCCTTTCCCGTGTCTGGTAAGGCTGGAAAGAGCTTTAGCTCCCTGAACTGTCATAATTGGGCATAAAGGATAAGCATCCTTCAGTAGCGATTCATCTTTAATTAATACATAAGCAAATGAATCACTCAACAGCAATTTCGCAGGTATGAGAACAGCATCAAAACAACCCTGGCTTAGTGCCTGTCTAATAAAATTAAGAATCCCTTCCCTTACACCACCCTCCGCAGGGAAAATTGCGCCTTGCTTATTATCGCTCATATTAACTTCTTGTTACGTTCCCTTTCTTTACTCTCAACATTAGCCATACGGTTCTGCCCTAGCCTCCGGTGCTGATGGTATTTTCCCACCAGCGCCGGCCCCGACTTACCTATCGCAATACTCCGGCTAGCTCCTGATAAATCTGTGGAAAGGTAAAGTGCTTCAGTTTGGCGGCACCAGAAGGGCAGGCGGCGGCACAGTTTCCACAGCCGTGGCATAAGACCTCGTTAACCACTGAGATTTTTCTCGCTTCATCGAAGGTAATAGCCCCATACGGGCAGACATCAATACAAGTTTTACATCCGGTGCAGAAAGATTCAGATATCTCAGAGGTTTTGGCTTCCAGTTCCAGTTTCTTGCCGGGAACGAGAATGGAGAGTATCTTTCCTGCTGCCGCCTCTGATTGCACTATTGATTCTGAAATATTTTGGGGTCCCTGGGCACAGCCGATAACAAATATCCCTTCCACGGCTGATGCCACTGGCGAAAGTAACCGGTGCTCCTCAACAAAGAAATTCTTTTCGTCGAGTGGTATTTTTAGCATTTCAGCAAACTTCTGAGCATCACCGCTGTTCTCCATTGCTGGGAGTAGGATTACCATATCGGCAGCCGAATCACCCTTGGAGCCAGCTTCGGTTTTATATTTGATGGTCAGTCCCTTTTCGTTTCCAGAGACCTCCGTCTTTGCTGAGCGGACAAAGGTGACTCCTATCTTCTTTGTATCCTCATAAAACTTCTGGTAGGATTTGCCCGGAACACACAGGTCAGAGTAGAAATGAGATATCTTGACTCCCGGAAGTTGGGACTTCAGCATTCTGTCAAATTTAAGTGAATACAGGCAGCATACCTTGGAACAATAGCCCTTCTCTTCCCGTCCCACGCAATGTATAATAGCTACCGATTCAGGAGGCTTACCATTCTTAAGAAGAATTTTCCCTTTAGTGGGACCGTCAGAGATATTCATCTCCTCAAATTCTAAACTCGTGTAGACATCGTCTAACCTTCCGTATCCATATTGAGGAAGCCCTTTGGCGTCAAATAGCTCGAACCCGGTTGCTAATACCACCGCTCCAACATTGAAGTTTAGCTCCTTGTCCTCTGCCTTCTTCACTACCTTTACCTCGAAATTTCCGAGGAATCCTAATATCTCCTCTACTTCACTCTCAGTGAGCACCTCGATATTTTCATTTTCCACAAGGCTCTGTAGTTCCTGTTCTATCAGGTTGAAGCCAGATTCCATATTGGTGAATAGCTTGCTAAAGATTCTTACTTTACCTCCGAGGGAGGAGGTTTTTTCTACCAGATAGACCTTCCTGTCTGGTGCAGCCAACACTTGGCTGGCTTTAATCCCGGCAATACCACCACCGATTACTAGTACATCGGGAGAGCACTCTACCTCTTTCTTCTCCAGGGCAGCATGATAGCGAACCCGGCTGATAGCGGCTCTTATTTGTCTTATTGCTTTATTAGTGGCATCTTCTCCATCAGGTGTGACCCAGGCACATTGCTCACGTATATTAACCAACTGAAAGAGGTACGGGTTGAGGCCTGCCTGTTCGCATACATTCATGAAGGTGAGTTCATGCTGCTTTGGTGAACAAGCAGCGACTACCAGGTGAGTCAAGTTGTGCTCTTCGATGCTCTGCTTCAGGTATTTCTGTCCGTCCCCAGAACATAAAAGTTTGTACCTCTCGGCAACTTCTACATCTTTAAGAGGAGAGACTGCAGCCAGCACTTTGTCAATACCCACCTTGTCGGCTATGTTAGTGCCGCATTCGCATACATATACGCCTATCTTCTTTGCCATCTGATATCCCTTATCTTGATAGTGAGAGTATCCTCCCTACTGTTGCTTCTGCCTCAGCTACCGTCTCTGTTATATCTTTAGGACTTTGGGCACACCCGGCAATAAATATACCGTCTTGTATTGTAGCTACAGAAGTAAGGTCTGGTTCCTTCTCGCTAAAGAATCCGTCTTTACTCTGAGGGATATTTAGAATATTTGCCAATTCGGATGAGTCGGCTTGCGGCTCAAGGGCTGGGTTAAGGATAACCATGTCCACGGTTAAGGTACCCTCTTTGCCCTCATCACTCTTATACTTAACGACTGTTTCTTTTCCTGACTCTGAGACTTCAGTTACCTCAGCCCTGATGAACTCGACCCCACTTTCCTTCACCTCTTTGTAAAACTTCTGATAGGTCTTACCTGGAATACAGAGGTCGGGGTAAAACTGAGTTATTCTTACGTCGGGCAGCTTATTTTTCATAAAGCGCGATACCTTCAGAGAGGCCATACAACATACTGAAGAGCAGTAGCCTTTTTCCTCCCGTCCCACGCAATGTATAATAGCTACCGACTTTGGTGGTTCACCGTTTTTTAGAATAACCTCCCCTTGTGTAGGTCCGTTAGAGGCAAGTAATCTTTCCACCTCCATGGCAGAATAGACATTATCGAATTTCTTATACCCATACTGGCTAATTCCAGCGGGGTCGAATGATTTGAAACCAGTGGCTATGATGATAGCTCCAACTTTAATTTCAAGCTCCTCATCCTGCTGCGTATAGTCAATAGCCTCGAGCATACAGGCCTCCTGGCAGAGTTGACACTCCTGCCCTTTGAAACGCAGACAGTTCTCTATGTCAATGACAGGCACATTGGGTAGAGCCCCAGCGCAGGGGATGTATATTGCTTTTCTTTTTGAGAGCCCTTCTTCAAACTCGTTGTCCACCTCTACTGGACAGGGGTCAAAGCATTCACTACAACCAAGGCAGTTTTCTGAATTAACGTAACTCGCCTTTTTCCTAACTTTTACTGTGAAATCCCCCAAAGAGCCGCTGACAGCTTCCACCTGGCTCAGTCTTAACAGCTTAATGTTCTCATTCTGTAACAGTTCTTGTTGCTTTGGGGCTATCATACAGGTGGCACACTCCATGTTGGGGAATACCTCTTCAAACTTGATTACATTGCCACCGATATATGAAGCCTTTTCAACGAGGTATACCTTTCTCCCGGCATTTGCCAACAATAAGCTTGCCTCAGTGCCAGCAATGCCCGCTCCGATGACCAGCACCGGGCTATTTCGTCCTTTGTTGTCCATCTCAATTTCACCATTCATAGTGAAGTCTTTTGCTTCATGGGGTTGGGTCCCATTTCCCGAATTTGCTTGGCAAATTCGTTAGTTACCTCTCCGAATCTTCGTCCTTCGGATGCTGATATCCACGCCAGCATGAGCCTGTTTGAATCTAGCCCAAGGGTCTCAAGGGTTTCCTTCAAAAGGGCAAATCTCCGCCGAGCATAGTAATTCCCTTCTCTGTAGTGGCAGTCACCTGGGTGGCATCCGGCAATAAGCACACCGTCAGCTCCCCGCAGCAGTGCTGTAGCAGCGAGAACCGGGTCAACTCGACCAGAACACATCACTCTGATAACTGAGAGTGATGAAGGGACTTCCAGCTTTGCTGCCCCAGCAAGATCAGCAGCATTATAAGAACACCAGTTACAAAGGAACCCCACTATCTTGGGTGTGAAACCTTCCTCCATAAATGTCTCCGAGTTAGAACTGAATTTGTGCTTTGTGCTTTCCGCCACCTTCATCCACACAGAAAAGTAGCGTCTTTTTCATCTTGGCACACCACGCTTCAACATCCTTGGGAAAAGACTCGCAATCAGCCACCACTTCTACGGTGTCGCCAGCGGGAATGTTTCTGGCCATTACGGCTAACTTGAGCACTGGTTGGGGACACTTAAGTCCTAAGACATCCAAGGTATGTACTGCCATACTTATCTCCTTATTATCTTAGCATTTACTTTTATGCATTTTAGAAAGAGAAAGTTATAGTTGCGTCCGCAATTGAGGCCATAAATGAAGTTGCGCCTACAATTTCCACACCTTCTCTGAAATCCTCGACCTTAAGGTCCTTATTCTCTAGTGCTAGCTCACAGACTAAAATCTTGCCACCCAGTTCACGTATACCATTGTATAGTTCCACAATGTTAGGTAAGCCCTTACCCTGAATTTTCTCCAGCTCCCCCTTTACCATAGTCGGCGCGCCGCCGGGAGTGCAAAAGATAGTTACATCGTCTCCACTGGCGGCAGCGCTGGAACCTAGAATCATGGAGGGAAAAATGTTGGGGGGTGCTGAACCATTGACTGTAATTGCTACTTTAGCCATGTAAAACCTCCTTTTAAGAATTTTGTGTTATGGCTAGGCTAGATGCCAAACACGCTAAATGATTGATTTACCATGAAAGGGTTGAGACACATCTGGATGGAAACGCATTCACCCACGACGAAGAAATTAGCAATATTCATATTCAGCACTTTGTCTCGTCCCTCAGGTAACAGTTGCTTTTTGCAGCTTATCAGTATCCTGGGATATACTCCTTGTAAGTGGATTGGGGCCAAGCTCCCTTATGGTCTGCGTAAAACTCCTCACTGTTTCAGCCACCTTTGGAGCCTCGGATGCTGATATCCATTCTAGCCTGAGCCTGTCATTAGCGATACCTACGGCATCAAGGTAAGGCTGTAAGGCTGTAATTCTTCTTCTGGTATTTAAGTTGCCTTTATGGTAGTGGCAGTCTCCGGGGTGACAGCCACAAATCAGGACGCCGTCGGCACCAGCCATAAATGCTTTTAGTATCAATCTTTCGTCTACCCTACCTGAACACATCACCCTTATTGCTCTCATATTGGGTGGGTATTTTATTCGTGAGGTCCCAGCAAGGTCAGCCCCAGTATAGGAACACCAATTACAGAGGAAACCGACTATCTTTGGCTCAAATTCACCCATTATCACTCTCTTTTGGCACGAAACTATAGTCTGGTTATATTATGTGGTAGAATAGAACAGTCTGACGGCATTACTTAGGAATAAATAATACCCTATGGGGGTATGGTATGTCAAGGGGTATATTAAACATAATTTGCTACGGGGGGCAAAATGGTTGACGAAGTGATATCTAAAGAGACACTGGTCAAGCGTCTTAAAAGAGTTGAGGGTCAGGTTCGCGGTATCCAGAGGATGATTGAAAATGGTCGTGAATGTGAGAGTGTCATCACCCAGTTGGCAGCGGTACGCTCTGCTATTGATGGTACTGCTGGCCTTATACTTCAAAACTATATGAAGATTTGCTTCAAAGGTGAAACGGCAGCTGAGTGTGTTGACATTGAATCTTTGGCACGGGCTATCGCTATCTGGGGCAGGGTACATGTCAGTGACTAGACACAAATTGGGCGAGGATAGTTCATAGAGTGTATTGCCTGCTAGTTACAATTGGATATACCACATCCCTCAACAGTGACAATCTCTAATTAAACGATAGGCTTATATAGTTGAGGTAACATTTTAAGCGAATGTTACCTGCATATTCCGCCCAATGTCGAATGTCGGTAGTGAACAACTGGTAAGAGAGTGGCAATACTACCCTTCTAGTTACCACTGGTATCGAGCGCTATAAGATTGCATAAGCCAAGAATAGAGGCAGAAGAGTAATTGAGAGGATGTTCACTAGTTTAATGAGAATATGCAGCGAAGGCCCAGCCGTATCCTTTAGCGGGTTACCCACTGTATCAGCTATGACTGCTGCCGAGTGTGCAGCTGACCCCTTGCCTCCGTAGTGTCTCCGAGGAAACCGTGGGAGTTTTACCTTTCATACACCTCGGCCAAAGGAGAGGGGGAGGATTTTATAAAGAGGGGCTTCGCCCCTCTTGAACACCCAGTTTGCCCCCCATTCCAATTACTAGTAAAATGGGTGCTATGAACATTACCCCCGAAATCATTAACCTGATAGATGAAATAAAGAATGATAAGACTCATGGTGCTAGCCAGTTAGCAAGGCAGGCAGCGA
>Ga0114920_10001515_pt1 | contig 10690 bp, 9 predicted proteins | sample ChitaG_FD_88683 | JGI IMG/M metagenome (GOLD analysis project Ga0114920, IMG submission 88683) | Deep subsurface microbial communities from South Pacific Ocean to uncover new lineages of life (NeLLi) - Chile_00310 metaG | ecosystem: Environmental > Aquatic > Marine > Oceanic > Sediment ...
GACGCTACATTAGCACATTTCTCGCAGTGCGGCAATCAATATGTCAGTGTGTTCTGGCTTGCCAACGCTGATGCGCAGGTAATCCTGTAGCTCAGGTGTGTCGAAGTAACGGACAAAGATTCCCTTCCTTCGTAGTTCTTGGTGAATCATTTTTGCTTTGCCGTTGAGCACTGAGCAAAGGATGAAGTTAGCCTGTGACGGATAGACTTCTAGCCAATCTAGCTCCCTAAGTTGGGTCAAAAGCCGTGCTCGCTCTTGGACGATTGCTGTGGTTGTGTTGCGGAGATAGTCAATGTCCTTCAGCGATTCCAAGGCCGCTACTTGGGCGGCGGAGTTCACATTGTAGGGCTGCTTGATCTTCATCAAGTACTTCACGATGTTGCGGGGGAAAATCCCATAGCCGAGTCTCAATCCAGCTAGCCCGGCCCATTTGCTGAAAGTACGTAGTACTACCAAGTTTGAGCAAGTAGGAACTAGCCGCGCCAAGGTTACCCCGCTAAATTCAGAGTAAGCTTCGTCTATCACCACTACAGCGGCGGTTTCCAAGAGTTCCAAGACTTCAGGCTCGGGAGTAAGGTTGCCCGAAGGATTGTTAGGCGAAGCAATGAAGATGACTTTTGTTCGCTTATCGACAGCTTGTTTTATGGCGGCAACATCGATGGTGAAATCTGGCTCACGAGGGATGTTGATTGTGTTACCGCCACAGACATCGGTGGAAAAGGGATACATCCCAAACGTCGGTGGACAGTTAATCACCTTGTCTCCCGGCTCAACGAATAGACGCAGGATGAGGTCGATGAGCTCATCGCTGCCGCTGCCAGCAATGATGTGCTCTGGACTCGACCCCGCGTATGCTGCCAGTGCTTTCCTTAATTCTCGCTGCTCCGGGTCGGGATAAAGGTGGTAGTAAGGATAATCGGCCAGAGCCCGTTTCACCCTAGCCGAGCAACCATACGGATTCTCGTTGCCATCGAGTTTGACGACCTTTTCCGCAGGAATGTCGATGCGCTGGCTCAATACATCACTTGGCTCAATAGGGGTATAGGCCTTCATAGCTTTGGGCTCAGGCCTCATTAACCGTTCGATGTTCTCAGGTGTGGTCACGTGTTCTTCCCCTCTGTTGTCTGCAGCCTGATCCTGATTGCGTGGGCATGCCCCTTGAGCCCTTCAGCCTCGGCTATAGTTATGGCTGCCTGTCCCAGGTCTCTTGCATCCTGCTCATTTAGGGCGACGATATTGGCGGTCTTGAGGAAATCCTCAACGCTGAGGGGGGAACTGAAACGGGCGCTGCCTCCCGTGGGCAGAACGTGACTTGGCCCGGCAACATAATCGCCCAGGGCTACCGGGGAGCTGCCGCCAACGAAGATACAGCCAGCATTACGGATTCTCTCGACATAGGCGGTGGCATTGCGTATCATTAGCGACACGTGCTCCGGGGCATAGAGGTTCACTAACTCTATAGCGTCATCTGGACTGTCAACCGTCACTATCATACCCCTGGAGCTCATAGCTTCTGCGGCAACAGTCCGTCGTTCTAGCCTTCCCAGCTGGAGCTTGATCTCATTATCCACGTTGTCGGCCAGCTTGGAGGAGGTGGTAATCAGAATTGCCGAAGCCAGAGGGTCGTGTTCGGCTTGGGCTATAAGGTCGGCAGCACAGAACGAGGCGTCAGCAGTGTCATCGGCTACAACTATGACCTCGCTGGGTCCCGGAAGGCTTTCGATGCCCACTATTCCGTAGACCATTCTCTTGGCCGTAACTACAAACACATTGCCTGGACCACAAATCTTGTCGACTTTCGGCACGGTTTCAGTGCCGAAGGCCAAGGCAGCAATGGCTTGGGCGCCGCCTATTTTGAAAAGGCGATCTACCTTGGCGATATCAGCCGCTACAAGTGTTGGTGCCCAGATTGTGCCATCTTGCTGAGGCGGAGTAGCCACGATAATTTCTTTGACTCCGGCTACTCGGGCTGGAATGGCTGTCATTAGAAGTGATGAGGGGTAAGCAGCAGTTCCCCCAGGCACATAAATGCCGACCCTTTGTAGTGGGCTGACCTGTCGCCCCAAGCCGTGGCTGAGAAAGCTAGATTCAAGTCGTTGTTTGCACACGGAATGAAATTTGTCTATCCTGTTCGCAGCCAACTCAAGTGCTGAGGCCAGCTTCTCATCTACCTTCCCATAAGCCGCTGCAATCTCGCTCCGCGTTACAGAGAGCGAGCTTAGCCTGACTCTGTCCAGCTTCTCGGTGTAGCTGAGAAGTGCTCTGTCGCCATTGGCGCGCACGTCCGCAATGATGCGTCCAACTATTTGGTCTACCGAGAGGTCGTCTTTTCTCGTCTTGTCTTCCAGCCAGAGCGGTGGTAAAGACGAAGCGGACGGGCCCTCTCTGGTCAACAACGGTTTTGCCTGACGAAAACCTTTAATTCTCTTCATTGTCATTACCCTCGGCCGCTTGGCGGAACATTCTGACCAGGGAGGCTATTCTCTTTCTCTTGGTGGAAGTGCCTAGTCTGTTCTTATTGCCGATAAGGCGAGCGGTAGATTTAAACAGAGTGTCCACGATTTTGAGATTGTGCTTGGCTAGAGTCCTGCCGGTCTGGGTGTTATCAATGAGTAGGTCAGCGTCTTCTGGCAACAAGGCCTCAGTTGCTCCCCAAGTTGGAATCAGTCTGTACCGACCAACATGGTTGTCGTGAAGGTACTTGTCGGCGATGTTGACATACTCCGTGGCCACCCTGAGCGGTGACGACCTGTCGGCGTGCATTAGGCCCCTGAAACCATCGATATCGGCCACAGGCAGATCCCGGCTAACAACTGCCACTACTCTTACTTCACCGAAGCCAAGGTCGGCAAGTTCTGTGACCGGGCTTGTGGGGAAGCGGTAAAGGTGGTCCAGGAGCCAATCTTTGCCAGTTATGGCCAGGTCGAAGTTCCCGTTGGCTACCTGGAGTGGCATGTCTTGAGGTCTGATTACCTTGATATTGACCCAGTCGAGATTAAGGGCCGGCCGCCGATTGAGTCTACCACCTGAATAGCCCTGCACCTGTACCCCCGCTTTATTGAGGAAGTCCGCAGCCGGTGCCTGCTGGTGACCGTCAGGTATGGCCAGCCAGACTTTTTCTTTGCCGAAGTCGGGATAGAACCTCTTGATGCTCCTGGCTGGTTTTGGCTCAAGTTGCAGCCAAGGTTTGACCGTCATGCCAATACTGCGGCTAAGCTGCTCTATAATTCGGCCAACATCCTTGGTTTGCCAGCTTTCTTGATTGGCGATAAGAAAAGCACTGCCACATAGCAAGGTTGTCAGTGAGACCAAGCGCTGAGCTCTCATATCGGATTCATCTCTTGCCCACAGCAGGACTAGGTCGGCATTCTCCGGTGGATAGACCTCTGTAGCTCCCCATACGGGAAAAATCTTAAACCGCCTGAGCCGGAGACTCAAAGCCGAGGTCTCCGCCAAACCGGGATACTCCGTCACTATACGCCAGCTACCTTGTCTGGCTGGCAATTCCTCAAGGCTGGATATATCTCCATGCTGACTGGTTGCAAGATATAGCTTGCCTTTGTTATATTCCAGGTCAAGTACTTTGACCAGTGCGCTCGCCGGGTATTTAGCCAGGAGTTCTTCGATCCAGTCCAGGCCACAGATGCCCAAATCATAATTACCTACGGCCACCTGAATGGGGATATCCTTCTCCTGAAACATCTTGGCCGAGACGTGAGGAGTCTCTGCTGACCGGAGGCGATAAGTTCGGGTGGCTTCAGTGTACTCTTTGAATTCCAGTCCTGTGTCGCCCAACAAACAGGCAGTAGCTGGCAAAAGCCTTCCCTTGGGTAGAGCTAGCTTAACGCAATCTGGCTGACGTCCAGTTGGCAAGTTATGCTGAACCTCCTATTATGTTGATGACATTGCCCATTACGGATGTCTCTCTCTTTTGGTTTTGGGCTTGGTCGATGACTACGAAGCGTGGTGGTTTCTCGCGAACAGTTACTACCCAGCGTGAGTTTGGCTGGCGACCGCTGAAGTCGAGCTCAGTGACATAGCCGGATTCACGGAGTGATTGGGCCAACTGAAGACTGGCCTTCATAACGTCTGGTGTCGCAATCTCGCCCCTGACCAGGATTCTCTCGGCTGTCTTCTGGTAGGCCTTGGGCTGAACCAGATTCATGAGCGGGTCAATGTAGAGGGCAAAACCGCAGGCTGGCGTGCTCTTACCGCCTATAAGTGGGACAAGATTGTCATATCTGCCACCGCTGCCAATCTTGTCTCCCTTGACTGACAGCTGGAAACAAGGCCCGGTGTAATACTCGAAACCCCGGGTAGATGTAATGTCAATCTGGTAATCCTGGTCGAGAACGTCGAGAAGATTGGTGACTTCAGCAAAACTGTCAAGCTCAGACCGCAGGCCACGGGAAATCTGAGGAAGCGCCTTCAGATTCTCCAAGAAACCGGTTGATTTGCCTTTCAAGTCGAATATCAATGATAGCAGTCTGTTGGCATCGGAATTACCTGCTCGCCTCTGTGTCAGTACCTGCCAATTGCCATCTAGAATCTGAATCAGCAGCCTGGCCTCTTCAGTAGGACTCAGCTTGAGCTCTTTGAGCAACGCCTTTAGCATACCGGTGTGGGATAGCTTGATTTCGACCCCAGTGATATCCAGACTACGCAAGATGTCAACGGCGAGAGAGATCAATTCTACATCCGATGCCGGTTTGGCACTGCCTAGAAGCTCCACCCCACACTGCCACCGCTCTCTGTTCTCCTTGCCTGTCTCCTCAAAAGCGAAGACGTTCGTCACATAGAAAAGCCTGACTATGTCTTCCTGCGCCAGATTCTCTATGTAGAGTCTGGCAATGGGGATGGTGCCGTCTGGTCTCAGCACTACCCTCTCTCCACTCCAACCGTCCCAATCAAGAAAGGAATACACCTTACTCAGCATATTTGGGGTAAGTGTCCCGGCGGCTGTGAATAGATGAAGATACTCTAGTGTTGGCGTTCTCACTTCCCGGTAACCCCAACTGAGGCAAGAACGTCGAAAGGCATCCTCTATGTGGCGAAAGCGTTCCATATCTTCGGGGAGCGAATCTCGAGCGCCTTTACATCTTTGATTTGTCATACTTCTCGGCCTTGGGCAAGTTGGCCTATTCTACACTAATCCATTTTCCCCTTCAATCTGAATTTGCTGTTGGCTGTTGTCTCGATTATAATTAGGCGGAGGTTGGCAACTGATGTTTAGAGCTATGATCAGATTGGGCTATATGCTTCTTCTGGTTTGCCTGATAGCCGCGGCTTTCATTTCTAGTCGAGTTGGTGCCGACACATCCAGAATCGAAGTCTTGCAGGTTGAGGGCACCATTGTTCCTGTGGTGGCCGACTATATCGATCGCGGTATTGGTCAGGCTGAGTCTAATGATGCGGCTGCCTGCATTATTGAACTAAACACGCCTGGAGGGCTGCTGAGCTCAACAGAAAAGATAGTCCGGCGTATTCTGAACTCTGAAGTGCCAATTGTAGTCTACGTTTCGCCTAGTGGTGCTTGGGCGGCTTCGGCGGGGACTTTTATCACTATAGCTGCTCATATAGCAGTCATGGCTCCAGGAACCAGTATCGGCGCCGCGCATCCGGTAAGTGTGGGTGAGGAAATGCCTGAGGAGGTGTCAAAGAAGATAACCGAGTACTCGAGCGCCTGGATCAGGAGCATCGCTGAGACACGGGGTCGTGACGCCGAGCAGGCTGAGCTGGCAGTCAGGGAAAGCAAATCGTTCACTGCTACCGAGGCGCTGGAGGCCAACCTTATTGATTTCCAGGCCAATGACCTGGAAAGCGTCATCAGCGAAATCAATGGTAGGAAAGTGACTTTGGCCAGTGGCGAGGAGGTCTTTGTCGATACTAGTGGTTACATGCTGACCAGGAACGAGATGAACGGCATCGAGCGATTCTTGCATGTCATCAGCGACCCGAACATCGCTTACATTTTGATGACCTTGGCTACAATAGGCCTAATTACTGAAATCTCAAACCCAGGGATGATATTCCCCGGGGTAGCTGGTGGCATAAGTCTGCTGATGGCCTTTTATTCCTTGGGTGTGCTTGATGCCTATTGGGCGGGGATATTGTTCATATTACTTAGCTTCGGACTGTTTGTGGCTGAGATTTTTACGCCGACTTTTGGTATACTAACGGCCGGGGGAGTCATCTCTTTGGTCATCGGTTCTCTTACTCTGTTTACTGAAACAGCGCTGCAGATAAATCGAGGCCTCATTGCCGGGGTAACCATTGTTGTGGTTGCCTTTATTGTCTTCGTCATCGGCGCTATAGTTCGAGGCCAGAGACGTCGGGTAGCTACGGGCGCTGAAGGACTGATAGGCAAAGTAGCTGAAGCTCAGACTCGCCTTGATCCCAAGGGGACTGTTCTGGTCGAAGGTGAACACTGGCAAGCCAGGGTCGACAGCGGTAGGGTGGAGCCGGGAGAGGAGGTGATAGTAAGTGAGATCGATGGACTGAAGCTAATAGTAAGCAAGAAAAAAACCAAGGGGAGGAAACGATGAACTTAATCCTTGTTTTTGCCATTGTCATAGCGGCATTCATACTGCTCACAGCAGCCATTAAGATCGTCAAGGAGTATGAGCGTGGCGTTATCTTTCGCCTGGGACGGTATGTCGGCCTCAGAGGGCCAGGACTTATCCTCCTAATTCCGTTCATTGAAACCATGGTGAAGATTGACCTCCGTGTTGTCACCATGGATGTTCCAACTCAAGAATGTATCACCATGGACACCGTTACTGTTAAGGTAGATGCTGTGGTCTATTTCCGCGTAATGAAACCCGAAGACGCTGTGCTCAATGTGGAACAGTACGTTAGAGCAACTTCACTACTCTCCCAGACCACCCTGCGTAACGTGGTGGGACAGTCTGACCTTGAGGACCTACTTGCCCACCGAGACAGAATCAATGAAAAGCTCCAAGGACTGATTGATGAAGGAACGGAGCCGTGGGGAATAAAGGTGAGCATGGTAGAGGTCAGAGATGTTGAGTTGCCTGAGTCAATGCAGCGGGCTATGGCAGCGCAGGCTGAAGCTGAACGGGAAAGGCGAGCCAAGGTTGTCCATGCCCAAGGCGAATTCGAAGCTGCGGAAAAGCTGGCTCAAGCGGCAAAGGTAATCTCCAGTCAACCTGCAGCACTGCAACTTCGCTATCTTCAGACGCTGGGCACGATTTCTACCGAGCGGACTAACACGATAGTGTTCCCTTTGCCTATAGACCTGATAAAGCCCTTTCTCGGCGAGAGCACTCCTGAGAAGAAGAAGTAGTTGATCTGTAGCCCCTGCCTTCGCTAGAGGGCAGGGGTTTCGTTAGTCTTTCACTACGGTCACATCGCCAGCCAGGATCTCCGCGAAGCTACCGTCGGCGCGGCGCAAAATGAGGTTGCCATTTTCGGTCACTGCCTCAGCTATACCTTGCTCCACCGACTGTCCGGTTCTGACCTGTATCGACTTGCCCAGGGTCTCCATGTGCGCTCGCCATTCTTCATGCACGGGTGCTCCAGCTTGAGCTTCCAGATATAACTGCTCCAGTTCACACAATAGGATACCAGTAAGCTTATCTCTTGGTATTTCTTTCCCCAACTCGTGTGATAGGCTGGTAGCTAAGGTTGAAATCTCAGGGAACGCCGAAGGATCAAGGTTGATGTTTATTCCTATACCTATAATGGCGGCATTCACCCTATCACCCTTGACCTCGCTTTCGATTAGAATACCGCAGACCTTTTTCCCTTTAATCAGTACGTCGTTCGGCCACTTGATTTGTGCTTCAAGACCAGCAACCTTCCTGACGGCTCGGACTACAGCCAGGGAAGCTATCATGACCAGTTGCGGCAGGCTGTTCAGGGAAGGCCTAAGGATGATGGATATAGCCAGGCTGCCTTTAGGTGATAGCCAGGCCCTGCCTTGGCGCCCTCTGCCTGACGTCTGCTCATCAGCGATGACTACAGTCCCCTCGACAGCCCCTTGTCCTGCCACCTTCTTGGCTACCTCCATAGTTGACGCAAGGCAAGCATAGTGGTGAACATGCCGCCCCACGAACTTGGTATCCAATGTGTTGTGGAGGAAGCTCACTACGTTCTGCCTATCTGACATCACTGGCCTCGCTCGTCAGCCAAGCTCATTTCACAGTAGTATAGCGGCAACGCGGGGTCATGTCTATGATGTGATGTGCGGCGACACCTTGACATTGTGGTCAGGGCGAATTACTATTTGTTTTGAAGTGTACAGACTCAGGGCGAGCCGTGGAACCGAATGATTTGGATCGTCTGGCTGAGAAAGTGGCCGACTTGATTCTTGAGGCAAGAAAGGTCGTGGTCTTTACTGGGGCTGGGGTGAGCACGGAGTCGGGGATACCTGACTTTCGCAGCCCTGATGGAATCTGGAGCCGGTTTGACCCCGATGATTTCACTATTCAGAAGTTCATGAGTAGTCGTGAGACGCGGAGAATGCAGTGGCAGATGCTCGCCGAGGGCAGTCTCTTGAAAGACGTTCAGCCTAACCAGGCCCATTACGCTGTTGCTGAGCTGGAGAGGCTTGGCAAGGTAGAATGCGTTATCACCCAGAACATAGACAACCTGCACCAGAAGGCGGGAAGTTCTCCAGAAAGGGTTTTCGAACTGCACGGTAATATGAAACGGGTGAGATGTATGAGTTGCGACGCAACCTTTCCTACGGAGGATATTCTTCCCAGGTTAGAGAAAGAGGAGGTTCCTGATTGCGAGTTTTGCCATGGAATCCTGAAGCCAGACGCTGTATTCTTTGGCGAAGCGCTGCCGCAAAGAACGCTGAATGACTCCATCCATCACGCTCGTCACTGTGACCTCTTTATCGTCATTGGCTCTACCCTAGTCGTCTATCCAGCAGCTTATATGCCTGTGTATGCCAGGGAAACCGGGGCTAAGCTGGTTATCATCAACATTGGCTCCACACCTATGGATTCTGAGGCTACCGTGGCTGTTAATGCGAAGGCCGGTGAGACAATGGCACGGGTTATGACAAAGGTAAGAAGCCAGCTATCGACTTGAAACGGGCTCGTGCCGGGGAATCCGAAGCTAGGGCGATCGGAGAAGCGGGGCTGTGAGAGGGCTGCAAGAGAGAAGTGGAAGTGGATGCAGGCGCTGGAATGTCGTGAGAGAACGTCAACAAGTGTAAGGAAACGACTCCGCGCAATAAGTTGGCAAAGGGTCGTTGTGATAATGGATTTTGGGCAATTTGAGTCCTGTTTGGAGGTGACGATATGAAGAAACTGTTGTTCGTGATACTGGTGATCTTGACGATAGCTGGTGGCTGTCTACCTACTCCGACGCCTGCCAATGAGCTGCCGATTGCCTACATAGATTCGGTATCGCCCAGCCAAATCTCCCCTGGGGAAACGGTGGCTTTCACGGGCCATGGTATTGACCCCGATGGTAGCGTGGCTGCTTATAATTGGCGGTCGAGCATCGATGGGCAGGTAAGCACTTCGCCGAGTTTTGAGATTGCATCCTTGTCAGAAGGCACACATACTATTTGGTTCAAAGTTCAGGATGACAGTGGAGACTGGTCGAAGCAGATTTCCTGCCACGTTACTGTTCTGCCCAGCGGGATTGTGCCGCCGGTGGTCAACCTGTTTGAGGCCGACCCGCCAACCGTTGCTCAGGGAGAATCTTTAACTCTGTACTGGAATACCTCAGGTGCATCAGCTGTCAGAATAGACCCCGGTATAGGCGATGTAGCTCTGACCGGGAACAGGGTGGTGGCTCCCTCTGCCACCGCTACTTATGAGCTAACAGCTACGAGTGAGGCAGGAAGTATTACCTCGACAGCCCAGGTTGTGGTCACTACAGTGCCGACCCATACGGTCGAGCTGTTCTCCGTCGCCGCAGAGGATGGGCATGTAAGGCGAGATGGATATGTAGGTACGGAGCCAAACGTTGGGGATACCACCCCAGTACGGTCAGACGTTGCCGTGCAGGCCTTCTTGAGTTTCGATATTTCCATGATACCCAGCGGTGTCACTGTTGTGTCTGCTTCTCTTGATCTGACCCGTCATCAGATATTCGGTAATCCATTTGTTTACCTTGGCACAATGCGTATTTGCAGTGACCGGTATGGTCAGCTAGATAGCGACGATTTCGTGGTTGGCCCTGCAAGTGGAGTTTTGTACACGGTTTCGGCAAGACCTACCAAGCCTCTTGCATCTGATCTGCTGACTGATGCGGTTCAAGCACAAGTTGACGCTGGCAGGAGTCGTTTCCAAATTCGGCTGCAGTTCCAAAAAGAGAGGTACTTCAATCAAGAGCCCGACTACTTAGCATTGGGAGCAGGCCAAGCCAGGCTTCTTGTTGAGTATCTGGAGTGATACAGGTTAGAGGCCGCATTCTTGGGGTGTTGAGTCCTTCTGAGCCAAACGGCAGTTGACATCCGGCTGCTGACGGTACGGATTTCGGGTGAAGGCGGTGAGGTGAACAAGCTTACCCTTCCGGTGGCGACGTTCTTGATGATGAGCGCCGGGTGCTTGCCTGCTGGCCCGGCACCGACTAGTCAACTGCCCGTCATAGATTCCTTTGGCGCTAGTCCGGGGAGTATCACTTCAGACGAACCTTCGACGCTTAGCTGGAGCGTGTCTAATGCTACAATAGTCAATATAGACCAGGGGATAGGCAACGTTCC
>Ga0114920_10001517_pt1 | contig 10684 bp, 10 predicted proteins | sample ChitaG_FD_88683 | JGI IMG/M metagenome (GOLD analysis project Ga0114920, IMG submission 88683) | Deep subsurface microbial communities from South Pacific Ocean to uncover new lineages of life (NeLLi) - Chile_00310 metaG | ecosystem: Environmental > Aquatic > Marine > Oceanic > Sediment ...
CACCAGGTACTTACCTTATCAAGATGAAGAGAATATGATTTCAACCAGTTAATAGATGGAAAATGTCTTCTATCAGCTAGATCTACATCAAGAGCCCAAAAAACTTTGACAATTCGAAGAGTATTCTGAGCAACAGGCTCTGAAAAATCACCACCCGGTGGAGAAACTGCTCCTATAACCGAGACAGACCCCTCTTTGTCCTTTGAACCAATGAGTTTTACACGCCCTGCTCGCTCATAAAACTCTGCAAGACGAGATGCAAGATAAGCAGGGTATCCTTCTTCACCTGGCATTTCTTCTAAGCGTCCAGATATCTCTCTCATTGCTTCTGCTAATCTAGATGTGCTATCTGCCATTAAAGCAACATCATAACCCATGTCACGATAGTATTCTGCAATTGTAATTCCAGTATATACACTAGCATCACGAGCAGCTACTGGCATGTTTGAGGTGTTTGCAATGAGCACTGTTCGATTCATCAATGGTTCCCCAGATTTCGGATCCACTAATTTTGGGAACTCTCTTAGTACATCTGTCATTTCATTTCCACGTTCACCGCAACCCACATAAACCACAACTTGTGCATCACTCCATTTTGCAAGGGCGTGGAGAATAACTGTTTTTCCCGTACCAAATCCTCCTGGTATTGCTGCAGTTCCACCTTTTGCAATAGGGAAAAACGTGTCAATAACACGTTGACCTGTGATAAGAGGTAATGTTGGATCATATTTTTTTGCAACAGGTCGAGGTTTACGAACAGGCCATTTTTGAAGCATTTGGAGTTTTATGTCTCCTTTATCTGTTGAAACAACTGCGATATCATCTTCAACAATATAATCGCCTTCTTTTTCAACTGATAGAAGTTTTCCACGTATATCTGGTGGTATTATGATTTTATGTGTTATAATAGAGGTTTCTTGAACCTCACCTATTACGTCACAGCCTTTTACTTTGTCACCAGGTTTTGCAGTTGGTTTGAAATGCCATTTCTTTTTACGGTCAATGGCATAGGCTTCTACACCACGTGAGATGAAATCACCAGTTTTATCCATGATTGCTGGCAATGGTCTTTGTATTCCGTCATAAATATTTGTTAGCAATCCCGGTCCCAGCTCTACAGATAACGGCATGCCTGTAGTAACAACTTTTTCACCTGGTTTTAAACCAACTGTATCTTCATAGACTTGGATAATAGCATTATTCTGATTCAAACGAATTATTTCACCTACAAGGTTTTCTTCTCCAACCCGTACAACATCATACATTTTTGCTCCGCGCATGCCATCTGCTTCTATGACGGGGCCAGAGATTCTGACTATTCTTCCTTCCTGCGTTTTTTTAGCCATATGTTTTTTTGCCTCCAAAACTTTATTTTTCTTTACTTATTTCAACTCCAACTGCTTTCTTTATTAGATGTGAAACAAAATCTAAATGATCCTTTTTACGTCCTTTTTTATCAGGTATTTCTACAACAATAGGAATATTATTTCTGATTCTATATTCCTTCAAATGTTTACCAATATCTTCAGCGATTTTTTCTGTGATAAAAACAATTCCAATGTCATCTCTCTCTGAGAGTTGATTCCAGGTTTTAACTGCATCATCATCTGGAACATATAGCTCTTGTAGTCCAGCAAGCCTCAGTCCAACAGCTGTATCATTATCACAAATAGCTGCTATTTTCATCAGGCCGCCTCCTTAACAAGAAAACTTTTAATGATATCTACGGGGAGATTTTCGCTGACTCCTTTAGCAATGATTTTAAGATTTCTTATTTCAAATTCTTTTGATACAAGGAATCTGATCGTGGGACCAATGCTTATGTAATTCTGCGTAGAAATATCTCTTACAAATCTTAAAAAAAGCTGATCAAGTGAGATTTCAAGAACTTGTACAGATTTTTCCTGGTTATAATCTTCAATAGCATTTTTAAGTGGATCATAATATGATGTGCCCTCTAAACTGTTAATTACTTGTGAAACTGATACAAGTTCTGCTAGCTCATTATATTTCCATGGTGCTATTTCTCGGCCTTCGCCGATAAACATTTTTTTACATGATTCCTCATTGTAACCAAGTTGTTTAGCTCTTAAAATATTTTTAATATTAATTATATCTATCATTGTTTTAACAAATCTTTGTTTTCCTTGTTCACATTTATATGGCACTTTGGTTTGTTTAAACCTATTTATTATGTGTTTATCTATAGCTGTGTCAATTGTTAAAAAATCAGGTTTTTCATCTGAAACTGCCTGTATTATTTCTTCATTGAATCCATAGTTTTTTAGTATGCCTTGTAAATCATTTTTTTCGGCATCGATGATTTTCTGCAATAACTTTTTTGTTGTTGACAGTATTGTTTCATCTAGTTTTTTTTCATCAATTTTTTTGCCTTCTATTTTTCTTTTTAACATGTTTTTAACTAGATGAATATCAAGTTTTTCAAGATAAACATCATAAAAATCATTCATCTTTTTAGAGCTATCATTCCGCATCATATTCACTGTTTCAATAAAGGTATCATCAAGTGATTTCTGCACAGAATATGTATCCTCACCAGATATATTGTAATCTTTTAATGTGTTTATTGTCTCCTTGAATGAAATAATATCCTTGCTTTCTGCTACACTATCAAGCTCTTTATCACCAATAAAAGGATTACCCATTGCTTCAAACTTGGCATTAGGATAAACAAATTTAACATAGGTGGAAAAAGGACGGGAGATAATCATTATAGCCCCTGCTATTACAGCAATTATAAGAATCCAGAAAGGATAACTATATGGGTCAAATAACGATTCAAACAAATATATCTACTCCGCATCTTTTGAGAAAAGCAGCTTTCCCACCATTATTCTTATTTTGTCTTTCTCCCTTTTAAGTATGCCATCAAAGGTGTGATCAAGAGTTACTCTTCCATCATTAGACTGCAGGATTATACCACCAGATGATTCTACATTTCCAGTTACTTTGAGCCCCATGTTTTCAGCGATTTTTTTGTCAGCATCTCTAGATATAATAACTGTACATTCTCCACCAAGTTTTTTGCTTCCATCTCTCATTAGAAAAGCCACAGTTTCTTTGTATTCCTTTTCACTAAGCGTTGACAATTTATGATGTGCTTTTATGAAACATTCCTCGATGATTTTTTCCCGAGCATTCATGATTTCTTTTTTTGTATCCTGATTAGCTTTTGAAACAAGGATTTTCCTAAGTTTTTCACTTTGTTTCTTACCATCAGATAGTATTTTTTCTGCTTTTTCCTCTGCTTCTTTTTTAGAATCATTGCTAAGATTTTTAGCTTGTTTCTCTGCTTCTATTAGAATTTCTTTTACTTTCTTCTGTGCATCTTTTTTTATTTGTTCAATAATTTTTTCTGCTGACATGTTCTCTTTTTCCGTTTTATAGTAGTCCTAGACCAACCATTAACAATATTCCTACAAGAAGACCAAATATCGCTATTGTCTCAGGCATAACTGTAAATATTATACCTTTTGAGGCAACCTCCGGGTTTCTTCCAACAGCACTAATCGATGATGAAGCAACCATTCCCTGGTTAATAGCTGATATTCCAGTTAAACCAACAGCTAGTCCAATCCAAATTGCTCCAACTCCCATGAGAGAACTTACTTGGGCATCTCCACCACCAAGAAGACCGGCACCCATCATAAGCAGAATAGCTGTAAGTAGGCCATATACAGATTGAGTCATAGGTAACACCTGGAGAATTAGACATTTACTAAATAGCTCAGGTTTCTCTGCAGTAACTGCTACTGCTGATGATCCAGCAAGTGCAAGACCAATTGCAGATGAAATACCTGCGATACCAATTGCTAGGACACAGCCAAGTATTATAAATGTTTTATTTTGATCGTTTTCTTCTTTTGTAAGTGTTCCTTTGGCTTCAGCACCAGCTTCTTCATCTTCTTCTTGGGCTAATACTAATCCAGCTGAAAATAATATCACTGCTGTAAGAAGCATTGCCAATATTGCTGCTTTTCTCTTAATTTTCATATTTTTCCTCCTTTTAATCTATTTTTTCTTCTTTTATTTTAGTATATTTTCTATTTATCTCAAGGGGAGCAAACTCATGTCCACCACCCTCATAAAACCTATTGAAAAACTCAACATATTGAAGTCTAAGTGAATGAATACCTGCTCCAAGGGCTTGAAGCCCAAGATTAATTATATGAGCGACAACTAGTAAAATAACCATTATAACTATTCCAATAACAGGTATCATATCTCCAAGCAGCTGTGATACCACATTAAAAGCAAGTGCCATACCAGCAGTTGCAAGACCAAGTGCGAGAAGTCGTGCATAAGAAAGCCAATCACCAACATATCCTGTAATGTCAAAAAACCCAATTGGCCCTGCACTAATAAAAAGCTGAATTAATCCTATAACAACCAACAACGCTGCAACAGAAATTAAAACATCTGATACTCGAAAATCCAGAATTGAATAACCAATAAGTATTCCACCACCAAGTTGAAGTGGTATCCAGCAAGACTTTGACGTTAACATTTCTTTATATTTTTTGTCTTTAAACGCTTGAATAATACCAAGAAGCACGCCAACATTCAAATGAATAAGTCCAAATATTAAAGCAATAACAAGAATAGTAATTGGGTCTTTTATTGAATTAGCAGGTAAATGAATCCCAGCAATTTCAACACTATATAAAGACGCTGATGGATCTCCATAAAAAAACCGTGGAATTAAATCACCAAAACAACTATTTGTAAGAAAACCTACAACAGTTGTAACAACTCCCATCCAGATACCCATAAACGACCAACTGCGGAACATATCACTATGTTTCCCAAGTTTAAAATAACCAAATAATGACAAAAACAGAATTATAAAACCATATCCTGCATCACCAAGCATCACACCAAAGAACAAAACAAAGAAAAAACCCATTATAATAGTAGGATTAATCTCATTATATCTTGGTGTTGCAAACATAGTCAGAAGGCCTTTGAAACCATCAGCCCACCTTGGTGTTTCAATATGAGTAGGTGGATTATCTGGATTTGCAGAAGGCGTCTTAGAATCATAAATAACACACCCATTTGAACTCGTTTCTATCAAATTTCTAAATCTATCTTCATTTTTTTCCAATACCCAGCCTTTTACTATATAAGTGCTATCTGTTTTTGTAAAATTTTTTGAAACTTCTTTTCTGACTCCTTCAAGTTGTATTTCTTCACGGGTTGCCAATAAATCATTCAGTTGTTCCTTAGCAAAAACCTTTAGTTCTGATCTGATTTTTTTCTTTTCTTTTTCTATTTCTGCTTTTTCATCTTTAAATGATTTTAAAATCTCTTTAGGAGACCCAGTAAGATCACTAAAATCAAACTCAGTTATATGTTCTCTGCATATTTTTTCAATTTTGTTTTTTTCGGAGATATGAACAGCAATTAAAACCGCCCATTCTTTTTCTTTTCCTTTTACAAACTGTTTTGATTTCAATAATGATTTATCAATTGCATTAATCTCAGATTCCAAAGCATCCAAATCAGATGTTATACCTGCTTTGACAATTAAGTAATCAGACTGTCCAATATCTGAAACATCTAAATCAAAATCTTTGAGGTATTCAAGTTTTTCAAAATCAAGATTGATCTCGTCTTTTCGTTCATCAAGCTCTTTTAATTTTTGTTCACTACTCAGAATATTTTTTTCAATATTTCCTAGCATGCCTTCAGCATATGAACAAAGTTCTTCCAGAGAGCAATCCTCGACTGTTTTGATTTCTGGTAGCTGTGGATTAAACATATCTTTTATACCACTAGGTTTAGATTTAACTTCCTTTAAAATATCTATTAATCTAGAAAGCCTCAGCTCATAGTTTGCACAAATATCAGCATCAGGATGCATAGATGCCCTTTCAGAATCTTTAAGAGTATCTGGCTCATCTTTAGCTATGTCAATGATTTCCAATAACCCTGTTTCATGAAGATTTTTTATGACATCCTCTACATAGTTATGGTGAACAACCAGCGAAACCTTTTTCATTGGAGCCGGAAATAATATGTTTTATTCCCCCTTCTCAATCTCCTTCACAATCAAATCTACTGCCTTTGAAATGTTTTCATCTGCTGATTTTTTTACTCTTGTAATCTCTTTTTTTGCTTCATTTTTGATTTTTTCTATATCCTCTTTTGCAGATTCTTCTGCTTTTTCACAGAGTTTTTTAACTTTATTTTCAGCAGTTTTTAATATTCTTTGTTTTTCTTTTTCAGCATCTTTTCTTGCTTTTTCTATGATTTTTTCGGCATCCTGTTTTGCATTTTCTATTGACTGAAGAGCCTTGTTTTCAGCTTCTTTTATACTATTAATTGATTTTGATGCCATTTGATACCCATATTAGAAAGATATTTATTAGGGTTTTTATAATTAATTACATGCCCCAGAATTTATCAGTTTTTCTTTTTATTTCAAAAATTTTATTCAAAACATCTTTTTCATCAATGTTTAAAACATCCATATCGCGGAGTTTTTTTGCATCGCTTGCTGGAAGATCAGTAAAAAGGATATCTCCGCCCTTTACTTGCCGTCCAATAGTAATACCCTCAATGGATATAGCCACTTCTTCTCCCTGTCTAGCTTCTTCTACTGCTTTGTTTTCAGATTGAATGCCTTTTATTGAACCCAGGATTTTCCCATCTTCTTTCATCAGACGCATGTCTTTTTTTATCCTACCGCCTAATATTCTTACACCAAAAACCGCTGGATGATTTACTCTGAAAACATACTCGGGAAGAAACCTAACCATTCCCGGATGAACGTAATCTTGTCTTCTTTCTCGTTCAAGTTCTACTTTTTTCTTTTCCACCCATTCATCATAGTTTTCCATTATTGTATAAATTACATCTTCATTAAAAACTGTAAGATTTGTATTTACAAGCTCTTCTTTTGCTTCAGGAAGTATCTTTATGTTAAAAGCAAAGATGAGTTTATTTAACGGATCAAGAGTTGCATCTGCTTCTACAATATCTCTTTTTGAAACATTCCCAATTTCTGCTTTCCGTATTTGTATTCCTTTATCTCTAGATTCCTTAATGAGTGCTTCAAGCGAGCCTATTGTATCTGCCTTTATTATTATGCCTTGTTCATCAAGTTCAAAATCAATTTTTGTTTGACTTTTTATCCCTTCAACAACCTCTTCAAGGTTATCTTTAACAACTCGTATTGGTGCACCAGGAACCACATTTTCTAAATTCGGTGATGAGATTTTGATACCACATGCCGCATGTACTTCTTTTACACTATCAAAACGTTCTCGCGGGTCACGTATCTCATCAAGAGGCTTTGGTTTAAGAAGAGCTTTAATGCGGGCTACAACAGGTTCACCTTTTGTACCAATCACTATTTTATCACTGCTTTTAATTACACCATTGTAAATTATAACATCAATTGTTTTTCCAAGACCTACTTCTTCTTTCACCTCAAGTACATTTCCTTTACCTGGGCCTGCTTCAATGTGTAGTTGATCTTCCAAAAACCTCTGGGCAAGACCAACAAGTATCATTAATAGTTCAGGAACACCTTCCCCAGTTTTTGCAGAAATTGGCACAATACCAATTGTTTTTCTAAAATCAGCTATGTTGAAATAAAGATCAGAATTAAGTTTCTGTTCAGAAAGCGTACCTATCATATCATATAGCTTTTCTTCAAACATATTTTTGACATTAGGACGTTGTTGTTCAATACGATTTTTAGCAATATTATTACTTGTTTGCCAACCTGAAATATTATCAATTTTATTCGCAGCGATAATAAACGGTGTTTTATACTGTTTCAAAATATTGATTGATTCATATGTTTGAGGTTTAAAACCTTCTGTAATGTCAACGACCACTATTGCAATATCCGCTAGAGATCCACCTCTGGTACGCAACGTTGTAAATGCATGATGACCAGGTGTGTCAATAAACAATAAACCAGGCAGAGTAAATTTTTTACCTTTTAAAAGATCCCCACAAACATTATAGATGGCCTCAATGGGAACTTCTGTTGCACCAATATGTTGAGTAATCGCCCCAGGTTCCCTTGCTGCGACTGTAGAACCTCTGATGAAATCAAGTAAAGATGTTTTACCATGATCGACATGACCTAAAACACTGACTATAGGTTGTCTAACATATTTTGACGGAGCAGCCATAGTGTTCACCTGCCGTTGTTAATATTGCAACCTTTTTAATCTTTATTGGTTAAACTTGTAGATGTTGTTCTCCCGTTTACAAAAAACGATATTTCCCAGCTTACTTCTTTTTTCAGCATATTCTGTATTTCTAGTTATAATAATACCTGCGTCAGTTTGGATTGTATATTTCCACACCATCATTTTAAGACCTCTAATACTGGTGTGATTTTATTCTTCATTTATATTTGTAAAATCAGGGTTATTGAAACTATTATATTGAAAAAAACCCTCAGATGGTTTTATTTTTTCACGTGGTACAAGATACCAAAATACAAGAGCCCCTCCTAATGTAAGTATGGTAAGAAAAAGTATCCCATAAACCGAACCAAAATTAATACCCAAAATTCCCTCGGAATTAAAAAACAAATCATAACCAGTCTCCCATAAAACTAACATAGACAGTATATAACATAAACTCAACACTACTGATATATAAGCAATATACCTATTGGAAACCCTGTTGAAACGTAAAAACAGGTTTTCATCATTATCTTTATTCGATGTCATTTTATCAACAGCAGATTTAAAAAATATAGCAGCGGTTCCCAATTCCAGGAAACATAAAAACAAAACAAAAAACAGAATCAACACAGCGACCTGGTTCTCTGAATACAATGGAAGTAAAACATCATTCTGAGCTTTAGATAACAGTATTACCAAAAAGAAAAAAAACAAAATACCAGCACCAGAAATCAGTAGAAGATTTTTTTGTTTTTTAAGCATGCCGTACACAGCTGCCAGTGGTATGGTACACATAACCAAAAAAATCAGTATTTTCAAAAGTAAAATAAATAACTCAATTAAAACGACAATACCTGCTATCAGATATGTTGATATAATCAATATAAGAATAAAAGCGGGTATTCCTGTTATTACAAAATTTTTAATATTTTTATTTAACATTGACATCCAATAAAAAAGCAATCCCAATCCAACTCCAACTAATGAAATGATAATTGAAAAATAGGTTAAATCATAATTAATTTCTAATATTTTTGAAAATATTTTCACAAAACCTACTACGGCCACTGCATAAACCCATATAAGAATAATTATCGATATTGCTTGCATCATGTAGATTTTTCTTTCAAGGTTAATCAACGTCTTGTCTGGTATCTTCCCACCTCTTTAAGCGCTACAGTTAACGGCAATGTAGGATTCCAATCAACAACACGAACCCCCGTGCTTCTAAGCTGTGTTATAAAATTTTTCCGTTCAAATGACAATACTCTATGTGCCAGTTCATTGTTTACATCAACTGTTTGCAAAGAGTATTCAATGTCAACAGGCGATGGAGATAAAATTATCACATTAAAATCATATGCAATTAATTGTTCTACACCTTTGGGTATTGACCAATCATTTTCCAGTGAACTGACAAAAATGATCAAGGCTTTTTTTGGTAGCATATGAGTGGCTGATCTGTGGATTACTCCATTGAATGGGAAGTCCCCATTTGCTTGTAGGTTTACGATTTCTTCGATGATTTTGTATAGTTGATTTTTCCCAGATTCAGGGTAAACCCATTTTAGTTCTCCTTGCGATGATCCGTATGCTATTAGTCCTACTCGATCTCGTCTTTTTAAAAAATGAGAAGCAACAGATACTGCTGCTTTTACCCCATACTCCAATGGATTATGTTTTATTGTACCTGTCCCTTGTATTTCTCTTGCATCAACAATAAGAATAACATCTGTCGTACTTTCTAACTCGAACTCATTTACCATTAAATCATTAAATCTAGCAAATGATTTCCAATTAATTCTTTTAAATGTGTCCCCTGTTGTATAATTCCTTATGCCATAAAACTCTGTTCCAATACCTGCATGTTTCACATGCATAATACCAGGGTAAATATTAGGCTTAGCTTTTACAGCAATATCCCTCATCTCTTCAACACGAGGTATTACCGTTATATACGAAGAAGACTCAACCATGGCTTCCTTATAAAACATGCCAAAGAAACCTCGAACTCTGAAAAGTAACGAACCTAACAGAAAACGCCCTCTAATAGGACATGATATTCCATATTTTATCTCAATCTCCTCGTTTTTTTCTAAATCTAAAACAGAATAATTACTGCCCTTCACCACTTTAACCTTACTTGGCAATGAATCATAAACCTCTAAAAATTTTATGCTTTCACCAAGGTTTTTTAATTTAAGAGTTACCTCAACTGTGTCATACTCAAAAATCTTAACATTTGAAAGACTGCGAACAACCTCAATTTTTATTTCTTCACCATAAAAAGAAAGCACACCAGCAAAAAGCAAAACAAGCAAAGGAATTACAAATATTAAAATCAGCCAATCAACAATAAACAAACCAAATATCAATAACCCGATACAGCCTGCTACGATACCTCCACATTTTATCGTACGCATATTTATTCTACCGTTGGAACGGGTATTGTATTCAGTATTTCTTTCACTATGTTCTCTGGGTTTACACCTCTGACTCGTGACTCA
>Ga0114920_10001519_pt1 | contig 10670 bp, 11 predicted proteins | sample ChitaG_FD_88683 | JGI IMG/M metagenome (GOLD analysis project Ga0114920, IMG submission 88683) | Deep subsurface microbial communities from South Pacific Ocean to uncover new lineages of life (NeLLi) - Chile_00310 metaG | ecosystem: Environmental > Aquatic > Marine > Oceanic > Sediment ...
AAATTTGTTGTCATCAATATGCCAAACGGACAAATAGCTGTGGGTGCTATCAGTAGAAGCTGTTTTCATCTGCCTCGGTTGAATTTCAACATCTTTCCAGTGCCAGACGTCAACATTTGCCGGTTTTGGTTCCTCTTCCTTTTTTTCCTTTTCTTTTTCCTCTTTATCTTCCTCTTTTTCCTTTTCCTCTTCCTTCTCTTCTTCTTTCTTCTCTTCTTCTTTCTTCTCTTCTTCTTTTTTCTCCTCAGGTTTTTTCTTCCATTCCATTATACCGAAAGAAACTGCACTATTATCTTTAGCCCATATAGGCTTACGATAGGTAACTATTCTCATTCCTTCCGGAAATGTTTTATCTTCTGTAGGATTATAGACTCTTTTTTCGTATTCTTTATCAAGATTTCTTAATGCTATAACAGAATGATTTTCCTGAAGATAATCCTCATTCTCCATACTTTTAAAGAATGCAAGTGTAGTGCCTTCTTTATTCCACTGGAGTTGAGAATAGATTGCTTTATCACTATCAACTACTTTAATAGTATTATCTGGAAGATTGTATAGTTGAACACCATTTCCACTTTTGCCTTCTGCATCTATGATACAGGCAAAAAGGTTTCCCTTTTTATTAAAACCGTATTCTGCAACATTTCCAATATTGAGGTCAGTCCCTTCATTAAGGTCTCGAAGGATTAGGTCTGAGCCTTTGCTCTTTATGCTCGGGGCTTTATATTTTTTCATTGCAAGATATTTTCCATTTTCGGAAAAGTTGAATGAGATAACACCTTCAAAAATGATATCCTTGCCAGTTTCAAGATTTAACAGCCCCATCTTCATCTGGACAGGTTTTTTAGATTTACGCATTTTCTCCATTTCTTCCTCCGAGTAACCAATACTGAAGGCAGCCCATATTGAATCCTTTGAAAATACGGGACGCGATGCCAGTTTAAATTTGTAAGTTGAGTCGGTCTCCACATTTTTAACAAACAGTGTATCATCTTCTTCCACTATTGTTAATCCGTATGCTACCCATTTACCATCCTCAGAAATAACAGTTCTTGAAATGCTCTGCCATTGGTCATAATCATCCGGAGTAATAACTCTTTTCTCACTCTGAGCAAGTAAAATCGAAACAGAGAAGAAAAGGAGAATAATGTTTAATAATAAAATCTTTTTGGTTAGAGTTTTCATGACTAACTCCTTTAAAAATTGATTTAAATTTTAATTAATTAATAGATTTCCGAATAGTTGACATTCAGCGTAGAATGAATGAATAATTTTAACAGGATTAGATTTTAATTTCAAAAGACATTAAATAATCTCAGAATTTATCAAGGAATAAAATTCTTAATTTACAATTCAAATGGAGCATAAGCTCTTTTGAGAATCTTTGGGTCTTTTTTAATAGTGTCTGGGCCTAAATTATTTAATGGTCCCATACGGGTTACCGGTACCATTAATAATTTTTTTAATTTTTTATCATTCTCCAAAGTGTTTATTAAATACTTCCATATTTCAGGGGTTCTTCCAGTAATTCCTACAACCAATATTTTCTTCGAATCAACCTGAAATTCAAATTTTTCTCTTCCAAAAATGATATCGTTAGGTTTTTTACCATCCAATAAAATATCTGGTGCTTCGTAAAGCCCGAACAATACCAATATTCCTCTATCTTTTGTGTATTTAATACACATGTTTAATACATCTCTATATTTGCCAGCAAGGTCCACCACAGCATCAAAACCTTTACCTTCAGTAAAATCGTAAATTTTCTCATCTAAATTCTGGTCATTAGAATTAAATACTTTATCGGAAACCTGTAGATTTCTGGCAAAGTCTACCCTGTGAGAATCTGTTTCAAATGCGGCTATTTTATTTATGCCAAAATGCTTCATAAAAATTTGAGCATATAAGCCATGAGGTCCACATCCGACTATTCCAACGTTTCTTACGTTATTTTCTATTAAAAATTGAGCAATTAAAGCGTCATTGCCAGCAGCTTCGATTAATGATGGTAAAAATTCAGATATAAGTTCTTCAGAAATTGGATAAATACATTCAGCAGGAACGGCGCAATATTCTGCATATGCCCCATTGATTGGCGTTAAATATTTTCCTTTAGAAATTTCAGGGCCCCATAGACCAATTACCCCTTCTTCCCGAAAGCCTTCAATATTATAGTGAGATTCAGAAGCAATCAATGAGCCCTTTTTTACTTCCTGTAATCCCCTCTTTCTCAAAATATCATTTGTTAATGCTCCAATTTGAACTACTTCACCCCAAAATTCGTGACCTGGTATTATTCCGTCATGTATTTCACTAAATTCTCCTTTTAATAGACTTTCATCGGTACCACATATAGAAACACCTTTTACTTTTATTATAACTTGATCATCTTTGTTTTCAGGTTCAGGTACATCTTTTAGATTTATAAACCCATACTCACATTTTTTTGTAGAATAAACCCACGCTTTCATTTTCTTCATTCTTTTATTTCTTTAAATTTATTAAGAGAATAATCCAAATCATCTTTTGTATGGACAGCAGAAATCTGAACCCTTATTGTTTCATCTCCAGATGGGACAACAGGAGTAGTTAAACCAGTTACTAAAATTCCCATTTTGTATAGTTCAAGTACCATATTTTTAACTTTATTCGTATCTCTTATTAAAACAGGAATAATTGGATGAATTCCTGGAATTGTTTCTAATCCAATATCTCTTATTCCTTTTCTAAAATATTCACTATTTTCTCTCAATCGGGTAAGCATATTTTTACCCTCTTCACTATTTACAATATCCACCGCAGAAATTCCTGCGTTTGCCGTACCAGGCGAAATCGGATTTGAATATATATAGGTGTCTGCTTTTTGCCTGATAATCTCAATTATTTCTTTGCAGGCGGCAGCATACCCACCTTCTGCTCCAAATGCTTTTCCTAATGTACTCGTAATAACATCAACACCATATTCTCCCGCAACTTCTAACGTTCCTCTCCCAGTTTCACCAAAAGCTGCGGTTCCATGAGAATCGTCAATAATAGTTATTACCCCATCTTTAAACCTTTTATTATGCTCTCTTGCTAATTTTACTATTTCTTTTAGAGGAGCATAATCCCCTCTCATACTGAAAACTCCATCAAATATTATAATTGTTCTTTCAATTCTATCTGGAATATTTTCTAAAGCCCTTCTTAACCCATCAATATCATTATGTTGATATATCGCTTTGTTCTCTGAAGAGACTCCAGCAATTCTTATTGCTCTAACAATGCTGTTATGATTGAGTTCGTCACTTATGACATAAGTCATTTTATTTATTAAAGATAACGCAACCCCAAGATTTGCCATATATGCACAGCTAAAAATTTTTGCCGATTCTTTATTATGAAAATTCGCCAATTTTTCTTCTAATTTTTTATGATACTTTGTTGTGCCATCAATAAACCTTACCGCTCCCGGATTTACACCCAATTCCTCAGAAGCTTCTCTTTCCGCTTCGATTAATTTTGGATGCTGAGCCAATCCCAGATAGTTATTTGAATTCATCCTTAAAAATTTTCTGTTCCTTTCGCCTTCTAACAAAAACCTTGAGCCTTCAATTTCATCTGAGGGGATAAAACCTGTAATTATACGTTCAGGAGGTTTTAATATTCCTGTTCTCCTTAATTTCTCTATTTCTGCTCTGATAGAATCCTTTAATCTATCCACTGGCATTTTTACTCCATAATTTTTTGAATTGTAATTTCAAGTTTTATTTCAGTTTGAGGATATATGTGTACTCCTTTTATTTTTCTTAACTTTTTTATTTATGATATGCTCTTTTTTTAAATTTTAACTAAAAATATATAGATGTAATATTAATAATAAGAAAAATAAATGTCAAGGTTTTAAAAATGTTTTTGAAGGTTGTGATATTAAAATTTCCAGAATAAATTTTTTCGTTATAATGTTGCGATTTAAAAATTTTATCTATATATTTAGGAAAAATTTCTTTGATTACATAAAATTAAATTTATCTATGTTTTTTATCAAAAAAAATTTATAAGGAGGAAATAGACATGAAAAATTTTGTAAACCGCCGCCAATTTTTAAAGAAATCGTTTTCGGGAGCTTTAGGTGCAGCAATATTAGGGAGTTCATTTTTAAAGAATGGTGAAAAATTATCAGCAGCGCCTATGCAAAAGCAATTTTCCGGGAATTTAAAAAAGGCATTCTGTATGGGTGTGTTGCCCAGAAAATTAAGTGTTTTAGAAAGATTTGAATTAGCCAAAAAAGTTGGTGTTGAAGGTATTGAAGCAAATACTATAAGAAGTGCTGAACAAGTTCAGGAATACAAGGAAGCTTCCCAGAGCACAGGCGTTATGATACATTCTATAATGAATTTAGACCATTGGAGGTATTCATTAACCGACAATGATCCTGCAGTTGTAGAAAGAAGCATGGAAGGAATGAGGACATCGATGCAAAATGCCCACGACCTTGGAGCGGATACAGTTCTTTTGGTGCCGGGAATTGTAACCGGTGAAGTTCGGTATATAGATGTTTATAATCGTTCACAGAGCCGGATAAAAGAACTACTTCCCCTTGCAAAAGAATTAAATGTCATAATTGCAATCGAAAATGTTGGGAATAGGTTTCTCTTAAGCCCACTTGAATATATCCGCTATATCGATGAAATTGACAGCCCCTATCTGCAAGGATATTTTGATGTAGGGAATATTGTCTCCAGTGGTTACCCTCAGGACTGGATTCGGACATTCGGTAAAAGGCTTGTAAAAGTTCATATAAAAAGATTTGAACCTGGACGCGAGCATCCGGAGTATGACCCAAAAGACAGACGTACAGAGGGTATTAATTGGCCCGATGTTCGGCTCGCTTTAAGTGAAGTCGGTTATAATGGATGGGTTACAGCAGAAGTGCGGGGTGGAGATGAAGAGCAAATAATGGAGATCAGCAGACGTATGGATAAAATTTTTGCAGGAGAATCCCCTTATTAAAATTTTGATTTACCCGACAATTTGTCTGCACTAATAGCATGCATGCTTTTTATGGTTTAAAACCATTAAATTATTAATATTGCAAATATTAATAAAGGAGAATTTGGAAATGCCTGTATGCACAAAATGTAAATACGAATACGTCGAAGGAGTTAAAGTATGTACTGGATGTGGATTAGAATTGGTAGATGAATTACCTGAAGAAGAAGAATATATATGCGAAAATTGTGAAAATCATGTAGATGCAGATGATTCATACTGCAAGAATTGCGGTATTTTGCTTGATGATAGTATCAGTATCAAATGTGAAAAACATCCGAATGTCGAGGCAGACTCATTATGCTTGATTTGTAAGAAACCCTTATGCAATAATTGTGCTGTCGAAGTAACAGGAAAATTCTTTTGTTTCTCTCACTCTAATTATCATTTTATAGAAGGTAATTGGGTTGCTATTTATACTACAAATCAAGATTTTGATGCACAAATGCATAAAGACTATTTAACTGAAAAAAGCATCCCCTGTCTTATTCATTCAAAAATGGATAGCGCAAGGATGTTTGGTGCTCATTTACTACTTGATTTTCGAATCATGGTTCCTTTTGATCATGTTCTAGAAGCTGAAAAATATATAGAGGAATTAGATAATCAGGAATAGTACAGTCAATTTCAATTATATTTTTTGCTCATCATGACCGGAAAGTATAGAAGAATGTTAAAATGCCAGTATGTCTGGGGTGTAAATCTGAATATGGTGAAGGAGTTAAAATATGTGCTAACTGTGTCTTAGAATTAATGAATAAATTACAAATAGAAATAATAGATTTTTTAAATCATAATCTAAAAAGAGAAAGAAAAATTAAAGTTTGTTAATAAATTCCCATTAGTTGTAATAAGAGGCATCTTATTCATTGTTTAAGCAGAACATATAGAAACCTACCGCTAATGACTTAACGATTATCATAGAGATAAAAAATATTTTATTCTAACAACTATTTTTTATAAACACAAACTTTTATCAAGTAACTTTAAAGTCTTAAAATATTTGAATATTATATTGAATTTTTATTCTGTTTTTCTTAATTTTTTAAAAGATTTAAATTCTTACATTTAGTTAATTAGTTATAATAATTTCCGAGATTTAATTAATGGAGGTATAATGAACAGTATATCACCAGATCTGGAAGCATTACAACTTGCATTAAAAATGGAAACCGATGGCTATAACTTTTTCAAAGATGCCAGCGAAAGAATAAAAAATACTCTGGCAAAGGAAACATTCAAATCTTTTGCTGATTGGGAATTAGAACATATTGAATTTATTAAAAAGATGTACCAGGAATTAAAAGAGAAAGGCAAATGGATATCCATTGAGGAAATGTCTCAAAAAAAGGGAGCCGCAACCTCTGCAATAAAAACTATATTTAAAAAGAAACATGAAGAAATCGATGAGCACGTGAAAATCGATTCGTCTGATCTTGATGCTTATCGTCTTGCTCGTGATATTGAAGATAAGGCAGTTGTATTTTATCGAGAAAAGGCTGAATCGACTGACAATGAACCTGCCAAGCAATTCTATAGATTTATGATTGACTTAGAAAGCGAACATTACCAGATTCTTGACAGTTCCTATAGATATTTTGAAAATCCATCACAATGGCATTTAGATGAAGAAGGACCATTGCTCGATGGGGGTTAATAAAAATTTAAGGAGGATTGTCATGACTAAATTAAATGAAATATACAGGTGTGAAGTTTGTGGGAATATCGTCGAAGTCGTGCATGCTAATGCGGGGGAGTTGGTTTGCTGTGGACAGCCAATGAAATTATTGGTGGAAAATACAGTTGATGCAGCCACTGAAAAGCATGTTCCTGTCATTGAAAAGTCAGATTCAACCATTACAGTTAAAATTGGTTCTGTGCCTCATCCAATGATACCAGAACATTATATTGAGTTTATAGAACTAATTGCCGATGGCAGAGTTTACAAAAAATTTCTGAATCCAGAGGATAAACCTGAGGCAGTATTTGAAGTTACTGCTGAAAAAATCGAAGCGAGAGAATACTGCAATCTTCATGGGCTATGGAGCGGAAAATAAAAAATAATATCATAAATTATCAAAAATTTAAATATTAAATTTATGGAGGGTAAAAATGAAAATTAATGTTGGCAAAACAGATAAAATTATCAGAATTATTTTAGGTTTGGTTATTATCATTCTTGGAATTGTTTTTAAGTGTTGGTGTGGTTTAATTGGTATCATCCCTCTGGTTACAGCATTTATGGGCTGGTGTCCATTATATAGAATTTTTAAGATTTCTACCTGTAAGGCAGAAGAAGCAAAAGAGGAAAAAGAAGAGAAAGAAAAACAATAAAATTTTTTATTCAATTTAAAAGTGCTATGTCAATTTTCAAGTAATCAATTTTTTAATCCAGGAGTATTATGATGAAAAATCAAAAAGATAAATTGATAGATATTTTAAGAACTGGAATTGAGATTGAAGACAACGGTTTAATGACCTATTTAAAATTTGCCCGCCAAACAAAAAATGAAACTGGTAAAAATATATTTATCCAATTAGCAATGGATGAACACGAACATCACATAATATTAGAAAAACAGTTATATGAATTGTTAGAGGGGAATAAATGGCAGAAAATCGATATTCCAAAATCAGAAATCGAGAAAATTACCCCTGCTATTAGAGAAAAACAGAAAAGAACAAAAGGAGCATCTGGTTTAGGTGAGATTGATGCGTTGAATACCGCAAAAGATTTAGAGAAAAAATCGGCTAATTTTTATAGGGAACAGGCTGAATCGGCTGATGAACCTGAAGCAAAATCTCTATTCTCACGGTTAGCAGAATGGGAAGATTCTCATTTTGATTTGATCCAGGCGGAATTAGATGTAATTCAAAATACTGGATTCTGGTATGATATTCCTGAATTCAGGATGGATGGTAAATTTTAACAGAATTGATGTACATATACTGGTTTTATTTTGACCTTATCGCCAAAAATTTAAATAAGTAAAGAAAAATTTATATTAAGGACAAATAGTCAATTCCAAAAAAAAATTAAAAAATGATGAAGGTTTAATAAAAATGATTAAGAAATCAATAACATTGAGTCAGGTTTTGAAAATTGCAGTAAAGGAAGAAATTAAGGCTTATAATCTTTATGACAGCACAAGCAAAATAGTTAAAAATCCAAGTACTAAAACTATGCTTTTAGAATTAGCCCGTGAGGAGATGAATCACCGAAAGATTTTAGAAAATATAATTCAGGAAAAAAAATACGAGAATCTGGGTGAAAATATACCTGAAGAGAGCATGGGGATTGCCGATTTTTTAGTTACTTCTGATTTGGATGAGAATGCAACTACCCAGGAGGTAATGATTTTTGCTATGAAAGAAGAAGAAAAGGCATATAATTTTTATACTGATTTGGGAAACCATTTCGCAGGGACAGAATTAGAAAAATTGTTTAGTAAATTAGCATTAGAGGAAAAGGGTCATAAAATAAAATTAGAAGATGAATACGAAGAAGGATTTTTAAAAGAAAATTAATAAATGCAAAATTTTTCTCATTTTTATTTATGAAGAACATTATTCTGTCAAACACATTAAATAAACGGTAAAAATTTACGAATTTCATACATGGAAAAAACATAATTTGTATTATTATGAAATAGAGAAAAATGAAAGAAATGTGAATTGCTCAGGAACTTTAAAGGTTAATTAATTGTTGAGAAAGGAAAAATATATTAGATATTTTTAAAGATAAAGTTAAAGAAATAAAAACAAAAGCCAAATAAAATTATAGGAGTCAAAACTATGAGTGAATCTATTGGTAGAAATGAGAATAAAAAAGAAGTTCTAAAAGAGATGATAAAAAGACTTCATGAAGGTGCCAATCCCGAAGAGATAAAAGAGAAATTCAAAGAAATTTTAGAAGGAGTAACACCAGTAGAGATAGCCCAGATAGAAGAGGAACTGATAAAAGAAGGAATGCCGAGAGAAGAAATCCAGAGACTTTGCGAAGTTCATCTTGCGGTCTTGAAAGAGCCACTTGAAAAAGAGAAGACTCTGGCACCTGAAGGACATCCAATCCATATTCTTATGGAAGAGCATAAGATACTTCTGAAGTTTACCGATGAGCTAAAAAATATTGTCACGAAAATAAAAGATGAGAAAGATTTCAACTCTGTTACAACAGAGATGGAGCAGATAAAGAATATTGAAAAGCACCTAAAAGATTCAGAAAAACACTATCTTCGAGAAGAAAACGTTCTTTTCCCTTATCTTGAAAAACACGGAGTTACAGAACCACCAGCAATTATGTGGATGGAGCACGATAAGATAAGGGAGATTAAAAAAAATCTTTACAGTATTATTGATGGACATGAAGATATGGTTTTTCAAGATTTTATCAAACAATTTGAGAATATAGCTATATCTCTGTCAGATATGCTCACAAATCATTTTTTCAAAGAAAATAATATTCTTTATCCAACAGCTATGAAAGTTATAACAGAAAGTGAATGGAACAAGGTAATAAAACAATTTAACGAAATTGGCTATTGTTGCTTTACTCCAGTACATGCGAAGGTTACAGTTGAAAAAATAGAGACTCCAATAAATGAACCTGAAATTAAAGAAGGCAAAGTTCCTTTTGAAACCGGAACATTATCAAAAGAGGAAATTGAAGCAATTTTTAATACAATACCTGTAGATATTACTTTTGTAGATAAAGATGATACCGTGCGATACTTCAGTGAAAAAAAGGATAAGATTTTTGTGAGAAGCAAGGCAATTATTGGAAGAAAAGTACAACAGTGCCACCCACAAAAGAGCATACATATCGTAAATCAAATATTAAAAGACTTTAAAATAGGTCGAAAAGATTCAGCGGATTTTTGGATTAATATTGAAGGAAAGTTAATCTATATTAGATACTTTGCTGTGCGTAATAAAAGTGGTGAATATTTGGGGTGTATAGAGGTTACTCAAGACATCACTGACATAAAAAAGATTGAAGGAGAAAAGAGATTATTATAATATTGATATTGCTTATCACCATATTTTGTTGTATTTCTTCGACAATCAACAAATCACAATTATTTAAAGCTTTAGGATAAAATTCAATAGCCTTTTTTTCATCCCCTAATTGTTTGTAAGCATCACCAGTTTCAATGAACGCGGTAAAAATAAGATTTGACCTGTCTGCTATGCCTTGTATGGGAATGAATGAATTTTCAAATTTCTTTGAAAATCTGTCTAATTAAAAAAAAGTTGCGTTTTTCGATTTTTTTTATTACATCACATTAACAAACTTCTAAAAAACTTAACATATCTATTGCACAAAGAAAGAATTCATACTATAATCAAATAAAGGAGTATTTTAACATGAAAAGACGAGAATTTTTATCAGCATCATTCCTTGCCGGAGCAGTATCCCTGAGCACTATCGCCACCACCATTAACAAGAGCGATGAAACAAAACCTGAATACTATGAATTGAGACGTTACCATATGCTTAATCGTTCAAAGCAAAAGGTGCTTAACGATTTCTTGCGGAATGCTGCTATACCTGCGATGAACCGCATTGGGATAGAGCCAGTTGGCGTCTTCAGTGTGATGTATGGTCCTAACAGCCCAACGCTTTATGTGCTCCTTCC
>Ga0114920_10001520_pt1 | contig 10669 bp, 8 predicted proteins | sample ChitaG_FD_88683 | JGI IMG/M metagenome (GOLD analysis project Ga0114920, IMG submission 88683) | Deep subsurface microbial communities from South Pacific Ocean to uncover new lineages of life (NeLLi) - Chile_00310 metaG | ecosystem: Environmental > Aquatic > Marine > Oceanic > Sediment ...
AGCGCCAGGTAAGCAGCTTGATGCATCCCACAAATGAACGGCTGAGATGTGAGCAATGCGATGCTTTAATCGCTTCTGTAAATAGAATCTTAAACTCCCCTAAAGCGTTAGGATAGTCTTGACATCATAAATAGTATTATATATATAATTTTTATATAAGCCACATTTATAGGCTCTGCCCAAATTGGTATCTTCGATAAACGATTATAGAACAGCGTGCCGCTTTGTAAGGGAAGATTCCAAGAGTTTTCAAGTGTAATTCTCCTTTTGGTTTTTAGGGCAGCCCGTAAATTAAAAGGAAAATAACCTTGTTTTCTATCTTTACTGGACAAAATCAATTTTTTAATAACATACAAGATAGTTAATCAATAACCCGGTCAGGCCCGAACCAAGAGATCGGATACATTATTCTTGATCTAGTACCCACAAGGCGGGATATTGCAACTCAAGGTGGGTCACTAGAAAAAATCTGCTGGAAAAAACATGAATTTCATTATAAAGGGACTATATTCTACTTGACGGTTTCAGCGTTTCCGCTGTTGTTGGCAGACTTTGATTAGATCTTTTTTGTCCAATATTTGCAAAAGTTGGTGTAAGTTAGGAGAAAGTATATGACTTTTCCCATGGATCTTGATCTTCTACCAGATATGCAGGGTCATTTCGATCTTGAACGGGCCATTACACACACAGAGTCCCTCTGGGAGCAGTTGCTTACGAAGCAGGCAATACCTCAACTGGATCTGCGACCAATGATACTTAACTCCTGGCAGCGCTGTCTGGATTTAGAAATAAACCCTTATCGCCATATACCTCCCCAACTCTCCCTTAAAGAGATACAGAACAGGCTTCAGGCCAGCAAGGAATACCTTGATGTGATTCAGCCTATCGTTGCCAACATGGAGCGTATAGCTGATCTCTCCAGATTTATTATGGCTTTTGCCGACCGGGAAGGCTTCCTCCTGATGATTTATGGTAACCGGCAACTAAAGCGAGAGATGGATAAGTTGAACTCACAGGTAGGGAGCAACATGAGCGAACGTTATGCCGGGACAAACGCCATCGGTGTAGCACTGGCTACGGGGCAGCCCAGCCAGGTCTTTCATGCCGAGCATTTCTGCCGGGGTCTTCACAATTACAGCTGCATAGCTATACCTATCAGGGACCCATTTTCTCAGGAACTTATCGGGGTCCTTGATTTTGTCTCGCGGGTTGAAAACCATCAACCCCATATCTTTGGGATGGCCATCCAGATGGGACGTTCCATAGAGCTGGAAATCTACAGGGAAAAGAAAGAGAGGGAAGATCTTTTTCGAGCACTAACACTCGACCACATGGGAGATGGAATTATCATCCTGGATGACAATGATCGCATCTGCCAGGTGAACCTCAAGGCCCTGGACTATCTGAATCTGGAGAGAAAAAGTATACTCAATAAAAGATTCCAGGATCTTGACATCCTGTCAGAATGGAAAGATCCGGAAGAGCCATTCTGGTTGGCTCAGGGCCATGACACCGAACTCTTCCTAAAGCGCAGACGCCTTGTCCATCAACAGCGGTTGATTGGTTCACTTATCTTTCTAGAACCTAAAAAGAAGGTCTCAAAACAGTTCCCGATCTTCCAGAGTCCATTCATCCAGCGCCCGATTGGCAGATCACCAACCTTTCGACATGTGCTGCAGGTGGCAGAACACGCTGCTCAATTTAACTCCAATATTCTGGTCTCCGGAGAAACAGGCACAGGCAAGGAGATTTTGGCCCATTATATTCATGAAAAAAGTCAGCGCCGGAATAAGCCCTTTGTAGTGCTCAATTGTGGCTCCATTCCGAGGGAACTGCTGGGAAGCGAGCTCTTCGGCTATAAGGCCGGTGCTTTCACCGGCGCCAGCAAAAAGGGACATATCAGCAAGTTTGAATTGGCAAATGGAGGCACCTTGCTGCTGGACGAAATCTCCGAAATGCCTATGGAATCCCAGGTCTACCTCCTTCGAGTGATCGAAGAGAAAGTCTTTACCCCTCTGGGGGGAACGCAGCAAATCCCGATCGATGTTCGGATCATTGCCATCTCAAATAAGGATCTTTTTCAGGAGGTAAAGGCCGATCGCTTCCGGTCCGATCTCTTCTTCCGTCTCAACGTGGTGCATATCAACATGCCCACCCTCAAGGAGCGTAAAGAGGACATTCCGTTGTTGGTGGAGCACTTCATCGAGATCCTTTCACAGGCGTTGTTTAAGAAAGTGGACGGTATCTCTCCAAGTGCCCTCGATGCCTTGATGGCCTACGAATGGCCTGGGAACGTGCGGGAATTGAAGAATACTCTTGAGCAAGCCATCGTCATCTGCCCTGGAGAGACCATTATCTGGGAGGCCCTGCCTGAACAGATTCGCAACGGGGGAGCGATCCCGGCTCACCTTTCCGAAAAGGATCGGGAGCGTTACCTACATTTTATAAGGGCCTACCAGGAGTCGAAAGGAAACATCACAAAGTTGGCCAAACTGCTCAATGTTTCCAGACCTACGGTCTATGCTTGGCGCAAGAAGTTAGGCCTAAATTGATCTCAGAACCTATATTTTGTTTGCTTACCTTTTCTTATTCATGTCCTCTGAAAAATAATGTAGGGCATGCTTTACAGTGTAAAATTGTGGTAACTATCTCAGATAACTTGCTATTTTTAATGTATGATTGACATTATATTCTTTCTTCCCATCTGGTTAGGCCAAAAAATCATGATATCACGGTTTAAATGCACTCGTGTAAAGGGAAGTAAAGTCAATGTGTGTTAGCTGTAAAAATTTCATCTGGAAATGCCCGGGCCTGCATCTGGATGCTACGATTTTCTGTATAAATTCCAATAGGTTGTCTGTTTAAGGAAAGTCTGGCACAAGCATTGCTTTTATATATGGGTGCCTACTAAGTCAGGTTGGTCCCTTTCAGGGGCTTCATAGTAACAAACCGGTTTTAAAGGAAACGAGGGGTCAAGGCCCCGTTTTCCGAAAGGAGGAGCGCCATGCTTGAACTCAAAGTAGTGAACGGACAAGTCTTTATTCCGGGGAGTGGATTTTTTGATCTGGACGTTGGAGTTAATCAAGGGAAAATCACTGTTCTCGCCAGGCCAGGTGATGTCCCGGAGGCCGGTCAGACTGTGGATGCGCAAGGAAAACTCGTCATTCCCGGTGTGATCGATCCCCATATCCACCTGGGGATCTTCAGTGACTTCGACAAGGAATGCGAGACAGAGACACGGGCCGCACTGGCAGGCGGTGTAACCACTGTGGGGGTGTTTATGGGTGGTGGAGAGTCCTACCTTCCGCAGCTCGGTGGGCTTATTGACATTGTTGAGCAAAAGGCCTCCACGGATCTCCTTTTCCATCTGAGCATCTTCACGGATGAGCAGATGGCCGAGATGGATGAATACCATAAGCAATTCGGCGTGACCTCATTTAAGTTCTACATGGCCGGAGTAAAAGGTGTTTTTCCTGGCGTGACGGACGGCTTCATATATGAAGGATTTAAAAAGATCGCAGCCATGGGAGAGCGGGCTACGGCATGCATCCACTGCGAAGATCAATCCATGTTGGACATAGCCTTTGAGAGAGTCTCCAGGGAGACACCCAAAGGTACACTGGAGGACTGGGCCAATACAGCCCCGAACATGGCTGAAGAACAGGCCATAGTTCGGGCCTACTATTTGGCTGAAAAGGCGGGCAACCGACTCTACATTGTGCATATCTCCACCAAGGAAGGAGTGGACCGTTTTGCTGAACTGTGTAAGAATGGCACTGCCAATGCATTCGCTGAGACCACTTCGGCCTATCTTTCAGTAAGCAAACACGATTCGTTAGGACTTTTATGTAAGATGGTACCCCCTCTGCGGGATGAACAGGATATAGAAGGTCTCTGGGAGCGAGTGAGGGACGACACGCTTGCTTCGTTTGGTACCGATAATGTGAGTATGAACCGTGCGATCAAGCAGGCGGAAAAGGGGATGCTGGAGACGATGCCCGGCTATCCAATCCTGCAGACCCATCTGCCGGCCCTACTAACCGAAGGATATCACAAGAGGAACGTACCCCTGGAGACCATCTTGACCAAGGCCACAGCCAATCCGGCCCGGATCTACGGCATCTACCCGCAGAAAGGGACGATCAGCGTGGGTAGCGACGCCGATCTTGTTGTACTTGATCTGGATAAGGAATGGACCGTGAAGAGCGAGGATCTTTTCTCCTATGGCGACTTTTCCCTCTATGAGGGGAAGACTCTGAAAGGGTGGCCTTCGGTGGTGGTGAAAGGAGGAAGGGTAGCTTACCAGGACGGCGAGATCATCGTGGAACCGGGATGCGGGTCCTATCTGCGTAGGGAGCTGTAGAAGTACAGAGCCACAAAAATGGTGGCCAATTCCTTCAAACAAATACTAAAAGGCTAAAACTGGAGATATCCCCACACTATACTTGCTTAGCGAAGCGATTGCTCTTTTGTTCGGTTCCGTTTGTGTCGGAACCGAACAAAAGGTTTGTTGCAGTCTGCGGGTCTCTGCGGTTAATAACTCTTTATTAAAAGGAAGAGAGATGTATGAGATTCGACTTCACGGTAGAGGAGGTCAAGGAGCAGTACTAGCCTCCAAGATTCTGGCCAAAGCGCTTGTGGAGGAGGGAAAGTCCGTAAAGGCAATCCCCTCCTTTGGCTTTGAACGACGCGGGGCACCTGTGGCAGCCTTTCTGCGGTTCGATGATAAGGAGATCCGGCAGACCACAAATATCTACCACCCCGACTGTATTGTATGCCTGGATCCCACTCTTCCACGGGCCGTGGACATCTTTTCCGGCATGAATCCCAACGGGATCTGGGTTCAGGCCACCAAGAAGTCTTTTGATCAGCTTCAGGTGCCGGAGACAGTTTCCAAGGTAGGGCTCTGCGACGCCTTCGGGATCGCCCTAAAGCTTTTTGGCCGGCCCATTACCAATTCCATTATGTTAGGGGCCTTTGCCAAGACCACCGGCTTGGTTTCCCTGGACTCCCTGTGCAAAGGCATGGAGTCGGTGGCCTTTCGAGATGCGGCCCTGGAGAAAAACATTCAGGCGGTACAACAGGGTTACAATGAAACCAAAGTCTTTGATATCAATAAACAGAGGGCGTTATGAGACACCAGGCTCGAAAGCCTTTTGATCAGTCAACCATTCCCAATGATCTCTGTCCCATTGCCACCGAATATGTTGTGATGAAAACAGGTGACTGGCGGGCAGAGCGGCCCGTGGTGGAGCGGGATAAATGTGTCAAGTGCGCCACCTGCTGGGTCTATTGCCCTACGCAGTGCATTGTGGAGAAGCCAAACTGGTTTGAGGCCAATTTGGAGATCTGTAAGGGGTGCGGCATCTGTGCTGAGGAATGTCCGCATCATGCCATTACCATGGTAGAGGAGTTGGAGGATTAACCTATGCCGAAAACGATTGTTTGTGACGGAAACGAAGCAGCTGCCTGGGGTGTGGCCCTGTCCCGCCCCGATATGGTAGCGGTCTATCCCATTACACCCCAATCCTCCCTGGCCGAGTATATCTCACAGTTTGTGGCTGACGGCATTATTCAGGCCGATCTTATGGACGTGGAAGGCGAGCATAGCGTGCTCTCCGTACTCCATGGGGCCTGTCTGGCCGGTGCCCGAACCTTCACTGCCAGCTGTGGCCAGGGGCTCGCCTTTATGTTCGAGCCGTATTTTCGCACACCTCCATTGCGATTGCCCATTGTCATGTCCATCGTGACCCGGGACGGGATCACGCCTCAGTGTGTGTGGGGCGGTCAACAGGACGCCATGACTGTCCGAGAGGCGGGCTGGGTGCATATGTACTGCGAAAATGCCCAGGAGATCATGGACACGGTGGTCATGGCCTACAAGATCGCCGAAAATCGCGAAGTCATGCTTCCAGTGAACGTAAACCATGACGGAAACTACCTTTCATACGGTGTGGAGAAGGTAGAGATTCCAGATCAGGAGGAGGTGGACACCTTTTTGGGTGAAAAAGATACCAATTGGCATGTGGCCCTGGATCCGGATCGGCCTATGGGTGTGGATCCCCTTACCGGTAGTGCCGGTGGCCCCGGGCCGGCTCTCTTTGTGCGCTATCGCAAGGGGCACTGTAAGGGTATGCAGAATGCCCTAAGGGTAATTACAGAGGTTCACGAGGAGTGGGGAGAGCGCTTTGGGCGATCCTATGCCCCCCTTATTGAGGAATATCGCTTGGAGGATGCAGATTATGCCATCGTGACCATTGGCAGCATGAGCGGCGCCGGGAAAGATGCGGTGGATCTGGCCCGTGAGGGGGGAGACAAGGTAGGCCTTATCAAAATCAAGACATTCCGCCCCTTTCCGCTTGAAGCCTTGTGTCAGGCCCTGTCCAAGGTCAAAGCTGTTGGTGTTGTGGATCGCTCAGTGAGCTTTGGCTGGAATTCCGGGCCTGTGTACCAGGAGCTGCTTTCAACACTATATTTCCTGGATAAACGGTTCCCGGCCGTGAGCTTTATCGGTGGCCTGGCTGGGGCAGACATTACCATAGAACACTTCAAGCGGGTCATTGAGACCACTGGCAGGGCTCTTCGAGGAGAGGTCTTCTCGGAGACTATATGGCTTAATGAAAATGACTGAAAGACGAGGGAGCAACCATGTCCCAAAGCAAGTATCTCATTGTTGGTAGCAGTCACGCAGGACTATCGGCACTTGAGGCCATTCGTATACATGACACAGAAGGGAGCATCACCCTGGTAAGCCAGGAGAAACATCTGCCCTATTCTCCTACCATCCTACCATATGTGGTTTCGGGGCAAGTGGACGCAGGGCAGGTTTATCTCTGGGATAAGACTTCCCTGGACCGATATAAAGTTACCTTTAAACAGGGCGCGAAGGTGGTGGGTGTGAACCCTGATTCCCACAGTGTGAGCCTGGAATCGGGAGAGAGTCTGGAATACAAAAATTTGCTCTTTGCTACAGGTGCGGAACCTGCGTTGCCCCCCATTACTGGTCTGCAAGAGACACCCTTCCATGTGTTGCGCACCATGGAGGACGCAGAGCATATGCGCAAAGCTGCCAAAAAGGCCGGTTCGGCCATTGTGCTGGGAGCAGGTCTCATTGGCATGCATGCCGCTGAGAACCTTGCCAAAGGGGGTCTTCAGGTCACAGTAGTGGAAATGCTTCCTCAGGTACTGCCCGGCTACTTCGATGATCAGGCAGCAGGCCTGATACAGAAGATTTTTGCCGAGCAGGGTCTAAATATTCTCACCGGGAGCGCAGTGACCAATGTGGCTGCATCCAACGGAGGCTGTGCAGTCTCCTTGAAATCAGGCGAAGAGTTGAGAGCCGATCTGGTTGTGGTGGCCACAGGGGTGAAGCCGCGCATAGCCTATCTGGCTGAATCAGATGTTGAGAAGGACGATGGTATCCTGGTCAATGACACCATGAGAACCAGTGCGAGTCATATCTGGGCAGCGGGGGACGTGGCCCAGGCCCGAAGTTTCTTTGATTCGCCAAAGGCGGTGCATGCAACCATGCCTACTGCCGTGGAACAGGGGAAAACAGCAGGCCTGGACATGTCAGGTGATCCGGCACTGAAGCAATACCCCGGCGGCATTCCAATGAATACATATAAGTTTTTTGATCACAGATCCTTTTCCATAGGGCTGGCTAACATTCCTCAATCTGGAGAGGATATGGAGGTGGATCAGATGATTTTGCCCACCAGCATGCAGTACCAGAAGCTGGTATATCAGAACGATCGGCTTGTCGGGGTCTCGAGTATCAACACGATGCTTGATCCTGGCATCATGTATCAACTCATTCAACGACGCGTGGACCTTAGCGAGGTCAAGAAGAGTTTTGCTGCTGCTCCACTGGAGATGGGACGTCTTCTGATGTCGAGAATCTGGGGTTAAAATTGGATGCTGGATACTTGATACTGGATATTGGATGAAACCCCCATATGGTCGAGTTTTTCTTCTCTATCCAGAATCCAGCAGCTAGTATTAGTGAACAAGGAGGGATAAGGCAATGGGTAAGGGCTACAATACAATTGTATGCCATCCAGAGAAATGTGACGGCTGTAACCGCTGTGTGGAAGCCTGTGCCGAGTTTCATTCTGGCACGAAACATCCCGCACATTCGCGCATCAAATTGACACAGGATAGGGAAACCGACGGCTTTGTATTGACCCTGTGCCACCAGTGCGGGGAACCCCGCTGCGTTATGAACTGTCCGTCAGGGGCCTTGAGCAAGGATATGGATACAGGTCTCGTACAATGGGATGAGAACAGTTGTGTGAATTGTCAACTTTGTACCCTGGCCTGTCCCTATGGCGGCATAACCTATAATACCCTCACTGACAAGGTCATTAAGTGCGAGCTATGCAGCGGGGAGATAGCATGCGTAAAAGCATGTTCCCGTGGTGCACTGGAATTCAAGACAGGTGCCGATCTTTACAACAGGTGGGGTGATCTGGAGGATCTTTTTGTCCCGGGCATCTCGGCTTGCCTGGGCTGTAATTCTGAGCTACTCATACGGCACACCCTGCGCCGGGTGGGCCCCAACACGGTGGTGGCCACCCCGCCTGGCTGCATCGCTGGCGTTGGGGCCGTGGGCTTTAACGGCCTTACCGCCACCAAGACCCCGGTATTTCATCCCCTATTGACCAATACGGCTGCCATGCTTGCGGGTGCCAGGCGCTACTACAACCGTATCGGCCGAGATGTAACCATGCTGGCCTTTGCCGGTGATGGGGGGGCAGCGGACGTGGGATTCCAGTCACTCTCAGGGGCAGCGGAGCGGGGAGAACAGATGATTTTCATCTGCGTGGACAATGAGGGATACATGAATACTGGCGTCCAGCGGTCCAGCACGACGCCATATGGCGCATGGACCTCCACCACACCTGTGGGAACGGTTCTGCGGGGCAAAACAAGGGACGCCAAACCTTTGCCCATTCTCATGGTCCTGCACCACTGCGAGTATGTGGCCACCGCCTCCATGGCCTTTATGGAGGACTACTACGCCAAGCTGGACAAGGCGATAGAGGCAGCCAAGAAGGGGATGGCCTATATCCATGTCTTCTCCCCCTGCCCAACAGGGTGGCGATTCATCCCGAGCAAAATGATTGAGGTGAGCCGTAAGGCGGTGGAGACCAATATGGTTCCACTCTGGGAATATATAAACGAGGAGGGCCTGATCCATTTCACCTACCCTGTTGACAATCCCTTACCGCTGGAGTCCTATCTCTCTCTGGTGGGGAAATTCAGCCACCTGGATGAAGAGCAGATTGATCACATCCAGGGTAACACGGATCAAAATATCGAGCTGTTAACAAACTTTACCGGGAACCGGGAAAGGAGGTTATGATGGGGTGGGTGATGATGCGTATCAGTCATAAGTAGATAACACAAACAAAAGGGAGGTAGGAAGATGAAGTGAAGAATAAGAAAAAGGAGTTTGTATTTTTTTTGTATTTCTGATAACTTTTTTGGGTGTTGTCTCTTTTGCTTGGGAGAATTAAGGGGCCGCGGCTCCAGAAAAGATTCATCTTTCCTTTGAGGGGATCGACAACTACTACTTGGGGCTACATGTTCTGTGCGGTTCTATCGGAAATAGGGAAAAAGATCATGACCGAACCTTTGTGTTTCGATTTGCGAAAAAAGAAACGGCAACGACAGCTCGGCCGGGGTGCGGATCTACCTAAATCCCATTTTTTACTTTTGTAGCACTTGTTGCAAGGCCAGCAAAGGGCTTTATTGTTTTTTGTAGGAGAAGAACACCTTTCCGATTATTGGATATGCTGATTACAGGGCACAGCGACAGAACGTGAAATGGGAGGCGTCAATGGCTTGGTCATTCAGAGGGAAAACAGCAATTGCAGGATATGGCGAAACAAAGGTAAATAGAGACAAGAAAGGGATGCTTTCCATCGAACAGTATTTTGCACGAGCTGCACATCTTGCATTGGAGAGTGCAGGACTGAGCAAGAAAGATTTCGACGACCAGGGTATCGGGCTCATGGAGCCTCAATTGGTTTACCAGATGTGGTCTGCCCAGATGGTACAAGATCTTGGTTTCCATCCGAGAGTAGTTATAAGATCTGATCATGGCGGAGCGGGCGCCGGTCACTTGCTGGAGCAAGCGGCGGCGGCGATTCATGCCGGATTGGTGGATAAGGTCTTGTGCATCGGAGCAGACGCACCTCTGACATACGTACCCCAAACGATGACGCAGAGACTGGTGCACGACTTCATAAAACCTTTCGGAATAATGGGCGCTAATAGTCTTTTTGCATTGATTGCGCAACGCTATATTCAACAATACGGTGTGACCCCAGAGCAGGTTGCAAGGATCCCAGTTATCCAGAGATATCATGCTACATTGAATCCTATTGCTTACTTTAATCAGCCTATTACAACAGAGGAATACTTAAACTCTAGGATGATTAGCGATCCCATACGGCTTCTTGACTGCTGTTTGCCGGTTAACGGGTGCAATTAAAACTGTTGATATAGTTATTTAAGCAGCTTTTTTGTAAAGGCTATGCCAATAATCATCCCAGTCATTGTTTGCACGTATGGTTCTCAATCCTAGCATATTTTGTGCGTTGTCTTCCTTCCACCAGGCCCCTGCAATTTTCAATCTCTCCTGGATTACATAGCGGTGAGC
>Ga0114920_10001521_pt1 | contig 10669 bp, 7 predicted proteins | sample ChitaG_FD_88683 | JGI IMG/M metagenome (GOLD analysis project Ga0114920, IMG submission 88683) | Deep subsurface microbial communities from South Pacific Ocean to uncover new lineages of life (NeLLi) - Chile_00310 metaG | ecosystem: Environmental > Aquatic > Marine > Oceanic > Sediment ...
CAGGATCATCACGACCAAAATGACCATAGGATGCAGTCTTGTAAAATATTGGTCTTCTTAGATCAAGATGTTTAAGAATATCACTTGGTTTAAGCGGGAATAACTCCCTAATAAGTTTTTCAATTTTATCAATAGGTATTTTATTTGTTCCAAAACATTCAATATTAATTGAAACAGGATCTGCGACACCAATTGCATAAGCAAGCTGTATTTCACATTTTTCAGCAATATCTGCAGCAACTATGTTTTTAGCAATATAACGAGCAATATAAGCAGCACTACGATCAACCTTACTTGGATCCTTACCCGAAAAAGCTCCACCACCATGACGGCCGACACCACCATAGGTATCAACTATGATTTTACGACCAGTAAGACCTGCATCAGCATATGGTCCACCTCGGACAAAAGCACCAGTTGGATTAACATGGAAAACTGTATCTTTATCAATCCATTTTTTACAAATGGGTTTAATTACTTTTTCAATCATGTCCTTTCTAATTTTGCTATGAACAATCCCGCCATCATGTTGAGTACTTACAACTATTGTATCCGCACGAATGGGTTTTCCTTTTTCATCATATTCAACGGATACCTGTGATTTACCATCTGGTCTAAGATAAGATATTTCTCCTTCTTTTCTTATTTCTGCTAGTTTCTTTGTAAGCTTATGGGCAAGAGAGATTGGAAGTGGCATAAGTTCTTTTGTATCATTACAGGCATATCCATACATCATTCCCTGGTCGCCTGCTCCTTGTTCCTTATGTAGACCTTTTCCATCTGTTACACCCTGGGAAATATCAGGGCTTTGTTCTGTTATTTGAACCCAAACAGAACATGTCTCCCATTCGATTCCATACTCTGATCTTGTATAACCAATTTCTTTTATTGTATCTCTTACAACCCGTGGAATATCTATGTATGCATTTGTTGTCATTTCACCAAAGACCATTACTCCACCATTTTTTGTACCTGCCTCAATTGCTACTCGTGAAAATTTATCTTGATTCATTGCTTCATCAAGAATAGCATCTGATATAAGATCACACATCTTATCAGGGTGACCTTCAGTTACAGATTCTGAACTTATAATTATTTTTCTTTTTATCATAAATATTTCACCTGGAACTTATTAATAATCCCCATATTATTTGAGAAATAGGGAACTAAGAACTAAGTATTTAATTTTTTTGAAAAAAAGGGATAAAAAAAATATAAAAAAAGGAGTTTATTCATCTATTTTTCTTGTAATCCACTGGTCATCACTGATATTATCATAGATGGCTTCATCAGAAATATCTCCAATGGTTTGTTTATCTGAAAGAACAGTTCCAGTTCTTTTGTTTTCATCTCGTGCATATTTTAAGATTATATCTTTTCTAATCACCCAATAATGTGTTCGCCATTCTCTACCATCATACAGAGTTGTTTCTTCTCGTTCAGTGGTAAGCATTCCTTCTTCTTCTAGGATATAGAATAATTGCCTATCTTCAGGGTCCAGTACATTGTCAATAACTCGATCTTGGAATCCAAAAATGTCCATTACAAACCCTGCGTCTCTACGTGCTTCTTCTACATCTATTCCAACTCTATTTGCTATTGCTTTGGATAGATCATCAAGTGTTATGATATTCATAATACTACAACCTCTTCTTGCATCATTTCTTATAATTTTGACGCAATAATAGTTTGTAAGTCCTAGTATATATAGTTTTCGGCTATTTTGGTATCTGAATTTGAAAAAAAGCATATAAATATTGGAATAAATATCAAAAAAAACAACAACAATAAATTTTATATATGTTAAATCCGTAACAGATGTCAAATGAAAGAAGAAAGCATATCTAAGAAATTCTCAGGAGAATGGCTCTTACTTTTTAATGATGAAATAATCGACCATAGTAGAAATGTAGAGGACATATTAAAACTAGCTGAAAAAAAATATCCCTCAGAAAAATTCCCAGAGGATGAAATAAAAATAACAAAAGTATTAACTGGGGATATTCATTTACGTTGATCAGATGCCGAACTTAGAATTTGTATTTGACTATCTTAGATACCCCTTAATACCTGTTAAGTTTTATTTTAAAGATAAGAAAACACCTCATATAGACGCGTTATTAGACTCCGGTGGAGATTTTATAGTAGTACCCCTACCCATAGCTAAATATCTTGATTTAAAATTAAAAAAAGCAGGATCTGTAGATACAGCTGGTGGAACAACATCATTGTTTAAAGCTAAATTAAGCATGGCTATTGGAAAAGGAAAAAAAACTGCTACATATAAAAACATTCAAATACACGTATCAACAAGAAATGATATACCCGTGTTAATAGGAAGACATCCAGTTTTTGAAGATTATGAAATTATTTTCAAAAAACAAAAAAATCAACTTATTTTAAAAACAAATTAAAATACAGTAGATAACATAAATAATAGGACAAATATTGATTCGATTAATTGATGAACAAGATATTTCATCTTTATCATAATTGTCCAACAACTTACGTCACATACTAAATAACCCATAGCTATTTATATTGGAAGTAATATAGCCGGTAGACTGTTTCAATATTAAATCAAGATAGAGTGTACTATATCAAAATAATATTAGAAACATAATATTATAAGGTTGAGTCCCGGCCTTCTTTCATATGGGCCTGTAGCTCAGCTAGGTAGAGCATCTGGCTTTTAACCAGGTGGCCAAGGGTTCGAATCCCTTCAGGCCCGCTTAAATAACAGGATACTAGGGAGAAACCCACAAGATGACGAAGAAGAAAACAAATGAGGAACAAAGATTTGATATAATGAGTCATGAGTTAGTTCCTCAACACACGATTATTTCTGAAGAGGAAAAAAAAGAGCTGTTTGAGAAATATGAAATAACTCCGGATCAGCTGCCTAAAATTTTAGACACAGATCCTGTATCAGTTGCTATTGGGGCAAAACCGGGACAGTTTGTAAAAGTTATTAGGAAGAGCCGTACCGCAAAAGAAGCAGTCGCTTATAGATTCGTTGTAGAAGATAGCAAATAATAGGTGTTAAAGGATGAGGAAACTTGTTGACTCTTTTTATAAAGAGCGCAGTCTTGTAAACCATCAGATTGCGTCTTATAATGATTTTTTGGAACGTAGATTACAAAGCATTGTTGATAGTACCATGATTGGGCAAGAAGAAGAAATGAAAAGAGGTTATATATATCCTGAGATAGAGGGATTTAATATTAAATTCGGGAAGATATCTGTAGGAAAATCTGAGGTAAAAGAAGCTGATGGTACTATTAGAAGGTTAACACCTATGGAGGCAAGGCTTCGGGATTTAACCTATGAAGCACCTTTAACTCTTGAATTCATACCAGTTAAAGATGAAGTAGAATATGATCCTGAGGAAGTAAGAATAGGTGAGTTGCCTATAATGATTAAATCCAAAGCCTGTGCTTTATACAGATCCAGGGTTGAAGAACATAAAGGTCATGAGTTGTCAGATGAAGAATATATAGAAGAACTGCAGAACATGCAGGAAGACCCGTTAGATCCAGGTGGATATTTTATTAGTAATGGGACAGAAAGAGTGCTTATTACAGTTGAGGATCTTGCTCCAAACAGAGTACTTGTTGAGAAAAGTAGCAGGTATGGAAGAGACATTGAGGTAGCTAAGGTGTTCTCACAGAGGGAAGGATATCGGGCGCTTACTGTTGTGGAGAAGAAAAAAGATGGCATGCTTATGGTGTCGCTTCCTACCACTTATGGTCAGATACCTCTGATGATTCTTTTAAGGGCTTTGGGTATGGAGAACGATGAGGAAATCGTTGATGTAATTAGTGTTGATCCAAAGATGGAGCCATATATACTAGCAAATATTGAAGAATGTGCTAATGAGTATGGTATAACAACCAAAGAAGAAGCTGTAGCTTATCTTGGTAAAAAATTTGCTGGAGGGCAGGCAAAAGAGTATCGTATTAAAAGAGTAGAGGCGTTGATGGATAGAAACCTCCTGCCTCATCTTGGTAACGACACTACGGATCGTCTTACAAAAGCTATTTTTATGGCTCGTATGGGTATGGCTGTTTTAGAATTAGCACTTGGTAAAAGAGAACCTGATGATAAAGATCATTATGCAAATAAAAGATTAAAACTAGCGGGAGATCTGATGGAAGATCTTTTCCGTGTTGCTTTTACTGCTCTTTGTAAAGATTTGAAATATCAGATTGAAAGGATCCATGCAAAGGGAAAGGAAATAAAAATTAGTTCATCACTTCGTTCAGATGTACTCAGTCAACGTATTCATCATGCGCTTGCTACTGGTAACTGGGTTGGGGGAAGAGCAGGAATATCGCAGTTACTTGATAGAACAAGTAACCTTGCAGTTCTTAGTCATCTTCGAAGGGTGACTTCACCGCTTACAAGATCTCAGCCACATTTTGAGGCACGTGATTTACATTCTACTCAATGGGGCAGACTGTGTCCTAATGAGACACCTGAAGGGCCAAATTGTGGTCTTGTGAAGAACCTGGCACTTGCTGTAGAGATTTCAGAAGGATCCCCAGAAAAAGAAGTGGAAAACTTACTCAAGGATTTAGGTGCAAAAGAGATAACGAAAAAATCAACTGGCACAAGAGTTTTTCTTAACGGAGATCTTATAGGTATGTATCCCGATGGGAAAGACCTGGTGAAAAAACTGAGGGAAAGACGGCGAAAAGGTCTTCTTAACAATGAAGTAAATGTTGCTTATTATGAGGACGAAAATGATTTAATCGTAAATTGTGACTGTGGTAGACTCAGAAGACCTCTTGTAATTGTAGAGAAAGGCAAGTTGTTGCTTACTAAGAATTATGTCGATGATTTGGAAAGTGGGAAGAAAAAATGGATTGATTTGATAAATGAAGGCATTGTTGAATACATTGATGCTGAGGAAGAAGAAAATGCTCTAATCGCATTAAAAGAAGAAGATATAACGCCAGATCATACGCATATGGAAATGGATCCTATGTGTATACTTGGAATAGGTGCCTCACTTGTTCCATATCCTGAGCACAACTCCTCCCCTAGGATTACTATGGGTGCAGGTATGGGAAAACAATCCCTTGGTTTTAGTGCATCTAACTATAGGATTAGACCAGATACCCGGGAGCATTTGATGCATTACCCTCAAGTGCCTATTGTACAAACGCATCCTGTGAAATATATAAAATTTACAAGAAGACCTGCGGGTCAGAATTTCATTGTTGCCGTTGCATCTTATAAAGGATATAACATGGAAGATGCCCTTGTGATGAGTAAAGCCGGTATAGAAAGAGGTATGGCTAGGAGTACATTTTTTAGAACCTACAGTAGTGAAGAAAAACGATATCCTGGTGGTCAAGAGGATCATTTTGAGGTTCCAGATCCAGATTGCCGTGGTGTTCGAAGTGAAGAAGCTTATGTGAATTTAACTGAAGATGGATTGATTTCACCAGAATGTAATGTTAAAGGAGGTGACGTGTTAATAGGTAAGACATCACCACCTAGGTTCCTTGAAGAACCCACTGATTTTCTGACACCTCAAAAAAGAAGAGAAACCTCGGTCACTGTTCAACATGGAGAAGGAGGAACTGTTGACAAAGTCATGCTATCTGAATCAGTAAATGGCTCTCGGATGGTTAAAATAAAAGTTCGTGAGGAACGTATACCTGAATATGGTGATAAATTTGCATCGAAACATGGTCAGAAAGGAGTTATTGGGTTGTTGGTTCCTCAGGAAAACATGCCGTTTAATGAAGAAGGGATGTCACCAGATTTAATCATTAATCCACATGCGATTCCAAGTCGTATGACAGTTGGTCATGTTCTTGAAATGATAGGTGGCAAAGTAGGAGCTTTAAATGTTAAAACAGTAGATGGTACTGCTTTTAGTGGAGAATCAGAAGAAGCATTAAGGAAAAACCTGGTGGAAAACGGATTTAAACATCATGGAAAAGAGCTTTTATATGATGGAGAAACAGGGAAACCTCTTGAATGTGATATATTCGTTGGATGTATATATTATCAGAAATTACATCATATGGTAGCAGGTAAAATACATGCACGATCAAGAGGACCAGTTCAAATTCTTACAAGGCAGCCGACAGAAGGTAGAGCCCGAGAAGGAGGTCTTCGTTTTGGAGAAATGGAAAGAGATTGTCTAATTGGACATGGAGCAGCAATGGTAATAAAAGATCGATTACTGGATGAGTCAGATATTACAGTAAAATACATATGTAATGTTTGTGGGCATGTAGCTATAATTGATAGGCATGGTGGGTTACGCTGCTCTATATGTGGCGATAAAGCAGATATTTATCCAATTGAGATGAGTTATGCATTCAAACTGTTGATAGATGAGCTTAAATCTTTGGTTATTGCACCACGGATAAAATTAGAATCATTAGTATAAACGTTTTATAAGGTTGAAGGGTTAAACATGGAAAGAGGTAGAAATATAACAAAAAAAATCGGGAGTATACGTTTTTCACTGCTTTCGCCAAATGAAATCAGAAAAATGAGTGCTACTAAGGTTATAACTGCTGATACATACGATGATGATGGTTTTCCTATTGCCATGGGGTTGATGGATCCAAGGTTAGGGGTTATCGAACCCGGGTTGCGTTGTAAAACCTGTGGTCTACGTGTTGGAAAAGATAAATGTCCAGGGCATTTTGGTCATATAGATGTCGCAATGCCTGTTATACATGTAGGACTTGTGAAATCTATAAGAAATTGTCTTCGTGCAACATGTCGAGAATGCGGAGAGCTTTTATTAACTGATAAACAAAAAGAGGAATATCTTAAAGCATTGGAGAAATACGAAAAAGAAGGTAGAGATACAACATATCTCTTTAAACAGATTATAACTGATGCAAGAAAAAGTGATAAATGTATTAAATGTGGGAGGGATGTAGGGAAAATAGAGCTAGATAAGCCCACGACTCTCAGGGAAAATGGTAAAAAACTAACACCGTCTGAAATTCGGGAATGGCTGGAGAAAATATCAGATGAGGATTTACCTCTTTTAGATATTAATTGTAAAACAGCTAGGCCTGAATGGATGGTTCTAACAGTTTTACCAGTGCCTCCTGTTACAGTGAGACCATCTGTAACATTAGAAACCGGTGAACGATCAGAAGATGATCTTACACATAAACTTGTTGATGTTATTCGGATTAATCAACGTTTACAAGAAAACCGTGATGCTGGTGCACCACAGCTTATCGTGGAAGACCTATGGGAGCTGCTTCAGTATCATGTTACAACATATCTGGATAATCAGACATCTGGTATTCCCCCTGCACGTCATCGTTCAGGGAGACCATTAAAAACATTGGCACAGCGGTTAAAAGGAAAAGAGGGGCGTTTTAGAAGTAATTTATCTGGTAAACGGGTTAATTTTTCGGCTCGTACTGTGATTTCTCCTGATCCAAATTTAAGTATTAATGAACTAGGTGTACCTATTAGAATAGCTGAGGAGTTGACCGTCCCAGTAAAGGTTACTGCGCACAACATTGACTGGTGTAAACGATTAGTTAAACAAAAAAGTGTAGTTAAAAAGGATCCTAAGATATATCGAGCTGGTGTGAACTATGTTATAAGGGAAACAGATGGGATGAAACAAAGAATTAAAGTAACAGAGAGAAACGCTGAAACTGTAGCTGAAAAATTGGAAGCAGGAGCAATTCTAGAACGGCAGATGATGGATGGAGATATCACCCTTTTCAATCGGCAGCCTTCTCTTCATCGTATGTCAATGATGGCGCACCGTGTTAAAGTTTTACCACATAAAACATTCAGGTTTAATCTTAGTGTTTGCCCGCCATATAACGCTGATTTTGATGGAGATGAAATGAACCTTCATCTTATTCAAGGGGAAGAAGCAAAAGCAGAAGCAGAAATACTTATGAAGGTACAAGAAAACATTCTCTCCCCACGTTTCGGTGGAGCAATCATAGGGGGCATACATGATCATATATCAGGATGTTTCCTGTTAACACATAAAGATAGGAACATACCAGTTGATACCGCATCACATATCTTAGGCGCAATAAAATATGAAGGAGAACCTCCAAAAACTATTAAAGAAAATGGGAAAACATGTGTTAATGTAAAGGATATATTTAGTACATTACTTCCAAAAGATTTGAACTTAGAATATAAAGCCAACGCTTGTTTTAACTGTGAAAGGTGCACTGCGCCAGATTGCCCAAACAATGCATATGTGATAATTAAAAAAGGTGTTCTGAAACAGGGAACAATTGACGAAAACAGTATCGGCGCATTCAAAGGAAAAATTCTAGATAAAATAATTCGGGATCATGGAATGGATGGAGGTAGAGAATTCATAGACAAGGTCACAAAACTAGCAATAGCCGCAATAACAATATTTGGTTTTACCACAAGCATAGATGATGAAGATATACCATCCGCAGCAAAAAGGCAGATAGAGGAAGGATTAGATAAAGCTATGAAAAAAATAAGCAGTCTGGTAAAAGCCTATGAGAAAGGAGAGTTGGAATCACTTCCAGGACGAAGCTTGGAAGAAACACTTGAAATGGAAATAATGCGAGCTACAGGTAGAGCAAGAGACACGGCTGGTGAAATAGCAGGGAAACACCTTGGCCTTAACAATAGCGCTGTTATAATGGCAAAATCTGGTGCTCGTGGTTCAATGCTAAATCTTTCGCAAATGTCAGGATGTGTAGGACAACAGGCTGTAAGAGGTGAAAGAATACATAGAGGCTATCAATATAGAACTCTGCCGCATTTCAAAAAAAGAGATCTAGGGGCAAGTGCAAAAGGATTTGTAGCAAGTAGTTACAAAACAGGTCTTAATCCAACAGAATATTTCTTCCATTCAATGGGAGGTAGAGAAGGACTTGTTGACACAGCAGTACGTACTTCAAGATCAGGATATATGCAACGTCGTCTAATTAATGCGTTAGAAGATGTGAAAGTAGAAAATGATGGGACAGTAAGACATTCAGGGGGTCAGATAATACAATTCATATATGGTGAAGATGGGGTAGATCCTGCAAAGAGTGTAGGTGGAAAAGCCGTAGATGTTGATCAGATAATAGCTGATATGAAAGAGGGGGCATAATCTTTGCCTAAAAAAAAGAAAAAAGAAGAAGAGAAACCTAAAAAATCAGAGGAAAAAACAAATAAGAAAACAAAAGAAAAACCAGAAAAAAAGGAAAAAAAGGAAACTAAAAAGACAGAGAAAAAAGAAAAGAAACCTGCAGTGAAAAAGACTGGAAAAACTAAAGCTAAAAAAACCGTTGAAAAAACTGAAAAACAGGAGCCTGTAAAGAAAAAAACAGCTGAAGTTAAAGAGGTAGTAAAAAAACCAAAAAAACCGAAGGAACCTGAGAAACTTATAAAAATGAGATCAGAAATAAATAATATCCTGAAAAATAGATTTCTTCCTCCGTCTATAATTGATAAAATTATTTTAAAAGTCGTTGATGATGAGAAATTAAAATCGAAATTAAATGAAATAATTGCCAAAGTTTTGGAGGAATATGAGAAAAACCTTATTGATCCTTCTGAGGCTTGTGGAATAATAGGTGCTCAGAGCATAGGTGAACCTGGTACACAGATGACAATGCGAACATTTCACTATGCTGGTGTAGCAGAAATAAATGTTACCTTGGGTTTACCACGTTTGATCGAGATTGTAGATGCTCGATCTGCTCCGTCTACTCCTATGATGAATATCTACCTTAGAGATGAATATAGATTAAACCCTGATCTAGCTAAAAAGGTGGCTAATCAAATAGAAATCACAAGGCTTACAGGAGTAGCTGATTTAGAGACAGATCTTACAAACCTTGTTATAAATATAAAAGTAGATAAGAAATCGCTGAAAGATAAAAATGTCACGATTGAGGAATTAGTTGATTGTGTTAATAAAATAAGTGGGATAAATGCAAAAGTTGAAAAAGACGTAGTTAAGGTATTATTTGATGATCCTAGTTATAAAAAACTGCTGGATGTCAATGAAAAACTTAAGGAGCTTAAAATCAAAGGAATAGATGGCATAAAACGTGTTATTATCAGGAGAGAACCAAACGAGGGATACGTAATATATAGTGAGGGGAGTAACTTAAAAAAAGTGCTTGAAATAGAAGGTGTTGATCCTTATAGGACGACTACTAATGATATACAGGCTGTTGGAAGAGTTCTTGGTATAGAAGCCGCGCGGAATATGATAATACAAGAGGCTCATAATACGCTTTCAGAACAGGGTTTGAATGTGGATTTAAGACATATTATGATCGTTGCTGATATTATGACTGCAGCTGGTTCTATAAAAGCTATTGGTAGACATGGTGTCAGTAAGGAGAAAGAATCAGTACTTTCACGTGCTGCTTTTGAGATTACAGTTAGTCATCTGTTAAAAGCAAGTCGCCGTGGTGAAATCGATCACCTTGGTGGTGTAGCTGAAAATATTATCGTAGGGCAACCAGTTAATCTGGGTACTGGTTCAGTAGAACTCATCATGAAAAGAAAAAAGACAAAAAAAATGAAGGAAAAGAAATAACATGGTTGAAGTTGATAAGGTTTTAAAAAGCACAGTGAAGAAAGGAAAAGTTAAAATTGGTACTAAGGAAACAAAGCAGGCCGTAAAGAATGGGAAAGCAAAACTTGTGGTAATAGC
>Ga0114920_10001522_pt1 | contig 10669 bp, 13 predicted proteins | sample ChitaG_FD_88683 | JGI IMG/M metagenome (GOLD analysis project Ga0114920, IMG submission 88683) | Deep subsurface microbial communities from South Pacific Ocean to uncover new lineages of life (NeLLi) - Chile_00310 metaG | ecosystem: Environmental > Aquatic > Marine > Oceanic > Sediment ...
ATACTAATATGTCGGTAGCTTGCAAAACAGGGTACCCTAAAAGTCCGTAGGTTACCTTATCTTGCAAGTTTAGATCTCTTATTTTTTCTTTAAGTGTTGGCATTCTTTCAAGTCTATTAACCAGTACAAGCATAGAGAACAAAAGGTGCAGCTCTGCATGTTCAGATACTCTAGATTGTACAAATAACGTTGATTTATCGAGAGTAAGTCCACATGCTAGCCAACCCTTTGCTATGTCTATGATTCTTCCTTTAAGTTCATCCGTCTTTTCATAGTCTGTAGTCAACGCATGCAAATCAGCTATTTCAAAGAAACATTCATATTCATCCTGAAGTTTTACCCAATTGAAGAGCGTACCAAATAGATGCCCCATGTGGAGCTTACCAGACACACGATGTCCTGAGAGTATTCTACCCTTCATTTTTGGCTGGCAATTATAGCATGCTTATGACTTTTTGTCAACTCTTTTTAGGCAAGGTGTTAACTCAAAGATAAAATTATAGCTTATAAAAGATAAAACTACAGTAACTCAAATTCAAAATTACAGTTGACCTTTGTAATGAGCTACTTTCAATACCTCTCCATTGTACCACAGACGAACTTCCACACGATCACTGTATGGTATAATATGTAACTCAATTTCTGTACCTTGTGGTAAAGAGACTGGAACAGAAATCATATCGCGATTCCAAGAAATTCGATTATAGCCGTTTACTTTTCTAAACTTATGCAAGCAGAAGATATCCTTAGTTGATTTATATGGTGGTGGAAGTTTAAATGGTTTAAAACAATTTCTTCCCTCTCTAATAGCTCTTTGTAACCTTATTCCTGGTATCTCTCCTGTGGTGCTGTGAATTTGTTCCTCATTATATCGATGCAACTCTTGTTGCAGAATAAGTTTAGCTTGTTGAATATCGGTTACATGCTCATGAGCACATCTGCGAACGATTCTGTCTTGTAACACCAGCGATAAGGCCGTTCTATCTTATCCTTGGCTTGTGGTGACAAAGCGTGCCAGACTTGTATGCCACACTTCTTAACTACTCTTTCCCATTGGGTGAGAACTTCATCAGTCCCTTTGACTTGGTTATACCAGATACTCTCTTTATGGCAAACAAAGCGAAAAATAGAATGGCTATCTACATAATAGGCTAATCCCACTCCATATTTTAAAATTACAGACTCTGCTGCTCGAATATGTGCCCAGGTTGTTTCCACCTCAACGAAATCTGCATACAAAAGATAGCGACTGTAATCTTCTAATGTAGTTATTAACGTCCACTTTTTATCTGCATATGGTGGCCATTTATGATGTGACGAATCATGCTGTAAAAGCATCCCCGCTGCCTCGGTCACAACTTCTCGGGGAGGTGCTTTTTCTTTCTTATGCGTGGGTATAAAATATCCCCATTCCTTTGCCCTATTACGCACTGTCTGAGCAGAGATTTTGTAATTGAGCCGTTTCACCACATTATCTCTGATTGCTGCATAATTGTAATTCCGAATCGGTATTTCCTTGTCTCCTATTAATTTTCTATCTCCTTCTAATTCTTCACGAATTACCTCATTCACTTCCTTTGGTAAGCGATGTTGAGGTTCATTTCGAGCATAGGCAATGGTAAAGCTTTCAGGTGCATTACGATATGCTTTGAAAATCTGGTAAAATCTACCCTTACTGCACTCTAACTGCTGCAGCGCCTGTTGTAATGTAATTGTCTTGTTAAGGTACAGATCTAACAACAGTTTCACTTGATCATCCGTAAATCTTCTATGAATCTGTATGGTCATTTCCTCCTCCTTTTTAATGTTTATAGCTGGAGGAGGATGTCAAACTTTATAATTTTAGTCTACTTTTATCTTTTGCGAAGTCTAATTTTATCTTTTACCTAACACTCTTTTTAGGCAAGGTTTAAAATCACATAATGCCATGAATCATTAATTGCCGAAAAGCCTAGGCTTAAGTTTTGCTGCACTCTTTTAGAATTAACTCAAGAGAGATTTAAATTAACGGGTCCGCAGAAAGTTGTGGTACAGATACTAGTTGCCTAAGATACCAAACTAAAAAGATAACTATTGCAAGAAGAAGAATGAGCATCAATAACGAAAACTTAGGAGGTCTAATTTCCCTTTCAGGAAAAAATTTTCTTTCAAATTTCATTTCTATTATGTTTAATCAAGAGCTTTACCCCCATAATTGAGAGTATACGGAATACCAATCCAATATATAAGATAACTCTTAACGGCATAATTGGTCTATAATGTTTGACAAAAAAATTATACATCCCAAAGTTATGCTCCTTAAGTGATTTCTTCCAAAACCTATCAGTGCTTACTCCACGAAAATGAAAGAACTGTGCATCCGGTAAATAATAAGTGAAAAGATTCGCCTTTCTCAGTCTGTAGCAGAAATCTACATCCTCAACAAACAGGAAATAGTCTTCATCAAACCCCCCCATTCTTTCTAAAACCTCTTTCCTAGCCATAATGCATGCACCCATTACCCAATCTACCTTTTGTACTTTGTTATAGTCGAGATCAGTTAGAAGAAAACTCTTGGATATGCGGTTATTGGGAAAAAGTTTGTTAAGCAACGAACGCCTTCCAGAGAATACGTTAAAAAATGTAGGGAATCTCCTACAAGAGAATTGTAAACTGCCATCAGGGTTAAGAAGCTTTCCACCTACACAACCAGCATCCTTTTGTTGCATCATGAACTTTACCAATTTATCAATAGCTTCGGGTTGTGGAATGATGTCAGGGTTAAGAAATAGTATATATTCTCCTTTTGCCTTACTTAGCCCTTGATTGTTAGCTTTTGCAAATCCTACATTGCGATTATTACCGATAATTCTTACTTTAGGAAATTTATCACTTAGAAGTTTACGAGCCCCATCCCCTGATGCATTATCAACGACAATCAATTCAAAAGGATACGCTGGAGGTGCTTTATAAATAGTGCTTAGACAGCTTGCTAAGAAATCCTTTGTATGATAGTTTACTATAATTATGGATAGTTTCATTTCAGAAGCTTATGTATTGCCTCGTTGACAGTACCTACTTCGATAAGCTCTAGCTTTCCCCCCTTTTTTATCCTTGCTTGCCTCGGTATAATACATTTTTTAAACCCTAATCTTTCAGCTTCATTTATCCGTCTCTGTAGTTGTCGCATAAGTCTTATCTCACCTGTTAATCCTACCTCACCCAAAACTACAACATCCTTGTCAATGGGCACATCCTTAAGCCCTGACACTATCGCAGCAACGATGGCAAGATCACATGCTCTTTCCTCTACTCTGAGTCCACCTACAATGTTAAGAAATACATCCCTAGTACTAACTTTGAATCCCAACTTCCTCTCTATTACTGCCAATAACATAGCGAGTCTTCTGTAATCTATTCCTGCACTCACCCTTTGTGGCACACCATATGCACATGGACTAAGCAAAGCTTGTATTTCCATAAGAAAAGGCCTTGTTCCTTCAAGTGTACATGACACCACGGTACCTGATGAATCTTCTCTCCTTTGCTCCAAGAAAAATAGTGAAGGATCTTCTACCTCAGACAGCCCCCTCTCCCCCATTTCAAAAACCCCAATTTCATTCGTTGAACCAAATCTGTTTTTGGCTGCACGCAGCATTCTATAATAATAATTTCTGTCTCCCTCCAAATACAGAACTGTGTCTACCATATGTTCTAATGTTTTAGGCCCTGCAATTACTCCACCCTTGGTAACATGCCCAATCATAAGCATAATAATATTTTTTTCTTTAGCAATTTGCATCAGCGTTAGGCCACACCCCTTACCTGACTCACACTCCCAGGTATTGCACCAAGATTGGGATCGTAAATTGTCTGTATGGAATCAATAACTACTGTGTCAGGCTGGACATCTTCAATTGTCTCTTGCATTTGCTCTATGTTTGTTTCTGGCAAAATTAATAGGTCTCCTGATATGTTTAATCTTTCTGCTCTTATTTTTATCTGCGCCGGCGATTCCTCACCCGAAACATATAGTATTTTCTTATTTCTTTTGACCAACTCATTCGATAGCTGCAAAATTAGTGTGGACTTACCAATACCGGGTTCGCCTCCAATAAGTACTACGGAGCCCTCAACTATTCCACCACCAAGTACTCTGTCCAATTCTCCTATTCCTGTTTTTAACCTTGTCTCTTTTGATAATGTGATCTCTTTGAGAGCCTGAGGTTTGCTTCTCTTTTGCGAAGGTACTTTCTTAGATATTCTTATTTCTTGAACAAATGTATTCCATTCACCACAGTCTGGACACCTACCCAGCCATTTAGGAGATGTATACCCACATTGTTGGCAGACGAATTTTGCTTCTTGTTTTGGCACCGCTAAAATATTTTTATATATCTACGGGGGTTAGCCTTTATATCGGCAAAGAGTTCCTTTGCCTCTTTTAATGTTGATTTTGCCTCCTCATACAGAGCACCATCATCGTTTGTAAGCCTGCCAAGTGTTCCATTTGCACTACTTATTTGCAGCAGCAAGCTATCTGTATGCATGGCAACTTTATCCACCCTATTTCTTAGTTCATCCATACCATCTGTACCATCCTTCACATTCTTGACTATTTTTCTCATATCCCGTCTGTTTTCTTCCAATATTTCTTTTATAGTATCAAGTGTTTTCTTTAAAGAGCTGATAACATCTTCCTTTGTGAGAAGATTTATAAACTTCTCACCCAGCTGCCCAACTTTGGCAAAAGAGACACCTAAACTAGGTGATCCAGGTATGGGTTTTCTTTCAGGAAGGAGGATCTCACTAGTACCCGGATTAAGTTGTACAAATTTAGTTCCACTTATCATAGCAACATCCTCAATGGAGGCAGTTGCATCAGCATATACTTCAATGTCTTTGTTTACACGTAATTTTACCTCTACGTAGCCCTTCCTAAATTGTATGCCCTCAACCCTACCTTTATTTACTCCGTAAACTCTGACGCGATCACCAACTTTCAATCCTGTAACATCAGGAAAATGTGCAATTGCTGTATAGCCTCCCTTTCTGAATTCGAATTTTGTAGCCCAAAGGAATCCCAAGACAGCGACAATAACCCCAATAACCACAAAAAGACCTACTTTCACATTTTTATTCATCGCTTCCTCCTATAAAATCTTTTATTAATGGATTGTCTGTTTCCCTTATTTCTTCTGGTGCACCTTCAAACACAATCTTGCCATCATTAAGCATGGCTATCTTATTACCTATCCTATATGCAGTTTCTAAATCATGCGTAACAGCTACTGTAGTAATGGATAGCCTTTCCTGTAAGTCACGTATCAAATTATTTATTCTTCTAGATGTGATGGGATCAAGCGCAGTAGTGGGCTCATCATAAAGTACGTATTGGGGACTCATTGCAAGCGCTCTTGCAATTCCAACTCTTTTTTTCATCCCACCAGAAAGATGGGGTGGCATCGAATCCTCTACCCTTTTAAGTCCCACCAAATTAAGTTTTTCTCTTACAATATCGGCTATCTCATGTTTAGACAGCTTTGTATTTTCCCTTAAGGCTAATCCTACATTCTCTCTTACTGTAAATGAATCCAGTAGTGCAGCTTCCTGAAAAACTACTCCTATCTTTCTTCTTGTCTCATATAGAAGCCTACCACGGGCTTTTGATATCTCTACTCCATCAATTATTATGGAACCTTCATCAGGCCGTAGCAGTCCTATAATATGTTTAAGTAGTACACTCTTACCGCAGCCAGATCGTCCAATTATAACTGTGGTCTCACCACCTTTTACCTCTAAAAATACACCCTTAAGCACCTTATTTTCACTGAAAGCTTTTTTAAGGTTAACAATTTTTATCATTTGAGTAAAGTCAAAGCAGTTACAAAGTCAAAAAATATTATAAGTACACAAGATGATACAACAGCCCTTGTTGCTCCCTGTCCTACTCCCTTTGCACCTCCCTTTGTATAGAATCCATGATATGAACCCATGATTGCAATTATCAATCCATAAATGACTGCCTTTATCATTGCGACCCAGACCGGTCTGATCAGAAATTGAAATCTTAACCCCTCTATATAGACTATTGGTTCGATACGCAACATTGTTATGGAGCAAAAGAACCCTCCAATACATCCTATAAATATAGAAAATATTATAAGCAGTGGAAGTACTACAGCTCCTGATACAACCCTTGGAAGTATGAGAAATCTTGCTGGATCTATTGCTAATGACTCAAGTGCATCTATCTGTTCAGTAACCCTCATCGTACCTAGTTCAGCAGCAATTGATGAGCTTACCCTTCCAGCCACCATAAGCCCTGTAAGAAGCGGAGCCAACTCAATTGTAAGTGCCATTAATACAGATCTACCTATGTACAAATCAGGAAGAAAACCACCACCTTGATACACAGCTTGATACGCAACTACTGCCCCCATAAAGAATGAAACAAATCCAACAATAGGTAATGACTGTATACCCATAGCTACTACCTGGTCAACTATTAGGCGAAATGATTTATGGATTTTAGGTATAGTTTTAACTACTGATGCAATGAGTATGGAGACTCCCCCAATATAATCAAGAGTTAAATAAAGTGCCCTCTTCATTCTACTGCTTCCTCTTCTATGAATTCACTCTCTACTCTAGCAAGGTTTTCAAACCTCGTATACTCCTTTATGAAAGTAAGCTCTCTAGATCCTGTAGGTCCATTTCTTTGCTTCGCAATATCTATTATGGCTAACCCCTCATTCTCTGCTGTCCTTTCATATTCTTCTGGTCTATAAATAAATATGACAACGTCTGCATCTTGCTCAATTGCACCAGACTCCCTAAGATCAGATAGTACAGGTTTTCTGCTAGCCCTTGCCTCTACCGCTCTTGAGAGTTGTGACACAGCTATTATAGGTACAGATAATTCTTTGGCAAGTCCCTTAAGTGCCCTTGATATGGCAGATATTTCCTGCTGTCTATTTTCTGATTTTGGCCCTGTCATAAGCTGAAGATAATCAATAATTAAAAGTCCTATGTTTTCTCTGGATTTGAGCCTCCTTGCTTTTGCTCGTAACTCCAAAATTGGTATAGCCGGAGTATCATCAATATAAATGGGGGCCTCAGAGAGAATACCTGCAGCTCTTGCAAGTGTACCATAATCTTCTTCTTTAATATAGCCTGTTCTCACTTTACTAGAAGATACCCTTGCCTCTGAGCAAAGCATTCTTTGAACTAACATCTCTTTGGACATCTCCAAGCTAAATATTCCTACAGGTAGCTCATGTTTTATTGCAACCTGCCCAGCTATAGTTAAGCAAAATGAAGTCTTACCCATAGCAGGCCTTCCTGCAACAACAATTAGATCTGCTGGTTGAAAGCCGGCCGTCATCTTGTCAAGTTCTACAAAACCTGATGGAACCCCTGTAACCTGCATCTTTTTCTCATACAATTTATCAATGATATCAAAACTATGCTTTAGTATGGCCCTTATAGGAACAAAGCCAGCCTTCACCCTTGCTTCCTTTATACTAAATATAAGTTGTTCAGCCTTATCTAATGCACTGTCTGCATCCGCTGAGATATCGTAGCCAGCTTCAATAATGTTTGTAGCAACGCTTATCATTTTTCTCAGTGTTGCTCTATCTCGAACTATCTCAGCATAATGCACTACATTGGCAGAGGATGCAACCTTATCAAGAAGACTTACAAGATACTCTCTACCACCTACCTTATTCAATGCCCTATTTTTCTGCAGCTTTTCAGCAAGAGTAACTAGATCCACAGCAATATTTTTGTCATAGAGAGACACAATAGCCTTATATATTCGTCTATGCGAGTCAAGGTAGAAAGAGGATTCATCCAGTACCTCTATAACTTTGGGAATAGCATCCCTATCTAAAATCATTGCTCCTAACACACTTATTTCTGCTTCTGGGGCTTGTGGTTCTTGCCTATCATTGGTCATTGTGCACCTCACTGTGGAGAATTTGAAGTAGCTTCATATCTTCCCATGCAACGTGTTTCAGCCTAGGATTATAAAGTAGAGCAGCAGGATGATAAGTAGGTAGAAGTCTTGCTCCTTGGAAATCTTGTACTTTACCTCTAATTTCTGAAAAATTGGTCTCATTCAAAAGAGTACATATAGCATGCTTTCCGAGTGTGCAAATAATTTTGGGCTTTATTATTTCAAGTTGCTTATAAAGCCATGGCTTACATGCCTCTACTTCACTTGATAGGGGATTTCTGTTGCCTGGTGGTCGGCATTTAAGTACATTACCGATGTATACTTCTTCTCTTTTTAAATTTATAGCTTCAATCATTTTTGTGAGAAGTTTACCTGCTTCACCTACAAATGGGCGTCCAATTAAATCCTCTTCTCGGCCGGGTGCTTCACCAATAAAGAAAACATCAGCGCATGGATTTCCTTCACCAAACACAAAATTTTTTCTCGTCTTATATAGTGTGCATCGTTTACAATTTTTAGCTTCATCAAAAAGTGATACAAGTGGGTCAATTGAATGTATAGCAGGCTGGCTCTTTGAGAAAAGAGGCATTAAGGGACTCCTCTTATATAGATAGAATGTTTTTCTTCCCAACAAAGATTCAGCTTTGAAGTACTCTTTGATAAGTTCTGCTACATTTTTTGAGTTCACTCTAGACATAAAATATACGGCTGTCTTGTAAACCAATAAATATTATGCTAAGCTTTGAGATTTCTTTCGTACAGGCTTTTTATTTTATCCATTATCCTTGTTACTACTTCCTTCTTTGACATGGTGGGAAGCTTCTCTACGCTTAAATCCTTATCTATGAAGGTAATTTGAGTATCCTCTGAGCCTGCTGATGTTGGTGGATTAGCGATTATGAGGTCCATATTTTTATCTATAAGTTTCCTTTTTGCATTCTCTATGGGATGTTCTGTATCTATTGAGAATCCAACAACAAAGATATTCTTTCTTTTCTTTTTTATTAACGATACGATATCTGATGTCTTTTTAAGAATTAAGTTTATTTCGTCCGCGTCCTTTTTTATCTTTTTTGACAAATATTTTTTTGGAGTATAATCAGCTACTGCAGCAGCCATAATGATAATATCAATATCGTTTATTCTTGATAGTACTTCATTTTTCATCTCATTTGCGCGCCGCACATTTAATGTCAAAATATTGGCTGGTGGAACGAGTTCTGACGGTCCCGATATTAGTGTAACCTCTGCACCCCTAATCTCTGCATCTTCGGCTAAGAAGTAACCCATCCGACCAGAAGATCTGTTAGATATGAATCTTATTGGATCGATGTCTTCACATGTCCTACCTGCAGTTATAAGAATTTTTTTACCTACTAGATCACTTTTTGAATCAAGAATCCTGATTACTTCGTTTACTATTTTAGCTGTGCTGGCTAGTCTTCCCTCACCCTCGCCTTCCTTAAGGGATGCAAGAGCTCCTTTCTCAGGTTCAATAAATCTATATCCAAGTTGCTTTAACTTCTTTATATTATTTTTAAGAATCGGATTATTCCACATGTTTTTGTTCATTGCAGGTGAGATAATAACAGGCGAACGAGTTGCACTAACTGCAAGCGAGATGAGGTCATCTGCAATACCACATGCAATTTTACCTATGATATTGTAAGTAGCTGGCGCGATAAGAATTAATTCATATTTTGCAAGCCCTATATGGGTAGCAAGTTCCCTTTCTTCAAAAGGGTCGCTTGACACTTTCTCTTCGGATAATGTACTAAAAGATAATGGGGATACAAATTCCTTAGCCTCATCCGTCAGCATAACTTTTACATTTTTGCCCTTTTTCTTTAACTCTCTTATTATTTCGAGTGCCTTATATGCTGCTATACTACCCGTTACTCCCAGAAGGACGTTCTTCATATTTTATGGCACCTCGTGTTAACTTTTTTAAAGCTAGTATTGATGCTTTATCACCCTTAGCGCCGTGAATTTCAAAAATATTTCTTGCCTCCTTTGATGCAATAACAATAGCCTTGTATTTATTCTCCATTATCTTCCACACGTCCTCAATTGGTATTGGATATTCTTTACCCGTATCTTTTTTACCCTTATCTTTGCTGTTATCTTTCATTTTTTTACCCTACACTCCCCTGCTTCTATTATTACCTTTAATTTATGAATAGTTTCATCAATTGTCTCATTTACGACGATATAATCAAATTCTCCACGATGACTTAACTCTTCACTTACATGTTTAAATCTTTCTTTTATCTTTTGAGAGTCCTTTTCTCTCTTTAGGAGCCTATTTTTAAGGTCTCTATTAGAAGGAGGTAAAATGAAGATGGCGATACCTTTTGGATGAAGGGCCTTTATACTTTTAGCCCCTTGAATGTCAAGATCCATGAGAACCTTGTATCCATCACTCAGATATCTGAGGAATGGTTCCTTAGGAGTACCATAGTAATTTTCATATACCTTTGCCCATTCATAAAATTTGCCCTCATTAATCCATTTCATGAATTTGGCTTCGTCCAAAAAGTAGTAATCTATACCTTCTTCTTCTCCTTTACGAGGTACTCTTGTGGTAGCAGATATGGAATACTTAAGGTTTGGTACTTCCTTAATTAACCTTTTGGCTAAAGTTGTCTTACCTGTACCAGATGGAGCCACGAGGATCACTGGAAATGCTTTACCTGACATTCTCAATAAGTTCCCTTAAATCCTCTA
>Ga0114920_10001523_pt1 | contig 10667 bp, 7 predicted proteins | sample ChitaG_FD_88683 | JGI IMG/M metagenome (GOLD analysis project Ga0114920, IMG submission 88683) | Deep subsurface microbial communities from South Pacific Ocean to uncover new lineages of life (NeLLi) - Chile_00310 metaG | ecosystem: Environmental > Aquatic > Marine > Oceanic > Sediment ...
ATCGGTCCCACAGTGACACCGTTACTGCCACCGATGAACATCGTGTTAGCTCCGGTCGTATCCGAGCAGGTATCACAAAAGGAAAAACAGTTGACTTGCCTCGAATAATACTTGTCGCGGGGCGTGATGAAAACATACTGAACAACGCCGTCCACTGTGCCGGTCCAGAGAAGCAGAGTGTCACCGTGCGACGTGTCAACAGCGCAGGAGAAATACAGGTTCCTGTAAGAAGGAGCGGCGCCCGAATTATACTGTGTAGAATCAGAAGCGTTGTAATAAATCCGGCGCCAGCTTACGCCGCCGTCCTGCGATGCCACAAGGCCGCCGGCAAACGCCGCAAAAAAGAGCCACTCAGTTACCTTTTCGTCCTCTCCCTGATTGAAGAAGCCTGTGTCTACATGCCCTGTAATGTCGTAAACGTAGCGGTCAACACCCATCAGATATGGAATATCACCGAAGTCAACCTGGTCCCAGGTGGCACCGTCGTCATCGGAGAACGAGAGACAATCCGACCACAGGTACAACTGGCCATTGAACAATTCATGGTGATTGGTTGCAACCCACAGCCTGTTGTTTATCGAGAACAGGGCCGAGATATTATCACTCACCAGACCATTGTCCGCATCACAAATATACCAGGTCTGACCGCCGTCATACGTGAAATTGAGCCCCTTACCCGTGGCAAACCAGACAGAGGTATCCGCCTTGTGGCTGACTATGTCAATGGCAACATTGCTGGCCACTCCTCTCGAGGGTTCAGCCTGCAACTCATACGACTCAGCCAGTTGCGCTCTGGCTGTCAGTGGGACAACCAGTGTCACGAGAAGGATTCTCAGAACTGTCTTCACAATTCCCTCCGGGCGAAGAAGCGTTTCCAACCGGATCGCTTCTTCCGCCACAGGCCCGGGATTCTGTCCCGCTTTCGAACAAAATGCCTGCAATTTGGACGCGTCATTTTACCTGTACTCCGGCTGAACTTCCGAATATTGCTGAGGAACATAACCAAATCCCAGTTTCAGAGCAAGGTATTTGGAGAGATTCCGGACAAACCATCCACAGTGTATAGGCCTGCAAATGCCGCGAGTTCCATCAATATACCGAATACCGAACCCTTGGCGACGTGACAGGCACCCACGCGAGTTTACCGTCAATTTACCAATTGACACGAGCGGCCATGCAGCGTATATAGCCCTAAACTCAGGAGTCAAACGGGAATATCACCTATGCGCGACAAAAGGCTGCTGCTGGCTGTTCTTCCAATCCTGCTCGCTGCAGTTTCTTTCATCCCAGGCTGCGATGAGTTGGTCACAGAGGTCAACAATATCACTTTGATAGATACAACCCTGGGGGAGGCTTGCCTGGCCTGCCATGCCGACTCTGATACTATACTTCGAGCAAAAGGACAGTGGGCGAATTCCCGTCACGCCTCTCCGGAGTTTATCCAGGCAACGGTTAGTCTGAACGACTCGCTCATGACAACAAACCAGTGCGGCCCGCAATGCCATACCGGGCAGGGCTATATCGACTATATTAGAGATGGCTCAACCACACCGGATCTAACTCCGTCAGTCATACACTGTTTCGCCTGTCACATGCCGCACAGCGGCAACTATGGCAGCTGGGACCTGGATACCCTCCGCGGAGACACAATAGTGACCCCCCTTCAAGCCAACGGGTCCGCCTATAATATGGGCAAATCGAATATGTGCGCTCACTGCCATCAAACGGCCCAGTGGGAAGACATCGGTTCAAGTGAAGTAACAATCAGGGCCGACTGGGGTCCGCACTTCTCACCCCAGGCGGACGTGCTCAACGGAACCGGCGGATATCCGCTCCCTTCCATAACCGGTGGCAATTCGCATGATTCAGTTCGCACCAGGGACGGCTGCCTTGCCTGCCACTACGGAACCGGACAGGGTTATGACTTCGGTGAACACACATTCCGACTTGAAAACGACATTTCCGGAACACAATACGCTGCCAACTGCAATGTCAGCGGATGCCATGGCGCTGGCGGCATCCCAGCCTCCGGTTTCTATACTTTTTCCGCCCGGACCGACTCCATCGACGCTCTGGCTGACAGTCTGGAAATGATTCTGAAATACTGGACCTATCTCGATCCATCGGATGCCGATGGCATGCGGTTTATCAAAGATTCCACCATTCCCGCTGTAAGCGCCAAGATTCTCTACAACTACCTGTTATACAAACTGGACGGCTCGCATGGAATCCACAACGCAAGGTACATTGAAGAGCTGCTTACACAGTCGCTGGTGCATTCAGACTCAATCCCGCCTCACGCGATCTTCACCGCCGATGCCGATACTATCTGTACTCCTTACACGGTGAGTTTTACCGATGATTCCAAGGGGACGATCAACTTATGGCTCTGGCAGTTCGGCGATGGCAACACATCAGTGGAGCAGAATCCGATTCACGAATATAATGCTGATACGGCTGTCTCCTTCACGGTTGAGTTAACGGTAACAGGTCCAGCCGGCAGCGACACCGAGACAAAAGATAATCTCATTTTGGTTCCGGCTCCTCCGAATGCCAGCTTCAGCACTTCGGGTACTTTAGGATGTGACAGTGCTGTTGTGGCATTCACGAATTACACAACCGGCTGGGTTACCTCCTGGAGATGGGATTTTGGCGATGGTGATTCGTCTGTCACAAAGGACCCGCAACATACTTACGTGGCTTCAGACAGCTTCATTGTTACGTTAATTGCCACGGGGTGCGCTGTTGATACGGCTGTCGAAACCATCCTTGTCGTGATTTCTGACGAGATGCCGCAGCCCGACTTCAGCGCTGATACGACAAGCGGGCCGGCGCCACTGACGGTCAACTTCACGGACCTGTCGCTGGGCTCTCCCCTGGCATGGTCATGGGATTTCGGCGACGGCAGCATATCCAGTGAGCAAAGCCCCAGCCATACATACAATACGCCGGATTCCTCCTTCACCGTACGCCTCATTGTCACGAATGGATGTGGCGCTGACACGCTCGAGCGTGTCGACTTCATCACGACCACCGCACCATAGCATCGCCAGCATTATCAGGACGCAAGCGAAACTGGCCGGCCAGGCTTTATATAAGCTCATAAAAGGAGACAACAGGTCGCCCCACCAACTTTGTCGGTGTCAAGACCTGATGCAACTGAAATGCAACATTGATCTGTTCTGTCATTTCCTGCGTTCAACCTGACAAACGTGTGAACCGACAGAAAACAGAATCTGTGACGGATTCTACTTCAGCAGAATCATTTTGCGAGCATCCATGAAGTCGCCGGCTTTGATCCGGCAGAGGTACATCCCACTCGCGGCGACCGATCCGGTATCGTCCCTGCCATCCCAACTAACAGTATGACTGCCAGCCGGTCTGGATTCATCAATCAACGTCCTGACCACCTTGCCAAGCATGTTGAGTATCTCTATCCTGACCTGTGAACGTGAGGGCAGAGTGTATTCAATGGTCGTCGATGGGTTGAATGGGTTGGGATAGTTGACGCCAAGTTCAAAGCCGGAAGGGAGAATATCATCTGCATCGGCGACATCGGTTGAAGCAGCCGGCACGTAGACCATGTCCAAAACAGAACGGTACAATGCAAACTGCTTGTTGCTCTCATCACTCTCCAGGATGATGCTGATTTCACCATCGCACAGTGACGATTCCAGCACGCTGACAGAATCGTCCAGATTTGGTCCGATCAGGAAGTGGCGACGGTTGATCTTATCGAGATCCAACGAATCAACTGTCAGTAATAGATCGTCATTGGCAGGGCCACGGAGATACAGCTTCAAACGCACTCGTTCGAGGGTGCCGTCGGGTAACACCGGAGGATCGATGTTTTTGATTGAATGAACGAACGACAGAAAGCTTGTGGATATGCCAAACTCGCTGTTCCCCGGAAGGGTTTCTTCCCACCATATCACACCGTCACTATCGGTTGTCTGCGTCACGCGAAGTGTAACCGATTCATCAATGCTTTCTTGATAATATATCTGCGATGCAGACGAGTCAGCCCCGGTTGCAACGAGCAGGCAGAACATTGCAGCAAACAAGTAGAATCTCATAGACTTTTTACCTCATCAGGCTTTTTTTATGATAAATAGCAAGGAGCATGCCGTCTGGCCGCCCGCCCGCAACTGCCTGGGACACAGGCGGTTCCGCTCTGGCCTAACGTTCCTGTGTCGAAATGGATTGCATACAAGAGATGGACCCAAGCAGATTTCACTGTCGGAGCAGGTGGCCAAGCATGGATATCCTGCTAAGGGTCGGATTGAGGCATTCAGGTCCCCAATTCAGACCATGGCCAGACGGAACCTGCGAGCAGTCCGCGCCTGTTAATTCTGCAGTTCTTCCTTGAACTTACTCGTCAGGGAAGGGACAACCTCGAATAAGTCTCCTACAATACCATAATTGGCAATATTGAAGATCGGGGCGTCCTTGTCCTTGTTAATCGCGACAATCGTGTGCGAGGTCTGCATTCCGACCAGATGCTGAATTGCGCCAGAAATACCAACCGCAATATACAGTTTCGGATTTACGGTTTTACCGGTCTGCCCTACCTGATGCGAGTAAGGAATCCAGCCGGCGTCGACTACTGCACGAGAAGCACCGAACGCTCCCCCAAGCGAATCCGCCAGTCCTTTTACGAGGTCCGAGTTCTCAGGGCCCTTGATGCCCCGCCCGGCGGAAACAATAACATCCGCCTCGGCCAGATTCTGGCTGCCTGCCGATTCGATTTTCACGTCGGCTACTCTCGTTCCCGATTGGAAACATGAGTCATTAACCGACTCAATTACCACCTCACCGGAGCCATCTTTGGACTCCGGAAAGATCTTGGGTCGCACGGTAACGAAGAAAGGATGACCGCCGTGTTCCCCGACAATCTGCTCAATGACCGAACCGCCGTAACTGGGGCGGGTTATCACCAGTTCGTCACCATTGAGTGTCAGGCCAGTGGCATCTGAGGCCAAAGATCCGCCAGCAAATCCAGCCAGACGACTGAAGAGAGCCTTGCCATAAAATGAAGCCGGTCCCAGCACCAGATCTGGAGAATACTTCGAGAGCAGCTCAAGAATCACGCGCGTGTAAATCTCATCATTGAAATATGCCAGTGCCGGGTTGGAAATCGCCAGCACCTTCCCACCGCCGCGAGAGGCCAGTTCAGCAGCCGCGGTTTCCGCCCCGGCAGCCAGTACCGCAGTACAGACTTCTCCACCCAGACCCTTTGCCACCTCAATCACTTCGTACGTCGCAGAAACGACCTTACTTTCTTTCTGTAGAGCAATAACCAGTGTTTTCATTACATCATCCTTTTCGCATCAACAAGTTGTCGGAAAATATACTGACGTGCACCGGGACAGGCAACCATTTTTGACAACTTCAGTCCTGGTCTTCCGCGATTCCACGGACACCAGTAATACCATGATCATATAAATCTTCCATCAGATAGCTGTCAAACACTCTGGCGATGTCACCTGTAGTGCAAACCTTGACCAGAAGTGGCCGGATGCGTGCTGCTCCCGGGAAACCTTTAGCGTACCGAACCAGATGACGGCGCATCATCTTGATACCGCGTTCCTCTCCGAATTCCTCGGACATTAGTCGCGCATGTTTCAAAGCCAGATTGATTCTCTCCAAAAGTGATGGACCGGATGGAGATTCACCAGTGGCGAGCAACTGATTGACCTGTTTGAAAACATGCGGGTTCGCCATCGCCGCCCTGCCTATCATCACGGCATCACAGCCGGTTTCCTCCAGCATCCGCAGGGCATCACCCGGAGACCATACGTCGCCGTTGCCTATAACCGGAATGGAAAGTGCCTTCTTCAGGTTTCCTATCGCTGCCCAATCAGCTTTTCCGGCAAAGCCGATGGAAGCAGGACGCGGGTGAAGTGTAACTGCCTTCACTCCGGTCTGCTCGGCGATTTTTCCAAGTTGGATATAAACCGGACTGCTTTCATCCCAGCCCGAACGCAACTTGATCGTAACGGGAATATCACCTGCCCCTTCCACTACCCCCCGAATAACCCGCTCTGCAATCTCGAGGTCCTTCAGGAGAGCCGCTCCGGCATGGTTCCGTACAACTTTCCTGACTGAACAACCGAAGTTGATATCGATCACGTCCGGCCGAAACTGCCCCGCGACAATTGCAGCTGCTTCCCTCATCACTTCAGGGTCGGCACCAAACAGTTGAATCCCAATAGGTTGCTCATCCGGGCGAAACCTCAGCAAAGAAAGGGTTTTCCCCTGCGAGCGGATTATACCCTCAGAGGAAACCATCTCGGTGAAAGACATCGCTGCCCCGGCTTCGATGGCGAGCAGACGAAATGGCCGATTGGAAACACCGGCCAAAGGTGCCAGGATAGCCCTGCCTTTCAGGTTTAAGTTTCCAATTCTCATGCCGACAATATAAGAAGGCCAGGCATGGCCAACAAGTGCTCCTGCAACAGGATAGGCAGGGAGCCGGATCAAGTTTGGTCTGCTGACCGGAACTGAAGCCACTGTCTTACAGACAAGAAAGGAACCCCAGATGCCGGAGATAATTGTCAGGTTTGAAGACAAAGTGATTGAGCGAGTCGTTACCGAGAAAAAACGGATCTCTATCGGCCGCACTCACGACAACGACATCGTTCTCGAAAACCGGGGCGTTTCTCGTAAGCACGCAATGATCGAATTCAATGACAATGCCGCCGTCATTATTGACAACGAATCCTTAAACGGTACGTTTGTGAACAATCGGAAGATCACAGAAGAGGTATTGCGAGACGACGACACGATTACTATCGGCAAGTATTCGCTCGTCTACCACACCGAGTCGATCGGCCAAGCAGACGGAATATCCAACATGGACGGCACAATGGTATTGAACACCAAGCGTCAGAAACAACTACTTGAGAACGACCGGGTGGATCGCCAGATAGTCGCCAAGTATGGCGGATCAGTGTTGGTTGGTGAGGAGAATTCCGAATTCGCAGAATACAGGCTTGACCGTGAGGTAACCACAATCGGTAAGGCCAAGTTCGTTCATGTCAAGGCAAAGGGCTTTCTCCTCTCCGGTATACAGGCCAAGATTGTCAGCGAGAACAACGGGTGCAGTCTGATCAATTTGGGCAAGAAGGGAAAAACGAGAGTCAACGGTGAGCTAATTGAACGGCATGTCCTGAAAAACGGTGATCTTATCACTGTCGGCAAGAGCACTTTCAAGTTCGTTGAGGGGATGACCTCGTGAGATATGCGTTGATATCGGATATTCACGCTAATCTTGAAGCCCTGCAGGCAGTACTAAAAGACATTGAAAGTCGCAAGGTCGACAGGATTCATTGTCTTGGAGATATTGTCGGTTACGGTTGTGATCCTGTTGAATGCGTCGACCTGATCATTCAGCACTGTGACATCAGGCTGATGGGTAACCATGAGTATGTCGTACTCGGTCTGCATGACATGGAGCATCTCAATGATATCGCCAGAATCTCGATGGAATGGACTCAGGAACAGCTCACTGATCGGGAATTGTCGATCCTGGCCGATCTGCAAATGGATGCCGAGATCGAAAACGCATACCTGGTCCACGCCTCGCCGTATGAACCTGATCGATGGCACTATGTCCTGGCAATCCCGGAGGCTAAAAAGGCGCTCGAAAACCTTCATCATCCGATCGGTTTTATCGCACACTCGCACCTGCCGCGAATCTTCTCAGGTTATCCGGATGGCGAGTGCGGCAGCAAGGTCGGCCATGATTTTCACCCTGATCCGGAGTACAGGTACCTGGTCAACGTGGGATCGGTAGGACAACCACGCGACAACGATGCCCGTTCCTGTTATGTCATATACGATACCAACAAGCAGGAGATCTGCTATCATCGAGTCGAGTACAATGTGAAGCTCACACAGGCCAAAATGTCAGATGCGAACGTACACAGGATGCTCGTCGAACGGCTGGAGGTCGGTCGATAAGGGGAAAAGCACCATGAACAAGTACTCCTCGTATATACTGTATCTGTTGATCTCCATTTTCGTGGCGATCATGTATATCAACCACTTCGGCCCGATGAATTCGCTGCAACGCTCACTTGACGATTCCCTGTGCAAGTTGACCGCCACTGAGGGGAAACGACCCAACATAGCTCTTATCATGGTTGATGGCTCGGCGATGAACGAATTTGGAAACTGGCCGTGGGATAATGACCTCATCGCTGATCTTGTAGCTGCCACCGCATCAGGAAATCCCAAAGGTATCGTGCTTGACTTCGAACTGGCAGAGGATGCTGCCCAGGATTCCGCCGGCCATACGGATATTCTGGCCGGACAACTGAGCTGGATAGAGAACGCCATTCTCTCGTATGACATCGCGCTGGCAACATACAGAAGCAGCAGGACCACCAATCCGCAATACCTTTTCAACAACTCGATCTCAACGAATAACCCGCTGGGTGTCCTCGACGAGGAATCGTCACTTCTGGTGCGAAAAGTCTTCTTGCCGGCTGAAAAGCTGCTGACCCATAAGCCGTATCTTGGTTTTGACTACTTAAGTCCGGATAAAGATCGAACCCTCCGTCACCAGGCGCTTGTCATGAACTACGAAGGATATTACTACCCCTCGTTGACTCTTATGGCCGCCTCGGTTTATCTCGGCGTTCCACCCGACCAGATCAAGATCATCGAGAATGACGTCATCCAGGTTGGCAATCAGAGAACAATCTCGATAAGTGACCACAGTGAGTACTTCATCTGTTTTTCCAAGGGGAAGTCATTCACTCGCTATTCGGCTGCCGAGGTCCTGGGAGAAGGTTTCGATTTCAGCAGGTTCAAAGACAAGCTTGTTCTGATTGGAGTGGACGACCCCCTGTTCACAGAAACATTTGACACTCCCGTTGAGGATGCAATGCATTCCACGTGGGTAAAAGCCACCGTTATTGAGAATATTGTCAACGAGAATATAATCACGCCAAAGAATGACCTGCCGCTATTCGATCTGTTAATCCTTTTTGTGCTGGGTGGAGTGTTCGCGTTTGCCTTACCGCGTGTTTCACTGATGCACCGCTTGATAATACTCGCCGGGTCACTTATTGTTCTGGCGAATGTCAACTACTTCCTCGTCAGTTCGCTCAGAGTGATTCCTCAGACGGTGTACCTTGCACTTGAGCTAATGCTCTTCATGGCAGCCTCGCCAATTCTTGATTCACGACTCATAACCGGGGAGACGAAATCAAAACCTGCCCGTTCAAGAGCAAAACTTCCCAAGATAAAAATAGAGAAGAAGTTCGAGGAGGACGAGATTCCTGTGCGGGAAATCAGATCCTCCAGCCGCGATCCGGAGAATATCAAAACCCGACAGATCGACTACGAGACTCAGGCACCCGACACCACGGAAGTACTTGACCATCAGACGATCGATCCCGATGCTCAGTTCTCAGGGGCCGAGAAGGAAACCGCGACGCCCCCCGGCGTGGAAACACCGACAGCGTTGGGATCAGAATCTGAAACGATCAGACCCCCTGCTGACAAAGAGACTTTCATCCCGAGCGATGACCTCCATGTAGATGATCAACCAACCGGCTCACCGACAGTCGAAAGCAGCGGAGATGACACCCCGGCCGCAATCCCCACCGCCTCGGATGGGATCAAGAATCTTGGCAGGTACCAGGTCATGGGTATTCTCGGCAAAGGAGCGATGGGAACGGTTTACAAAGGCATTGACCCGGCAATCAATCGCCCGGTCGCTCTCAAGACGATTCGTCTTGATTTCGTCAATGACCCCGCAGAAATGGCTGAGCTTAAGGAGAGGTTGTTCCGCGAAGCACAGGCCGCAGGAAAGCTGTCACATCCGAACATCGTAACAATCTACGACGTCGGCTCAGAAGGTCACCTGCAGTATATCGCCATGGAGTACCTCAAAGGACAGACGCTTGAGGATATGATCAGGAAAAAGGTGAAATTCAACTACAGGATTATCGCGCAGATAATCACACAAATCTGCAACGCTCTCGACTATGCTCATGACCAGGGGATCGTCCACCGCGACATCAAGCCGGCCAACATAATGATATTGAAGGACTACCGGGCGAAGGTAATGGATTACGGCATAGCTCGTATCGACTCCAGCTCTATGACCAAAACCGGCATCGCTATGGGAACACCAAACTACATCTCACCGGAACAACTCAAGGGCCTGACGATTGACCGAAGGGCTGATATCTTTTCGCTTGGTGTGGTAATATACGAAATGCTGCTGGGCCGCCGTCCCTTCAAGGGAGAGAACATTACATCCCTGATCTACGCCATCTTGAACAACGAGCCGGAGAAACCATCGAATGTCAATCCACAGATTCCTCTGCTGTTCGACCACGTCATATCAACAGCGCTCAAGAAGAATCCTGCGGAGCGATACCAGAAAGCCTCAGAAATAACTGCGGCGCTTCATGATTTTACGGAGTCATTTGCCAGCCGTTGATCGGAACACAACCGACCGAAAAACGCGAAAGCCCGTCAAGACTAATTTGACGGGCTATTCCTTTTGCTCATGTTACCTTCGGCCTTTAGCGAAGCAATCCCGCTCCGGGCACTTCCAGACCTGACAGCACGTGGATTGTCAGTCGTCCTGTCGATCCTTGTCCTGCTCGAGAATTTCCTCGGCGAGCGACAGCGCTACTCCAGAT
>Ga0114920_10001524_pt1 | contig 10666 bp, 9 predicted proteins | sample ChitaG_FD_88683 | JGI IMG/M metagenome (GOLD analysis project Ga0114920, IMG submission 88683) | Deep subsurface microbial communities from South Pacific Ocean to uncover new lineages of life (NeLLi) - Chile_00310 metaG | ecosystem: Environmental > Aquatic > Marine > Oceanic > Sediment ...
AGAACGAGACACTTGTGTCTCACCATCCGCCAAGCTGTCTACCTCTTGCTTGAGGGTAGTGATGTCGGCAAATTCTCGGTAGACACTCGCAAAGCGGATATAAGAAATATGGTCCAAACTCTTTAATCGTTCCATGACCATGTCACCAATGACGGCACTGGGTATCTCCGCCCTACTCTGGTTATAAAGCTCAGCTTCTATATCATCGGCGAGCTTGTCAACGGTGTCGGTAGAGAGTGGTCGTTTTTCGCAAGCCTTGCGAATACCAGTTAGCAGCTTATTCTTATTAAATTCTTCACGCCTTTTGTCTTTTTTTATTACAAAAAGGCTGGCTGGCTGCAATCGCTCATAAGTAGTGAACCGTGATTCACACCCCAAGCACTGACGCCGACGGCGTATACCATCATTCACCTCACGGGAATCTATAACCCTGGAGTCATGATAACCGCAATAAGGACAGTTCATATGTTAGCATCCTCAACACTGTTAAATCATCTATATATAGGATAGAGCATAAATTAAACCACAATATATAGTGTTTGTCAAGCCCTTTGAATCTACTTTGTCATGAAACTCTACCTCTAGACTAAATGCTGAGCTATAGGTAGAAAAGTAGAGCAATGAGTTGAATTACGAGCATAGTGGGTAGAGCAGGAGGATGACCGAACCGAAGCTTACCAGAGTCTCTACCTAACGAGATAAGGCCGTAGGGTACTGAAACCCTACGGCCTTTGTCAGGTCTTGGAGCTTAGCAACTACTTTGGAGCCTTAACGAAGGAGAGGATGTTGTAAAGGTGTTTTGTTAGTCTTAACTGTCGGAGTTGACGCTAAGCGCCGCTGGTTGAATAACGGGCGACGCAGGAAAGCTGGAATATCTAACTGGTCTTCACTCTTCCATTCTTTAAGGAATTCTGTAATTTCGTCGTCTCGGTTAGCTCCCGGCATTTCCGTTCCGGAGGTGAACCCGGTAGCAATCAAAGTAATCTTCACCTCTTTATCCATCTCAGAGTCGTGGACCACACCAAAAATGATATTAGCTTCAGGGTCCACTACTTGCTTGATTACCTCAGCCGCCTCGTTAACCTCAAATAGGGCAAGACTATCACCACCAACGACGTTGAATAGCACCCCCTTAGACCCTGCTATGGAAACATCCAACAATGGACTGGCCAAAGCCTCCTTAGCGGCATCTGTGGCTCGACTTTGACCTGTACCCATGCCTACTGACATCCAAGCCGGACCAGCGTCCTTCATCACTGCCTTGACATCAGCAAAATCAAGGTTAATCATTCCAGGAACAGTGATAACCTGAGCGATAGCCTGAACACCGTGGCTGAGTATATCATCAGCGAGCTTAAAGGCTTCATCTACGCCTGTCTTCTGGTCACAGATCTCCAGTAAACGGTCATTAGGGATGATAATAAGGGTATCAACTACTTTATCGAGCAGGCGGGCAATACCCTCATTGGCTACTTCAGTGCGGCGGTTACCTTCAAAGGTAAAAGGTCTGGTGACTACGGCAATAGTGAGAGCTCCGGTTTGCTGAGCAATATCAGCCACAACCGGGGCAGCACCAGTGCCAGTACCGCCACCCATGCCACCAGTGATAAATACCATATCAGATCCGGAGATGAGCTCCTTAATTTCATCTCGGCTTTCTTCGGCTGCTTTTTGACCCTGGACATGGTCACCACCTACCCCTAACCCACTGACAAGCTTGTCTCCAAGCTGGACACGGATCGGAGCTTCAGTAACAGCCAGGGATTGGGCATCGGTATTCATGGCAATGAATTCCACACCTTGAATACCTTCCCTTACCATACGAGTTACGGCATTGCAGCCACCACCACCCAAACCGATAACCTTAATCTTGACTGGATTAGGGGCAAAGCTTGCTCTTGCCATCTTCTCCTCCTCTTTTTTTTCTTTACTGTCCAGTTGATATCAACTGCCTAGTTAAATAGATTCTTAATTCGGGAAATCAGACGCCGTACACTGACACCAAACTGACGGGATTTCCAGGAATGAACGCTCTTGGGTTTCATCCCCCAGAGTAAGAGACCAACGCTGGTAGCATACGCCGGGTTGTGAAGGCTATCAGTGATGCCATATATATCAACAGGAGTGCCAACCCTTACCGGGAGGTGTAGTATATCGCGACCTAGTGCATCTATACCAGAAAGATTCGCACTACCACCAGTGAGCACCAGACCACCAGGAACTAGTGCCTCATACTCAGAGCGTGGCAGTTCAAGTAGGATAAGCCTTATGATTTCCTCTACTCGAGCCTTGACAATGTCGCACAAGGCCTGATAGGAAATAGTATGACCATTCTCTGATATTGAATCGGTTTCTATCTTATTCTCGTAAACTGGCAGAACACTACCATACATTTTTTTCATTTCCTCGGCTACATCAAACGGTAACCCCAAACCGATAGCGATATCTCTAGTGAGCTGATAGCCGGCTACCGGCAGAATGGCACTATGCCAGATACTTCCGTCCTTGAATACCGAAATGTCCGTAGTCCCACCACCTATATCAGCGAGTATGATACCAACCTGTTTCTCATGTTCATTCAATACTGCTTCACTGCTGGCTAAGGGTTCAAAGACTAGATCCTCAATATCTACACCGATACCGCGGATACACTTTACCAGGTTCTGTACGGAAGACACGGCAGCAGTAATGACGTGCGTCTCCACATCCAGCCTGAAACCGTGCATTCCTAGCGGGTTCTTGACACCTTCTTGACCATCGACAGCATAACCCCGCGGAATAAGATGAAGTAATTTTTCTTCACTGGGAATCTTGACACTTTGGGCGCACTGAAGTACTCGCCTTAAGTCATCCGAGCGCACCAACCGGTCATTGCGAGTAATAGCTACTACCCCCCGGTTATTCCGTGCACTTATGTGTCTTCCAGTAACACCCACATAAGCTGACTCCACTTTATAACCACTGGCCCGCTCTGCTTTCATCACTGAATCGCGAATCGACGCTTTGGCATCATTAATATTAATCACTAGCCCCTTGTGTAGCCCCTTCGATGGGGTAAGGCCTACACCGGCGACTCTCATAAGACCCCCATCATTTACCTCAGCTACAATGGTACACACCTTAGTAGTACCAACATCAATTGCAGATATAGTATTCCATTTGCTCATTTGCCACTCCTTACGACCTGGATTTCAGTCCTTTGAGTTTATGTCGAATTTTCACATCTTGAATGCCTCCTTTGGGCAAGTCTAATAATCTTTCTCTGACCTCAGTTGTCAGAAAAGCCTGACGCTTTCTTAGCAAGATTAGTCACCTCTTTTTTGGTGTTCATGTATGGCTTATCCTGACTAATAATTCGCTCGGACGCTCTCAATTTAGCACTACGGCTCCGCGGATTAAGTCGAACCTCTGCCGCAGAAGGGGTTACCACCTTCTTGTTGACTAACCTCAGACTGGCAACATGTCCACAAATGCAGGCTGGTATACCCGGAGGGCAGATACAGCCCTTTGATTCTTGACGCATGAACTGCTTTACAATGCGGTCTTCGAGGGAGTGATAGCTAATAACAACCAGCCTACCTTCAAAGCCAAGAAGGTTAAGCGCCTGTTTTAGAACTACTTCCAGGTGCTCAAGTTCTTTGTTTACTGCTATGCGTAGTGCCTGAAAGGTCTTGGTGGCAGGATGGATTTTACCCCGTTTGCCTCCGACAGCCCGCTCTAATATCCGGGCTAGCTGAAGGGTAGTCTTTATAGGGCGTTTTTGTACAATGTGGTTGGCTATTTTATGGCTATAGACTTCCCCACCATATGTTCTTATGAGGTGAGCCAGTTCAGTCGCAGGGAGATGATTAATGATATCCTCAGCAGTAACTTCCTGGTCAGGACTTAAACGCATATCTAGCACTGCTTCATGCTGAAAGCTGAAACCGCGAGCGTCACCATTGAGTTGAAAAGAGGAGAGCCCCAGGTCAAACAAGATGCCATGTACCGGATAGAAGTCATATTTGTGACAGATAGACTGCAGGTTAACGAAGTTTTCATTAATGAGAAGGGTTGAGTCACTATAGGTTTCAAGCCTTGCCTGAGCTATTCTTACAGCTTTGGAGTCAGCGTCAATGCCCAGCAGTTGCCCCCCAGGTGAGCTATGGTTCAGAATAGCAGTGGCATGTCCTCCACCACCTAGGGTGCAATCAATGTAGCGACCCCCTGGCTGGACAGCCAGTGCCTCAATAGCCTCCTTAACTAAGACTGGTATATGAGCAGATGCCAATATTCCCTGTCTCCTTAGTGATGCTCCAGGCTTTCTATAATTTGCCAAGCTTGTTCCTGACTAGTAGTTTTCTCTGATTCCCACAACTCTTTATTCCATAGTTCAAGGTAAGTATTCGCTCCAGCTACAACCACCTCATCATCAATCCCAGCGTACTGTCGTAGTGTGATAGGCAAAGCTATTCTCCCCTGCCCATCAATCTTAAGGCTAAAGGCAGTAGCAAAAATAGCTCGATTTAACCTTCTTAGTTTACTAGGCGCGACTGTACCAGTAGTAAGACTCTCTGCCAGCTTTCTCCATTCAGAGGGTGTGTAGGCAATAATGCACCTCTCTATCCCCGGTGCTAATACCAATCCCTGACCTAATTCTTTTCTAAACTTGGGGGGAACCGGCACCCTACCCTTATCATCAATCCTATATTCAAATTCGCCAAGAAACATTCGACAACCCTTTAGCTTTAGTTATTACGCTTATAATCGGAATTTCTTTTATTATTTTCTCCCCATCACACCTTGCACTTCTTACCACAATTTACCATATTCACCCATTTTGGCACACAATCTTCCATTTGTCAAGTACTTTTTTGAGAAATTTTTTAAAATCTTTTTAAATTTTCCTATTTACTCCATATATGGTAAAATAGAATCTCTAACATAAAACTCCCTGAATAGGCATTTTAGGTTGGGGTGGGAGAATTAGTTTAATGCAAATTGATATTTTTACTCTGTTTCCCCAGATGTTCGAAAGTCCACTTAGCAGTGGTCTGCTCCAACGAGCTATCGACCGTAAGCTGGTCAGTGTTAATCTCCATAATATTCGAGACTATACTCACAATAAACATCGCACCGTTGATGACTATCCCTACGGAGGTGGAGCCGGCATGATGCTCAAGCCAGAACCCGTCTTTGAGGCAGTAGAGGCACTACAATCAGACTTATCTCATAAGCAAGAGGTGGTGGAGGTGCCAATTGTTCTGCTCACCCCACAGGGTCGTCTTTTCTCTCAACATATTGCCCTGAAGCTATCAAAATATAGTCATCTAGTTCTTATCTGTGGTCACTATGAAGGGATTGATGAACGGGTGCGTGAACACCTAGTTACCGACGAAATTAGTATTGGTGATTATGTGCTCAGTGGTGGTGAGTTAGCGGCTATGATTGTTGCTGATGCTGTGGTCAGACTACTGCCAGGGGTTCTGGGTTCAGAGGCTTCACCACTGGATGAGTCTCATACTACCGGGCTGTTGGAATACCCTCAATACACCCGTCCCCAAGTATACAGAGACTGGGCAGTACCTGAAGTTCTACTCTCGGGGAATCACACACAGATTGCTCAGTGGCGTCGTGAGCAATCCATTCTTCGCACTCTGAAGCGCCGCCCAGAGCTATTGGACAAGGCAAACCTGTGCACTAAGGAGAAACAGTTAGTAGTAAGATTAAAGCAATCGCAGTAAATATAGGAGTTATGAAATGAATATTTCCTCACTAGTTGAAATCAAGCCAAATCCCAATATTCCTACTCTCGCTCCGGGTGATACCGTAAAGGTCAGCACTAAAGTTGTTGAAGGGGATAAAGAACGTACCCAGATATTTCAGGGAGTAGTCATTGGTGTTCGACATGGTGGAGCTGGCTCTAGCTTCACCGTTAGGCGGGTTACCTATGGAGTAGGTGTGGAACGCACCTTCCCCCTATATTCACCGCTCGTGGAAAAGGTGGAAGTAGTGCGGCATGGAAAGGTACGCCGAGCTAAGCTCTATTACCTGCGCGGGCTCAGTGCTAAGAAGGCTCGCATCAAGGAAAGACGGTTAAGTCCGCAACAGTTGGAACGGGAACGAGAAGCAGCATCAAAGCTGGAACAAGAACAAGAGCAAGAGTTAGAACCAGAGACAGAACCAAAAGCAAGCGTAGAATAGAGCTACCTCGTGGGGTATAGAATGAGGTATGCTGAGATTAGTGTCAATTCACCAGTAGCACAACGCAGAACTTTTAGCTATGCTATACCCCAGAACCTGAGCATTGATGTAGGGCAAGCAGTATGGGTGCCTTTTGGTGAGAAGCTTCTTCAAGGCATCGTTACAGAGCTAAGCGATTACCCCGCTGTTGAAGAAACCAAAGATATAGCTGGCATTATTGACCCTCACCCTCTATTATCCTCACCGCACGTAGCGTTGGCTCGCTGGATAAGTACACACTACCTATCGTCTCTCTTTGATGCCGTAGCCCTCATGCTACCACCGGGATTTAAACGCAGGGTAGTTACTTCTATCTCTTCGACCACCAAGGAATCGGATATATCTTCTCTGACCAGTCCACAGAGGCATGTTCTCGAACTAATCAAACGACAGGGCAGAGTTGGTCTCAAAGAGCAGGAAAAGACGCTGGGTAAGAAAAAGGCTCAGACCCTTGTTTCACAACTGATAAGACGAAGATTAGTCGCAAGAAGCTATGAGCTGGAATCGGTAAAGGCAAGACCAAAGGTAGAGCTTTATCTCAGCCTAGCAACTGCTCTTGATGAGGCTCAACGTGAAGTAGCCAGATTGTCTAAGAAAGGAGCCAATAAGCAGGCGGCTCTGCTCACCTTCCTGGTCCAGCAGTTCAAACCAGTATCCTTGGCTGAAGCCAGGCGGAGGGTTAACTGTGGCAAAGCAGTGGTTGATGCCCTCGCTAAAAAAGGTTTAGTCACAGTTCAACACATTCAAGTGAAGCGCGACCCGCTTTCCTCACAGCACATAACACCGTCTCAGCCATTACACCTTAGCGCTGCTCAAGAATCAGCCTTTAAGTCTATCCAATCAAGTCTGCTAGAGGTGGCAGAGAAGCACATTTCACCGCCAGTCTTTCTACTCCATGGTGTTACCGGAAGTGGCAAGACCGAGATATACCTACAAGCTCTGGCAGAGACAGTGAGATTGGGCAAGCGAGGCATTGTTTTGGTCCCAGAAATCGCCCTTACTCCTCAGACTATAGAGCGATTCGCCTCTCGCTTTCCAGATAAGGTGGCTATCCTGCACAGTAAACTTTCCCTCGGTGAGCAATTTGATGAGTGGTGGGGAATAAAAAATGGAGAGTTTGACGTAGTCATTGGTCCCCGGAGTGCTATTTTTGCTCCTCAACCTGATTTAGGTCTGCTAGTTATTGATGAAGAGCACGAATGGACTTATAAACAGCACGACAAACCACCCCACTATCATGCTCGTAATGTGGCCATAAAGCTAGCTGAGCTAACTGGAGCCGTAGTCATTCTGGGCAGTGCTACCCCTGATGTAGAGACTTATTACCATGCTCAGCAGGAGGATTATCGCCTGCTTCAGCTTCCGGAACGAGTTGTTCCCAATGAGAACTCGCCATTACCTCAGGTTGAGGTAGTGGATTTAAAAGACGAGCTTAAAGCGGGAAACAGAAGCATCTTCAGTCGCTCTTTGTCTCAGGCCATAGGCAAGGTTTTGGCAAATAATGAGCAGGCAATTCTATTTCTTAACCGAAGGGGAGCGGCTACCTCTATCCAGTGCCGTAACTGCGGCCTTGTCCTCCGTTGTAAGCGTTGTGAAGTCACCCTTACCTACCATTCGGCTGAGGACACGGCGGTCTGCCACCAGTGTAACTACCGGATACCAGCTCCCCAGATTTGCCCTCAGTGCTTGAGTCGACGGATAAAGTATCTGGGGCTTGGCACCCAGAAATTGGAACAGGAAACAAGTCATGCCTTCCCTCAAGCCAGGTCACTGCGCTGGGACAGTGATGTTACCAGGCAGAAACATTCTCACCAGGAAATATTCAATAAGTTCCGTGCCCACAAGGCCGATATTCTTATTGGCACACAGATGGTAGCCAAAGGATTGGATTTACCCCAGGTTACCCTGGTAGGGGTGGTTAGTGCCGATGCCGGCTTGTACCTGCCTGACTTCCGGGCTGGAGAGAGAACCTTTCAACTTCTGATTCAGGTAGCTGGCAGAGCGGGGCGTGGCTCCTTGGGTGGCAAGGTCATAATTCAGACCTATTCTCCAAAACACTATGCCATTCAGGCAGCCGCCAAGCATGACTATGCCCTTTTCTATGATAAAGAAATTGCCTATCGACGCCAGCTTCATAATCCTCCCTTCTCCCAACTAGCCAGCCTGATTTACTCTCATACTAACGATGCACTTTGCCAGAGGAAAGCAGAAAGACTGAGGCAGCATCTTCTTGAGGAGAGAGACGCCAAGGGAATAGCCGACCTCAGCCTAATTGGTCCAGCGCCAGCATTTATTCATCGGCTGCGAGGTAGATTTCGCTGGCAACTCATAATTCGTGGTGCGGAATTGCCCACTTTTCTCTCGCAAATATCTATTCCTCAGGGTTGGGCAATAGATATTGACCCTATAGGGCTGTAGGAGTATAGTAATATTAGGGAGAGGGTACGAAAGCACTCCCTTGATTCTTGAAAGGGTAATATTAGATGGCAGTTGCCCCTATTCGTATAGTGCCTGACCCACTACTGAGGCAGAAGTCAAAGCGAGTCAGAAACATTGATGGCTCAATCCAGAAGTTAATCGGTAATATGCTAGAAACAATGCACGCAGCGCCGGGGGTAGGCCTGGCGGCCCCTCAGGTGGGCGTTCCCTTACGAGTGATTGTTATTGGTATACCTGGAGAGGAAGACATAGCCCTCATTAATCCTCAAATAGTACGAAGAACGGGGGAACGCACGGTGAATGAAGGCTGCCTCAGCATTCCTGGGTACATCGGGGAGATTAAGCGCGCCGAGTCAGTTGGAGTTAAAGGGCGTAACCAGAATGGGAAGGAGATAAGAATTAAGGCAAGCGGGTTTCTAGCTCAAGTCCTGGAGCACGAAATAGACCACCTGAACGGTGTGCTTTATATTGACCACCTGGAGAGCAGGGATAAGCTGCGCAAGATTGAGCCCCAGGAGACCCAGCTTTAGCCAACGCTATGGATTTCTCCACACCCTTCAACTATTTCTTAAGTTTTGCCCAATGATATAACAGAGAAAAACATTGGGCAAGCAGACTGTTTTGCCTCAGGCTACTGGGGCGTCATTCATTGCTCTTCAGGTAGTCTATAGCCCACTGGATGGCATCCTCACTCTCAAGCTCGAGCGGATAGTCTGGCTTTATTCCTTCACCTTCTATGAAACGCCCGCTGGGAGTTTGCCAACGCCCGGTAGTAATATATATTCCTGAGCCGTCTGTGAGTTGACGTAGAATATTGATGCTACCCTTGCCATAAGTCTGGGAACCAGCAATCGTAGCACGATTATGGTCCTGTAGAGCACCAGCCAGTACTTCACTACCACTAGCACTATAGCTATCTACCAAAACAACCAAAGGCAGGTCGGTAACCAGGTTCTTACGTCTAACCGGCGAAGCAGTCTTCTCACCCTCATTATCCACCACATAGACAACTACGCCGTCATCTAGAAAGCGACTAGCCACATCTATCACTATGTACAGCAAGCCACCCGGATTACTGCGCAGGTCAAGGATGATGCCCGTAACTGCTTCCTGCGTTATTCCCTGCAACACCTGAAATAGCTCGTCGTCGGTGCGCTCCGTGAAGTTACTAATACGAACGTAAGCAATATCTTCCATCATCTCAAAGTAGACACTGGGTAGGTCAATTTCCGCCCTAATAATCTCGATCTCCTCAGGCTCAATCTCACCCTGGTGAAGAACAAGGAGCTTAACTGAAGTTCCCTGGGAACCGCGAATGGCAAGAACAGCCTCCGCCAGGCTCATCTCTGAAGTGGATGCATCATCAATTTTCAAGACTATATCCCCAGCCCTGATACCCGCCTTGTCTGCTGGAGATTCATCAATGGGCGCAATAATCATCAGCTTTCCATCTTCATCAATACCTATATAAGCACCAATACCCTCAAATTTTCCCTCCAAGTTACTCAGATTCAGTTGGTAGGCTTCAGTGTCCAGGTAGGCACTATGAGGGTCATCCAATGCCTCCATCATACCCCTGATAGCTCCTTCTCTCAACACATCAACGTCAAGCTCATCTCTATCTACATAATCCCTGAAAATGATGCCCCATACCTCCTCCACGATACCCAGCGTGGTATCTAAGCCCTGGTCTGAATTGACCTCGCTACGCAAAACACAGCCAGCTCCAAAAGACATGACCAGACTGGCTAGTATTAATAGAGCTATGACTACAGTCTTTAATCTCTTCGACATAGGATTTGCTCTCCTTTGGCTCTTCTTATCAAGAAACCTCTTTGATTTCCAGCACCGAGTTTACTGAAAGACCTGCCAGGCAGGAAACTAAAACTTATGAATAATAAAGGTGGGGCAAGTAAACCTATAAGCCGAGTTCTGTATCCTCCCACTACGGGAAGGACGGTGACCATCTATCTAGCCCTGATGTTACCACCAGGGTCAAGCGACC
>Ga0114920_10001527_pt1 | contig 10651 bp, 10 predicted proteins | sample ChitaG_FD_88683 | JGI IMG/M metagenome (GOLD analysis project Ga0114920, IMG submission 88683) | Deep subsurface microbial communities from South Pacific Ocean to uncover new lineages of life (NeLLi) - Chile_00310 metaG | ecosystem: Environmental > Aquatic > Marine > Oceanic > Sediment ...
AAATCCCAGTATTAAATGCGTACATTGGCAGTAAGACGGGCTTTAAGGTCGCTAAAATGTCTGTAGGGGACCATAAATCACTCAAATACTGGGCTAATAATTAGTTAATGAGACATTATGCAATAATGTCTCTATGTAGGAGAGGAATGTTACCAGAGCACCAATTGTCTCCGAGAACACTAGCAATCGCTGAAACAATTTGCCCAATTATTTAGTAGCTCGACACAGTCTATTAGTATTCATCCCGAAGTTATCTTTTGATAACGGTGCCACAATAAACCTTGGTTATGATATTTTCAGTTGTAATTTATGGAAATCCAGTCCGGTGCAGATGGCCGTTCGGGAGGGTGGCCGATTGTGACACTGTAGTGCAAATAGAAACGGCAGTTCCAAAGAGGTGTTACGGTAGTGTATACGCTTAGTTATCTTTTTGTTTTGGCGTATTGACAAAGTCCTCGTGAAGGCTATAATTATTGTTATCAGATCTTGGTAACGCACTGATCTTAAAAGAATGGGAATCGGGTAGGAAAGGCAAAGGATGCGAGAAGGGCGTTAGAACCGCTAAGTGATATGCGGTGGCTGGTGCCCTTTTTGATTATGTCGGAAGTATGTAAAACTTACTATTAAAGGGGGTAGATATGAGAAAATGGCAACTGTTCGCTGCGATCCTAGCCTCTATGCTACTGGTGACAATGGTTGTTGGCTGCCCCACCTCTACAACCAAGCTGGAGAGGATAACATCGGAGAGACTTATTTGTCAGATTGATTTTTCCACGCTGGTACCATACTCTTTTGAAGCAAGTCCTGACAGCCAGCGAGTGGCTTACGCGGCTCAAGCAGGCGATAAGCAATTCGTAGTTATTGATGGAGAAGAGGGCAAGAAATACGACGAAGTTGGGTATCCCATCTTCAGTCCTGACAGCCAGCGAGTGGCTTACATGGCTCAAGCAGGTGATAAGCAATTCGTAGTTATTGATGGAGAAGAAGGCAAAAAATACGATGCAGTTGGCTATCCCAAATTTAGTCCTGATAGTCAACGGCTAGCTTACGTGGCTCAAACAGGTGATGAAGAATTTATGATTGTTGATGGGGAAGAGGGGAAGAAATACGATGGAGTTAGCAGGCCAATTCTTTTTAGCCCTGACAGTCGGCGGCTGGCTTACGTAGCTCAAGAAAGCGATAAGTATATTGTAGTTATTGATGGGGAAGAAGGAGAGAAATACGACTACGTTTACCTTATCTATCCCACCTTCAGTCCTGACAGCCAGCGAGTCGCCCATATGGCTAAGGCAGGCGATGAGTGGCTTGTGGTTGTTGATGGGGAGGAGGGGGAGAAATACTACTTCGTTGACTATCCCACCTTCAGTCCTGACAGCCAGCGGGTGGCTTACGCAGCGCAAGTGCGTCCTTCGGGAGAGAGATACAGCTGGGCTATCGTTGTTCATGGTGAAGAAGAACTGCCATGGTATAGTCACTACGGCGAAGCGGCCACTCCCATATTTAGCCCAGACAGCCAGCGGCTAGCCTTTTGGGCTAACAATACTTTCAATTGGGATGACTTCTTTTTGGTCGTTGATGGAGAGGCGGGGAAATGGTACGCTCCCGATGAATCAATTGATTACATTTCAGAAATAGGGTGCTTGTTCAGTCCTGACGGCCAGCACGTTGCTTTTACAGCAACAATAGGCGATAAGGATATTGTGGTTATTGATGGGACTGAAGGAAAGAAATACGACGAAGTTGGCTATCCCATCTTCAGCCCTGACAGTCAACGGGTAGCGTATTCAGTTAAAACAGGAGAAAGGTGGCTTGTGGTTGTTGATGGGGAAGAAGGCAGCCAGTACGATGAAGTCTATTATCTCACCTTCAGTCCTGATAGCCGGCATGTAGCCTATCGGGCTATACGAGGCGATAAGGAATGTGCAGTTATCGATGGAAATGAAGGGAGAAAATACGACTATAGCAACGTTAAATGGGGAAGAGGGGGAATTATCTTTGAGACCATCGATGGTATTAATTATATGCGGTATATAGCTGTGAAAGGGGACAGAATATATTCGGTATCAGAGACTATAGAGTAAACATATCAATTTTATAACTATGCGCGAAGCCGTATTGAGATTGCTATAGAGTGAATCATGGACAGCGTATTATTTGAAAAGGCAGCGGAAATAGAACGCGAACATCCCGAAAAAGCATGTAAAATATACCGTAAACTAGGGCGAGGCAAATCACATATTCGTTGGGATGTTCTGTCGATTGCTACGGTATTCCCCGTTATCGGATTCCTGATAGCGTTTTTCGGTATACAATCTCTATCCTACCAGTCAGACATATGGCGTGTTGTGACGTGGATTCTCGTAGGTTTCACTCCAATCGGAATATACGAGTTAACGAGAAAACAGCACGCGCAGTTGATTATAATGGGAAACTCCTTTAGCGGTCGGGCCTTTTTCGCGTTTCCATTTATCTGGTTCAGTCAATTCTTCCTGATGGGCGCTGTTGCAGCCATTCTTTATTTCTTCATTCTAATATCCATGAGTTTCAACTCAGCCTTCAGCCAATTATTAGAGGGTTACTGGATGTTCCAATACATGTTCTTATGGCTCGAGGAGATACCACCTTTGATCCTTTGGCCTGCTATTGCCGTTTCTTCACTGGCGGCTTTTCTTCGCTTCTCTACCGAGGTCCCGTTCCGCCGCCTATATTTACCACGGCTGCTGCTGCTCGCAATAACATCAAATCCCGCCGCCCTCCTTCTCTGGTTTTCACCTATCCCCGTGGCGCTCATCATTGCCGGTGGAATTTCCGGCTTCGTCAACAATCATTTTTATGCCGGCGCTGTTTTGAGCTTAGTGTCGGGCTTAACACTCGGGTTCCTACTGGCACCGGTGAAGGAAATGGAGGAGAGAGATACCGATTTACTCCAAATAGCCATTGCCAGGTGCCTGATACGTATACGCCAATATTCGGGAGCTGAATTACTCCTAGAAAGAAAGAGAGCCGTGATGAAGGGACATGTAGATTCATCTAACCAGTCGATATGGTATCTCGTCTGCGCGTTATTACACACCGTTAAAAATAATTCTCAAAAGGATGCCCTCAGGTGTCTTGAGGAGGCTCCTTCAGCTTTGAGTTCGAATTCGTACAGAGGTCTGTATAGAGATTATCTATCGCACAGTCTCCAGGAGACGGAGCAGTTAATCAAAGAGTATGACTTCACCGATGGCCAAAACAAAAATGATATAGGAGCGTTGTGTTATATACTTGGATGGATAAGCGGGCTTCCCGGGATCGTGCTTGCAAGAAAGAACAAATTCTTGCTATTTCATGCCATTCAATCTACTATAATTTTCGGCATCCTCACCATTATGTATTATTTCCTCGCTACCGTATATTGGCTGCCCTTTTTCGTTGATATATGGATTCGCTGGCTCATTATTATCATCACGCTGATACTGTGGATGAAACTGATGGCCAATGCAGATAAGAAAGCACCTTATAAGTTACCCTGGTTAGGTAATTTAATCGCAAAATGGGTAGGCTGATGTAATTACAAAAAGCCGGAATGTGACATTACGGACTTTCGTTGCATGGTGCGCACAGATAACAATCCAAGCTTTTGTTATATGATAAAACTGGCAAAGCCCCAAAAGTGCGGTTGGCGGAAAGGGCTTTAAAGGTGTAAATCGTTAGGCAGACCTGAAAAAACGGCTAGATTTCGAAATAAAGCTTGTTAATATTCATGACTAGTTGTCATTATAACACAAGCTAGATTGGAGTAATTAGGAGAGGTTGTACATAAGTATTGCGGTACACCAGAAGCGTGAGGTTTGAGGATAGTTTGAGGCTTTATCACAAACTGGAAAAGCATAGGATTATTGAGTTTGTATAATAGAATGGATATTACATTTCTTTATAAAAGAGCTTAACAATTTGGCTTTTTGTGCACCAATATTCAGATGCAATAGTCAACAATTGGTGTCATATGATAAACTAGAGTGCGAATATGAAGTTTATAAAGAAAGCTAGCGGGTTTGTGGAAGAAACAAAAGTGAAAGAGTCATTTGGTACTGAACAGGCTTTTCAAGCCGCATCAATTTTGGCAGCTATTTCCGTGCCTTTACTCGCTGGAATAGCTACTGTTGAAACATTGGCAAATAACATTCTGCTCATAAGGTCGGTTGCCGTTGCCGGTTTTCTCTTCCTTTTGGCTGCCCTACTATCATTTATGGAGCTTATTGAGATCGCGAAGATTCCAGAAAAGACCGTAGCTACAGCCTTTCGCGAAATGGTGAGTAGCAAAGGGGCTCTTTTGCTTGGACTAGTTTGTCTATTGATTTTCCAGATTATTCAAACTCGAACTCTATTCTGAGAATATTGAGGAAAGGGAGCACATCCGTTGGCATCTCTAAGACGATTGGCGTCTTACTTGAAGGTGGGAACAATTGTTGTTGCCATAGTGGCTTCTATTATGATCACTTTTGGCAACGAGCTATGGTATGTGGGAGTAATACTGCTTGCTCTAGCATTGTGTGTTCGATTTGGCATAGCTATTGGCTCGGGGGTGAAATCCGAGGGCAATAAGCTTGAGGAACTTGACCATGAGGTCAGAACACACGAGAGCCGCGTCGCACCCAACAAGCCTCTGCCTATGTTCGAGCCCTTCCCTCCTAAAATTAAAGTCATTGGATTAGGTGGCGGTGGTGGCAATGCTATCACACGAATGGCCAGAGAAAAGATCGAAGGTGTGGAGTTTATTGCTATAAACACTGACGCCCAAGCTCTAGCAGTCTGTGAAGCTACAACAAAATTGCAGATCGGACAAAAACTCACTAGAGGTCTAGGTGTCGGTGGTGACTCGAATCTAGGTCGCAGAGCGGCTGAGGAAAGCCATGATGAAATCAGAGAGCTTGTATCTGGAGCCGACATGGTGTTCGTCACAGCCGGTATGGGTGGAGGCACCGGTACAGGATCTGCTGCTATTGTCGCCGAAGAAGCTAAACAGGGTGGCGCCCTCACCATTGGCATAGTTACTTTACCTTTTACTTTTGAAGGTGTTCGCCGACGTCAAATAGCTGACGAGGGCATTATTCGTTTGCTTGAAAAAATCGATACCCTTGTAATTATCCCTAATGACCGGTTGTTGGATCTATGTGACCCAAAGACGAGTATTGATAATGCCTTTAGGTTGGCTGATGATGTGCTTAGACATGGTGTCCAGGCTATTACTGAGGTCGTTACTACGCCTGGGCTCATTAATTTGGACTTTGCTGACATTAATGCAGTAATGAAGGACACTGGCCCAGCATGGATGTCAGTAGGTATTGGTGTAGGTAAAGATCGAGCTGTGGATGCAGCCAAAGAAGCTTTAGCTAGTCCTCTACTAGATGTTTCTATTGAAGGTGCTCGGGCTGTGCTATTCAACATCGTCAGTGATAGTAGCCTTACATTGTTTGAGGTCAACGAAGCAGCTGAGGTGATCAAGAGAGCAGCCCATTCGGAAGCTAACATAATCTTTGGCGTCGCTCATAACCCTAGCTTAGAGAACGAAGCCAGAATCACCATCATAGCCACTGGATTTATATCAAAGTCAGAGGCTGACATGGTTAGCCAAGAAAATGCGCTTGCAAAACTCCTCAAGGGCTTGGAGAACCAAGATGAGATAAAACTCTCTTCGTTCCTTGGTAGGTATCCATCTCGGAGAAATTGATTTTAACTAGTAGTGCCCTATTGCACACTTTGACGTTCTGTCATCCTCAGGGAAGGCAGCTTGGTCATAGGCTCGGACACCCTGTCCCATTGTTTCATAGTAGCGGAGAATGAGCTTTTGAGGGTCGTTAATCCTGATATTTGGCCGCAGCGTCACAACCATTTTTACCTCGTACTATTAATTAATCTACTGATATAGCCACACCACTGGCACTTCGGTGAGTGTTCAGGAGCTTCCGGTAACTCAAGTACGTCCAATACTCCGTCGATAAAGCTCAGGAAGCCTTTCTCGTCCTTCTCCACCTCCACCCAGACGATTTCAGCTCCATAATTAAGCCGTTCAATATTCTGCTGGTTAATACTATCCGGATAAAAGTATAAAAGGCCTAATTTGGTCACTGGGGATAAGGCCAGTTTGCCTGATGCTGGGTGCTCCAAGGCGTAAGCGTAAGCGTGTAGTTGCCGACTATACATGCGAGCAGAGTCTTTACTAGGGTTACTAGTCTTAAAATCTATAACACCATAGGTGCCATCTTCAAAACTGACCACGATGTCAAACCGCCCATTGATATAGCATGTAGACTTGTGGCCGGGTATCTTAATAGTCTGCGACCTGACAAACTTTTCACCATGGCTAACGATTCCAGGTGGAAGGTCAACGTGCAGCTCACTAGTTGGCTTGCCATCATAGTGGTTTTTTAGTAGGCCAGCTATCTTACTGAAGATAGATGGTAAAGGCATTGACGGCTGGGCAATGTTGTTGACTACTTTTTGGTAGAAGCATCGCTTACAGCCTTCATACTGGAAGGTGAGGTCTGATGGGCTTATTTTGTAGTTCATTTTCCCCGATATACTTCTACTTCACACTTATTCGTTTCGCATCTGAGTAGGCAGTCTTGATAAAATTGGTTATTTCCTCAAGTTGCCGGTCTTTGTCGAGGGAAAAGAAATGTATATCTTCCAGAGGCAAGCGGAACCAAAGGCGCTCCTTACCTTCCCTCAATTCATAGGTGGATTTCCCTAAGAGGTTCTTGTCATACTTGGTCTTGTCGGCTATTTCAAAGGTGATAACAAGGGGATCATCATAATGGATAACGGATATGTACTTCTTGCCCTCTAGCCAATAACCCTTATAATCCCATCCTGCCGATTTACTATACACGGGAATAGAAGCACCTTGTATTGCTATTTCGAGCATCGTGAATAGATTGTTTAAGGCGGGGACTCCATTAATATATTCCCATCCAACTCTCTGTAAGCTCATTTGTTTGACCTCCAAAAAATATCTAAAGGCATCTATAAGGTAGATACCAATCGGGTCTTTTAACTTGTCCTTCGCTTCCGTTATCCAATTATATACCTGAAACCAGCGGATATGTTTATATGGCTTCTCTTCCTGCTCCAAGATATCAATGGCAAATCGTGTCAGTAGTACAACATGTTTAATATCGGCCGCTGATGATTCTAGGGCTTTTTTATATCGTGATATTTGTCTGTGCCCAAGGGGAGAATCATGCTTGACTTCAATATAAATAAGTTTGTTGGGCGAAGATACTTTAATATCAGGTGTTCCTTCTTCGGTCGTTTCTTGGGTAGAGACAGATATATCTTCATCTATGTCAAAGCAGAAATCTTTATCATTACTACAGAGGTAATTTAAAATACGAACCCCAATCGGATATTCACGCTGTAGGATAGAATTTATCAGGAAAACAAAGGACTCTGTAAGATAATTCTCATCCCTTGCTGAGTTGTACTTTGCTAGAGTTGTAAATACGTTTATCTCTTCCTGCGGATACATACCTATATTCAACCACCGTTAGTTCCGTTGGCAAAAACACCGCTTACAGCCTTCGTAGCTAAATGTTAAGTCGGACGGGCTTAGTTTATAGTTCATATACTACCTTCCTATCCAACTGTGAGTTTAGGCCGATAATAGCATGAGGATATCTTATAGTTTGAGAATGCTGACCATCTCTTCTATGAGCCTACGTGTTTTTTGGCATGCCTCTTTACAAAATATGAGTGCATTGACTCCATAGTCGTCTAAGACAAAAGAGACCCATATCTCCACTTGCTCAGTAACACCAGTAGTCGGGATAACCCGTTGCGTTGTTGGGTCAATAGGCGCACCCATAACGCTAACTCCCTTTCCGAACTTTACATGAGATGGACTCCACGATACTTCGCCGCCACTTCGAGAAACGGTTATTCGGCCAATTTTCTCTGTGCGTTTTTGCGGTATCAATTTAACATGCTTTCCTAACGGTACTATTTTCGCCAATAAATCCAGCCATTGATTCTGACCGGATGAGAATGGCTGTTTCTTCAGCAGAAAGCTATAGAGCTCCTTGTGAACCTTATCAACACTCCCCTTATTGGCTCGGCCAAGTGTTGAGCGGAAAGAGTGTAAATCACCAGCAATCGGGAAATACACGAGCACATACTCTCTGTCTTTCTCCGGCAAATTGGGTGCGATGTACTTCCCCCAGGCTATCCTCATTGTGTGGTCAAGCGTATGTCTCAACTTCTCCAATACTTCATGAGTGAGGTTCTTGGCTCGCTCTGTTACATTCTTAGCTTGAAAAGATTTCTTGTATTCGCCTTCTAGGTCTTTGAGCAATTCATCGGCACGGTCAAGCATGCTCTCTACCTCTGCATCCATCTTTCTTCACCCCCTTCCCATATACTAAAAGGCAAACTCAAAGTTCCCCTAATCCTGACCCTTGACTACAATTATAGCACTTCCACGCACCAATATTGTGTGCCAATATTCCACTTAACACTTTGTGCACATCTGTTAAGTCACACACGAAAATACCGGATAGACTTGAGCAGCCCTATTACTGTGTCTTAACATTTGCCCACATCTGTTAAGTAAATAGTAACCGTATTGGTGTTCCAACGGCCAGTTATGGACTCATAAAGCCTGAGTTGAATATCGGTCTATCCAATACAGCCCCCGTTCATTAAACCAGTTATCATCACCCTGATTTAGCTTATGCAAACCTGGCTTCTGGTATAGAGTTTCTTTACAAGCGGCTAGAAGTAATCCGTGAGTAATTTGAATTATGAGTGCCGGAAGACACTCTAGACGTCCATCAAAGTTAATCGGAAAGCCTGCATTCAGGAATGAAAATCTTTTCCCCCCTTTCTGCATTTCTAAGGTTGCGTGGATGCCGAAATTCCTAGTCTTTTCGGGCTCAATAACATAGAAGTCATCTCTGTCATGCTTGTACGCAAGGTCTATAAACTTTTCTCGATTGAATTCTACAGCACCTGAAGAACCGCTTACCAGCACGGCATCGTTAGCCAGTATTTCTACTTTGTTGACAGGGAAAGATGCTTTCCCTGTGCAACCTATCACGCAATTATAGGGGCCTTTCTCAGGAAATGCCTTCAGTACATGGGCTCCAACCTTTTCAATTTCCTTCTGAAGTGTGTCCCATTCTTTGTCCCAAACATGTATAGGTTTATCAGGCTTAAGTTCTGCCAACAACTGCTGGGTAGTTGCTTGGCCGACAGCCCCGAATCCAATTATAAGAACTCGCCCAAGGCCACCATTTAATCTAGCACTGTTCTTTAGAGCCCGTAATATAGCTCGTGATACAGCAGCACCAATGAACGGCGATTCTAGGCTATTTTTTGCATTGGTACGTGCAATGCTTACTGCTGGTATATTCAGTGATTTCAGCATTTCCCTACCCTCTTTTTTTTGAAGGTAAAGGTAACCCCTAGTCGTCTGTTCGACTATACGGGTACCACGCTCTTTGAAACTCATGACTAAATTCCTATCCCTAAAGATTAGGTGATTAAGAGTTCGCATGAAATAAGCGCCAGCATCTACGACAAGAAGCCTTCTTTTATTGTCCTGGTTTGCAAGTAACCGTACAATATAAGCTACTCGCTCAAGTTGTCTTCTGGAATAGGGAGCTATGGGGTCATCAAATGGTTTAGCCCTTTGGTTCTCAGGAAAACCCATTTTGTGTAATTGTTCACATACACATTTATTCGTAGAATATGGTATATCAACAAACCAGCACCTAGAAGCTTCCAGTCCATGATTGAGCATAACATGCAAGCGCGGAATAAATGAGCCAAGATGGTGCTGAATAAATAAGACATCTGTATCGGCAAATGTTTCTGAAGCCAATCTGTTTTCGCAGAATTCTTCTACTAACGGTAATGATTTTGGTAATTCTTCAATCAATTCACAATCCCAGAAGCGTCTTAGGGCTTTCCGGATTATATTATTGCCATTCATGGCTCCTCCTTTACTCCCAATTGGCAGTAACAGGTATTTTCTGGAACTAAAAGGGCACCAGCTACCGCTATATTAGTCAGCGATTCCAGTGCCCTCTACTTCCTTCATCTCCGCACCTCCTAGACTTGATTCAGAAAGTGGTTAGGTTGAGGTTATTTCATAAGTTGGAACTAGAGTTTAGTGCTCTTCTAAGGAGCTTTATGAACCTCCTTCCGTGACTCTGGGTCTGCACCTCTCTTGCCAAATTTACGCACTGCCCAATGTACCCAATTCGAATATATCCTCGACATACCATCTTCACGGCAAATTCTTCTCAGTTCCTCATCAGCTTCATCACGCCATTTTTGCTCTATATCCTCCCTGCGCAGAAGTTGATAGAGCGCATCATGTACTAATGAACCGCGCATGAAACTAGGAGTGTCAATAGTGGGTCCTGAAGGTCCGTCCCAGGCATAACCTTTCTTAATAACAAGCACTCCATCGGTATTCAATTCAATAAAGGATTTTGTGGTTTTATCCGTAGGGACGTTATTCTCAGGAATGATGCTAACTTTAACCTGGTACTCCTCCGCTAACCAATATTTATATCCGCTCCTGTATTTAATATAGGGTTTTGGCATTTTCTATACTCCTTGTTATACTAAAACACGTTTAAGAATAACTATTGGAAGATAC
>Ga0114920_10001528_pt1 | contig 10651 bp, 7 predicted proteins | sample ChitaG_FD_88683 | JGI IMG/M metagenome (GOLD analysis project Ga0114920, IMG submission 88683) | Deep subsurface microbial communities from South Pacific Ocean to uncover new lineages of life (NeLLi) - Chile_00310 metaG | ecosystem: Environmental > Aquatic > Marine > Oceanic > Sediment ...
AATAGAAACTGTTTTTATGCAGGCCAGTAGCTCTAACGGCTAGAGCACCGGACTCCAAATCCGGGTGTTGGGGGTTCGAATCCCTCCTGGCCTGCCATTTTTGGAAGACACAGGCAGTAGATGGGTATTTTTTAATGTGGCATGTGTGATTCGCTAGAGCTCGTGGATTATGAAAAAAAGGAAGGCCCACAGAAGAAAAAGCATTAATAAGAGGTCAGATGTAACTCCAATTGCTGGCGTTTCTAAACAAAAAAGACCTAGCACCGTTGCTGTTCCGAAGAAGGAAGATCTTGGGCCGGCGCCGTCGAAGAAAGAAGCATATAAAAGAGAAGAGAACGGTGTATTTGCACCCAAGAGGTATTTTATCGTGGCTCGGCAGTTTTTGGTCGACGCCAAGGTGGAGCTTAAAAAGGTAACGTGGCCCACAAGAAAGGAACTTTTATCTACTACAGCGGTAGTCCTCATACTGGTATTTCTAATTGCTTTTTACCTGGGTATAGTCGATCTGGGTCTGGTGAAGATTATAAAGAATGTAGTTAGATAATTATTGGTAAGACTAAGGTGTTCGTATGGAACTAAAGTGGTATATAGTCCATACCTATTCTGGATTCGAAAACAGGGTAAAGGAAACCTTGCAGGAAAAAATCAAATCCCTGGGGAAAGGGGAATTTTTTGACCAGATAATAGTGCCTACTGAGCAGGTTATAGAGCTGGTTAAAGGGAAGAAAAAGACATCGTCTCGCAAATTCTATCCTGGGTACATAATGATTCAAATGACATTGACCGATGAAACATGGCATATCGTTCAGGGTACAGACAAGACAACAGGGTTTTTGGGTGGGAAAACAAAGCCTGTTCCAATTTCTGAAGAGGAGGCGCAGAGGATCCTTACAAGGATGGAGGATGGAAGGGAAAAGCCAAAGCCGAAATTCTTCTTTGAAGAGGGTGACGAGATTAGGGTGATTGATGGTCCATTTACCAACTTCAATGGAATTGTAGAGGAAGTAAAACCGGATAAGGCTAAGGTAAGGGTTTTGATAAGTATTTTCGGGCGTTCGACCCCAGTTGAACTTGATTTTGTTCAGGTTACAAAAATATAAGAGGGCGTATGGCAAAAAAAGCTATTGCAGTGATCAAATTACACGTGAGGGCTGGACAAGCAAACCCTTCACCACCAGTTGGACCTGCACTGGGACAACATGGAGTTAACATAATGGAATTTTGTAAGGTCTTTAACGCCAGGACCCAAAATCAAGAGGGCATGATTATTCCTGTAGTTATAACGGTTTATGCAGATAAATCGTTCTCCTTTATAACCAAAACCCCACCTGCCTCTGTTCTTCTAAAGCAGGCAGCAAACATAGCCAAGGGTTCTCCTGATCCGAGGGGAGAGAAGGTGGGAACTGTGACCAGGAGCCAGATAGAGGAGATAGCTAAGCTAAAATTTGAAGACCTTAGCGCTGTTGACTTGCCAGGGGCCTTAAGAATTATTGAGGGTACGGCCCGAAGTATTGGAATTACTGTTGAAGATAGATAAGAAATCAACTTTTGGGAAAAGAAAGATATGCCAAGGAGAGGAAAGAGATATATTGAGGCTGCAAAAAAAATAGACAGGTTAAAAAAATACACCTTTAAGGAGGCTATTGAATTATCCACAGATAGCTCATATGTGAAGTTTGATGCCACGGTAGACATGTCTATTCGGTTGGGTGTTGATCCACGCCATGCTGATCAGATGGTAAGGGGTACAGTTTCCCTTCCCCATGGTATTGGCAAATCAGTGAGGGTAGTTGTCTTTGCTAAGGGAGAAAAGGAAAAGGAGGCGTTAGAAGCTGGGGCAGATTTCGTTGGCTCTGAGGATCTGTCGGAGAAGATCCAGAAAGGGTGGCTTGAATTTGATAAGGCCGTTGCTACTCCAGACATGATGGGCATAGTGGGTAAGTTAGGCCGTGTTTTAGGCCCAAGGGGGATGATGCCGAACGCAAAACTCGGTACAGTAACCTTTGATGTGGCCAAGGCCGTCACTGAGTTAAAGGCAGGAAAAATTGATTTCAAGGTGGATAAGGCAGGAATAATACATGCCTCGATAGGGAGGGTATCTTTTGGAATTGATAAGCTTCTGGAGAATGTTGCCTTTTTTCTCGATGCTATCCTAAAGTTGAAGCCATCATCCAGTAAGGGAACCTATCTAAGAAGTATCGCTGTATCGAACAGTATGGGACCAGGCATTAAAGTAGATCCGGTCTATGTTCGAGATCTCCTGTAGGTAAACCCTGTTAGAAGGATTAAACGAGGCCTTAAAGCTCGCTTGCAATTTATCGATTCTTTTACCTAGGTATAAGGGGCGACGGTTTTTATTCCTAAGGGGGTAAATATGTGGTGGAAGAGTCAATTTTATATCTGCAAAACTTCAGGCACTTTAATATGAGTAGAGGAGAAGAGGGGAGGTGATGGGAGTCTTTGGACCGGAAGGAAAAGGAAAGAGCGGTAAATGACTTGAAAGAAGGGCTTGGAAGGGCGTGCGGAGCTTTTCTGGTTAATTACCAGGGATTGAATGTAGAGGCACTTACGAAATTGAGGCGTGAGTTGACACAAGCCAATATTGAGTTTCAGGTCGTGAAGAATAGGCTGTTGTTGATCGCATGTCAAGATACGCAGACAGCTGTCTTAAAGGATTATGTTGTCGGGCCTTGCGCCTTAGCTGTGACGTATGATGATGTGGTTATGCCTGCTAAGGTATTGACGAAGTTTAGTCGGGATCATGAAGCATTGGAGATAAGGGTTGGTCAGATACAGGGTAAAATTGTTGAATTGCCTGCTATTAAGAGGCTAGCCCAGCTTCCCTCAAGAGAGGTTCTTCTTTCCCAACTTCTTTCCTCTCTTTCTGGCGTACCAAGTTCCTTTATTAGAACATTATCTGAGATGTTAAGGCGATTGGTCAATGTTCTGGAAGCCATAAAAAGGCAAAAGGCATAGATCCTTAATTGATGCACAAGCTCTGGTTAGGAGAAATTGATACCTAGAGATAATGAAATTTTAACAGGGAGGTTTTTGGATAGATATGGCAACTAAGGCAACTAAGAGAACTATAAGTAAAGAAGATGTAATTGAGTTTGTTTCAAATATGACAGTTTTGGAATTATCTGAATTAATAAAAGAGTTTGAAGAGAAGTTTGGTGTTTCAGCCACTACCCCGATAGCTGTATCAGCTTCTACTGTTCCTGAAAAAGCTGAACAGGTAGAGGAGGCGGAAAAGACCGAGTTTGATGTCATGTTAATGGGAGTTGGAGATAAGAAGATTCAGGTGATTAAGGCTGTTCGCTCTATAACAAATTTGGGATTAAAAGAAGCCAAGGAATTGGTTGACAATGCACCTAGTAAAGTAAAAGAGGGTGTTTCAAAAGAAGATGCGGAGAACATTAAGAAACAATTTGAAGAGGCTGGGGCTACAGCTGATATAAAATAGACTCCTGTCATGAGGTTACCAATTTTTGGTATGCTACTGTTATGTTTGATATACATTCAAAAATATCAGTTTTTGATTTATAGGGAGATGGGAGCGTGAACAAAGGAGATAATATGGGCTATTATCCCAGGAAAAACTTTGGGAGAATAAAAACTATTCTTGATATACCTGATCTAATAGATGTGCAGAGAGATTCTTATGAGCGGTTTTTGCAAAAGGATGTTCCAGCTGAAAAGCGCAAAGACATTGGACTTCAGGGAGCATTGAAGAGTGCTTTTCCCATTCATGACCTAAATCAGACATCTTCGCTGGAATTTGTTAGGTATTTTTTCGAGGATGTAAAATATGATGAGGAGGAATGCCTCAAGAAAGGGATGACCTATGAGGCACCTATTAAAATGGTTGTTCAACTCCTGGCGTTTGATTTTGACGAAGTTGCCGGCAGTAAGAATATTCGGGACATTAAGCAACAGGAAATATATTTTGGCACTTTACCAATGATGACCGAGAGAGGAACCTTTATTATTAATGGTGTAGAGAGGGTGATTGTTAGCCAGCTTCATAGGTCTCCAGGTGTCTTTTTTGATAATGATAAGGGAAAAACACACCCCAGCGGGAAACCCCTTTACTCCGCAAGAATCATTCCATTGCGGGGTTCCTGGATTGACCTTGAATTTGATACCAAGGATAACCTTTTTGTCAGAATTGACAGGAGGAGAAAGTTTCCAGCAACCATGCTTCTCAAGGCATTTGGCTATTCGGAGGAAGAAATCCTGCGCCATTTCTATGATATAGAGAAGATTTTAGCCGATAAGGACTCTTTTAGGTGCGTCTTGGATTTAAATAGCATGCAGGGCCAAAAGATAACTGAAGATATAATTGACCCAAAAAGCGGACGGATTTTGGCAAGAAAAGGTGAGAAATTTAGCAAAAAGTTATCCAAAAAGCTTACTGATATCGGTATCCAGGAGATACCTGTGAGTTCAAATTATTTGCAGGGCAGGATTACGGCGCGTGACATAGTTGATCCTGTGACAGGAGAAGTCTTGGTAAGAACAAATCAGACTTTTGACCAAGACAAATTAGAGCTTATACAGGGTAAGGGTATTGAAGAGATTGAATTGGTGGTTTTGGACTCTCCCGAGGCTAGTACATCTATTAGAAATACCATGCTTTTAGACAAAGTCATTACCACTGATGATGCTATTCTCGATATTTACCGAAAGTTGAGGCCAACGAGTCCGCCTACGCAGGAGATGGCCTATGCCTATTTCAGGGGACTCTTTTTTAGTCCTTCTACCTACAACTTTTCCCAAGTAGGTCGCTTGAAGATGAATTATAGGCTTAACCAAGATGTTCCCTTAGAGACATGTACGTTAAGAAAAGAGGACATAATGGCGACGATTATGGAGCTTGTAAGGTTGAGCGTCAAGGAGGGTACCGTTGATGATATAGATCATCTGGGAAATCGCCGGGTTAGGTCAGTAGGAGAATTATTGGAAGAAGGATATAGGGTTGGACTGATTAGGATGCAGAGGGCTATTAAAGAGAGGATGACCCTGCAAGATGTCGATGCCTTAATGCCTCGTGATTTGATTAATCCTAAGCCTGTTTCTGCTGTAATTAATGAGTTCTTTGGGTCAAGCCAGCTATCCCAATTTATGGATCAAACTAATCCGTTGTCAGAGGTAACTCACAAAAGGCGCTTGAGTGCACTTGGTCCAGGAGGATTGACTAGGGATAGGGCCGGGTTTGAGGTTAGAGACGTACATCCAAGCCATTATGGTCGCATATGCCCCATTGAAACGCCTGAAGGGCCAAATATTGGTTTGATTGTTTCTCTGAGTACCTATGCCCGTGTAAACGATTTTGGCTTCATAGAAACGCCGTATCGGAAAGTTGGAGACGGTGTTGTTTCAGATAACATAGAGTATTTGACGGCTATGGATGAAAGGGGGCATCCTATTGCCCAAGCTAACGAGCTACTTAAACCTGATGGTCATTTTGTTGGGGATGTAGTAGCTGCCAGAAAGGGGGGTGAGGCATGTCTGGTCCCGGCTAAGGATGTCAAATATATGGATGTTTCCCCAAACCAGTTGGTGAGTATTGCTGCATCATTAATTCCCTTTCTAGAACATGATGATGCTAACCGGGCCCTCATGGGTTCCAATATGCAGAGACAGGCTGTGCCGCTTTTGCAGACCGAGTCTCCACTTATTGGAACGGGGATTGAAACAGTTGTGGCAAAGCACTCAGGTGTAGCTGTTATAGCTAGGAGAGACGGGATTGTTGAAAGCGCGGATGCCTCTCGTATAATTATTCGATCAAAGAAAGAGGAAGAGGGCGTTGAGATTTACAAGTTATTGAAATTCAGGCGTTCGAACCAGAGTACGTGTTACAATCAGAAACCGATCGTAGGAAAAGGGGATAGGGTCAAAAAGGGCCAAGTCATCGCAGATGGTCCTGCTATGGATAAGGGTGAGCTCGCCTTAGGTAGGAATGTAATGGTGGCCTTTCTTTCCTGGGGTGGATATAATTTTGAAGACGCAATTTTAGTGAGTGAAAGGCTGGTACGGGAAGATGTCTTTACTTCCATCCATATAGAAGAGTTCAATGTTGTGGCAAGGGACACTAAACTCGGAAAAGAGGAGATTACCCGGGATATACCTAATGTAGGGGAGGAGGCCCTGGAGAAACTCGATGAAAGCGGTATTATACGGTTAGGGGCAGAGGTAAGGCCTGGTGATGTTTTGGCGGGCAAAATCACGCCTAAGGGTGAGACTCAATTATCACCGGAAGAAAAACTCCTGCGTGCTATCTTCGGTGAAAAAGCGGGCGATGTGAAGGATACCTCGCTGCGGGTACCGCCTGGTGTGGAGGGTATAGTTATCGATGCACAGGTGTTTTCTCGTAAAGGCGTAGAAAAAGATGAAAGGACAAAGACTATTCAAGCTACTGAGATCAGGCAGCTAACAAAGGATAAGGAGGATGAGATCGGGGTTATAGCTGGGAATGCTCGGGAGAAGTTGGTAGTTATCTTAGAGGGAAAACGCCTTAAATCAGGTTTGAGGCACAGGGAGACAGGTGAGATTTTATTGAAAAGGGGCCAGCTTATTGATCATGAATGTTTGGAGAGGATCCCTATTGATTATTGGCAGGGAGCGAATATTGACACCGAAATGGAAGCAATTGAGAGGATGGAATCAGTTATCTTGGGGTATCGCCAGCAGGCCGAAAAATTGCATGAGCTTTTTCAGCAAAAGATAAAGAGGTTGGATGTGGGTGATGAACTATCCCCTGGGGTAATTAAGATGGTCAAAGTATTTGTTGCTGTCAAGCGAAAGCTGTCTGTTGGTGACAAGATGGCCGGGCGCCATGGGAATAAGGGCGTGATTTCCCTTATAGTCCCCGCGGAGGATATGCCATATTTCGCTGATGGTACGCCGATAGACATAGTTTTGAATCCCCTGGGTGTTCCTTCAAGGATGAATGTGGGGCAGATTTTGGAGTGCCATCTTGGTTGGGCTGCCCATGAGCTTGGGCACCGGATACGAGAGCTGGTGGACACCCTAAAAGATGAAAGTCTACCAAGAAAGAAGTTGAGAGATATCTGCCTTAGAGAATACGGTCAGATCTTTGCTGGAGTTTCAGATGAAGAACTCAAGATACATGCTAACGATATGCGAGATGGTTTACATATGGCCATACCTGTTTTTGATGGGGCAAAAGAGGAGGAAATAGAGGAGTGTTTAAAGAAAGCAGGTTTACCCATCAGCGGTCAAACCATTTTGTATGATGGTAGAACTGGGGAGCCTTTTGATCACCCGGTAACTGTAGGCATAATGTATATGATGAAGCTCCATCACTTGGTAGCTGATAAGATCCATGCTCGTTCCATTGGTCCATATTCTTTAGTTACCCAGCAGCCTCTTGGTGGTAAGGCCCAGTTCGGAGGTCAACGCTTGGGTGAGATGGAGGTCTGGGCGATGGAGTCTTACGGAGCAGGATATTCCCTGCAGGAGTGTTTAACCGTCAAATCGGATGATGTAGCTGGGCGAACACGAATGTATGAAAAGATTGTAAAGGGAAATAATCTTTTGGAAGCAGGACTGCCAGAGTCCTTCAACGTTTTGGTAAAAGAACTCCAGAGTCTTGGCTTAGAAGTAGAGCTGAACGAGGATGGAGAGTCTGAGGTTCTTTTGGACTACAATAAAGAGAGCTAAGAAAGGAGGAAGCCTTGGAAGATTTGTATGGTTTCTTTACAAAACCAAAGGACCCCTTAAGCTTTAATTCGATGCAGATCTCTATAGCTTCACCTGAGAAGATAAGAGAGTGGTCTTATGGCGAGATCAAAAAACCTGAGACTATTAATTATCGAACCTTTAAACCTGAAAGAGACGGACTGTTTTGTGCGAAGATCTTTGGGCCTATAAGGGATTACGAGTGCCTTTGTGGAAAATACAAGAGGATGAAGCACAGGGGTATTGTCTGCGAGAAATGCGGTGTAGAGGTCACACACTCTAAGGTGCGAAGACAGAGAATGGGCCATATTGAACTAGCTTCACCGGTAGCACACATCTGGTTTTTGAAATGTATCCCCTCAAAAATAGGGCTGCTTTTAGATATGACCCTCAAAACGTTAGAAAAGATACTGTACTTTGAGAATCATGTGGTTATGGATCCAAAAGATACCCCTTTAACTAAATGTGCCTTGTTGACAGAGGAGCAGTATCTGAAGGCTGAGGAGGATTACGGGGATGGATTTGAGGCTGGAATGGGAGCTGAAGCCATTCAAAGAATGATAAAGGAGATAGATTTAGATGCGCTTGCCTCCACATTAAAGCTTGAGATAGTTGCCACCAAATCAGAACCGAAAAGGAAAAAGCTTTCAAAACGGCTTCGGATAGTTGACGCCTTTAGATCCTCCAAGAATAGACCAGAGTGGATGGTGATGGATGTTATCCCGGTTTTGCCACCAGACCTAAGACCTTTGGTACCTCTAGATGGGGGGAGATTTGCTACTTCAGATCTCAATGATCTCTACCGCAGGGTTATAAATAGGAACAATAGACTGAAACGGCTTTTAGAGTTAAATGCCCCTGATATCATAATCAGAAATGAGAAAAGGATGCTACAGGAAGCTGTAGACGTTTTGTTTGATAATGGTAGACGAGGTAAGACTATTACTGGTGCAAATAAAAGGCCATTGAAATCCCTCAGTGATATGCTTAAGGGTAAGCAGGGTAGATTTAGACAAAATTTACTCGGAAAGAGAGTGGATTATTCAGGACGATCAGTGATTGTAGTTGGCCCTGGTTTAAGATTACATCAATGTGGACTACCAAAACAGATGGCCTTGGAGCTTTTTAAGCCATTTATATACAACAGACTGGAGGAAAAAGGCCTGGCAGCCACCCTGAAAAAAGCTAAGAAATTCGTTGAAAAGGAGACACCGGAGGTATGGGATTGCTTGGATGAGGTAGTTAGGGAACACTGTGTTTTGCTTAATAGGGCCCCTACTCTTCACCGGCTCGGTATGCAGGCATTTGAACCTGTTCTTATTGAAGGTAAGGCTATTCAACTTCATCCATTGGTTTGTACTGCCTTCAATGCTGATTTTGATGGTGACCAAATGGCTGTTCACGTTCCCCTTTCCATAGAGGCCCAGATTGAAGCCAGGGTATTAATGCTCTCCACGAACAATATCCTCTCGCCAGCCAATGGCGATCCTATAATTGTTCCAACCCAAGATATTGTATTGGGTATCTACTATATGACGAAAGAGAGGCCATCTTGCAAGGGTGAAGGCAGGACTTTCGCTAATGTTGAAGAGGTTAGGATGGCGTACGACGCTGGCGAGTTGGGTCTCCATGCCTCCATAAGGGTTAGAACTAATGGCCAGATTATCGGGACAACTACTGGAAGGGTAATCCTTTATGAGGTTTTCCCCAGGGAGTTAGCCTTTGAGATGGTAAATAGGGTAATTACCAAGAAGGAACTTAGGGATGTTATTGATGAATGTTACCGCTCCTTAGGCACTAAGGCAACAGTTATTTTAGCGGACAGGCTTAAAGATATTGGATATAAGTATGCTACCATTTCCGGGCTTTCTATCTCGACTAAGGATATGGTTATCCCAAGAAGAAAACACAAAATCATAGAGGAAGCCGAAGATGAGGTAAAAAAGATCGAGAGGCAATACAGTGATGGTTTAATTACCGACGGTGAAAAATACAATAAAGTAGTTGACATCTGGACAAAGGCCACAGAGTTAATTTCCTCTGAGATGATGGATGAAATGGCTGTGGAGGAAGTGGTGGATCAGGATGGAAGGGGGAAAAGGGGTGATAGCTTTAATCCAATCTATATGATGTCTGACTCCGGGGCTAGGGGTAGCAAGGATCAGATGAGGCAGCTGGCAGGGATGAGGGGCTTAATGGCAAAACCCTCTGGGGAGATTATCGAGACACCCATTACTGCAAATTTTCGCGAGGGCCTGACAGTTTTGCAGTATTTTATCTCTACCCATGGTGCAAGAAAGGGGTTGGCAGATACGGCCCTAAAGACAGCCAATTCAGGATATCTAACCCGGAGATTGATAGATGTGTCCCAGGATGCCTGCATTACAGAGGAAGATTGCGGTACTATGGATGGGATCTGGGTAGAGTCATTAACTGAGGCCGGCGAGGTGATTCAAGCTGTCTCAGAGAGAATTCTGGGCAGGACTGCAGCTGAAGATATCTCTGACCCGATAACTGGGGAGTTGCTGCTTAAGTACAATGAAGAAATAGATGAGGCGGCGGCCGAAAGGATAGGAAGGTCTTGGATTGAAAAGGTAAAAATTAGATCGGTGTTAACCTGCAAGGCAAAGAGAGGGGTCTGTAAAAAATGCTATGGTCGGGACTTGGCCCATGGTAGAGAGGTCGACATAGGTGAACCGATAGGTATAGTCGCTGCCCAGTCTATTGGTGAGCCAGGCACTCAGCTAACTATGCGAACATTTCACATTGGGGGCACGGTAACTAGAAAGGTGGAGCAATCCACAATTCAGGCCAGGAATAGTGGAAAGGTCAAATTCTATGGTCTCAAGACAGTAATAGATGCCAGAGGGGGCCATGTGGTAATGAATAGGAATGCGGATATTGGGGTGGTGGATGCAAGCGGAAGAGAATTGGAACGCTACCC